>Ga0315322_10001297_pt1 | contig 19349 bp, 12 predicted proteins | sample M110021515metaG_FD_203461 | JGI IMG/M metagenome (GOLD analysis project Ga0315322, IMG submission 203461) | Ammonia-oxidizing marine archaeal communities from Monterey Bay, California, United States - M1 100m 21515 | ecosystem: Environmental > Aquatic > Marine > Intertidal zone | place: USA...
GAGTTAGCGGTTCACAGCACTCCAAGAGTGAGTGGAGATACAGCCTGGAACACGTTTGTGTTGCCCTTGGTGAGGCCGCCGGCTGGCACGACGCACCTCATTGCCCGTCTCATTGTCGCAGGGGGCGATGATGGTTTGGAAGACATCCAAGGTAGTGTTGGCGTCGATGACATTAGCATTGAAGAAAAACCACAGTTTGAAATCACGACTGATCAGCCACGAGGAATTTACAACATCAGTGACACGGTTCGGGCGAGTGCAAGCATTGCCGGCTACTTGCCAGCGGACATCGACAAGATTCAGTTTGCCTTGTACGACATCAACCGAAGGTTGATTTCCAGTACGATCATGCCCATCCAACGCGAACCGGTGAAGTCTGATGCGGGAAGCTTGGTGAACCGCAGTCGGACTCAAGTGGATTGGGAAATCCCCGGTTTGCAGTCCGGCTATTATCGGATGACGGTGGCATTGGTGGGCGGAGATGATCTACAACTCAATGCCCATACGACCTTGGCTGTCGTGCAGGATTTGGGTGAGTACGGACGAGGGCTTTTTGGCTGGACTCTGGAAGGTCAACAAACGCAGATAGGGGCCGCAGACTTCGCACTCTGGCTGTCTCGCTTAGGTGTATTCTGGGTCAAGTATCCCTGTTGGGAGCCGGATAAAGTTGCCCGGGATGAGCTGCAAGTTGTCTTTGCAAAATTGCAGGATGCACGAATCCAAACGGTGGGCATGATCAATCAGCCACCCCAAGTGCACCTCGAAAAGTTTTCCGCTTCGGGGGAAATCGTGGCTGCTGAAGTGTTTCGCGATCCCGAGACATGGCAAACTCTGCTGTCACCGATCATGGGACAGTTCTCTCAAAAAATCACCATGTGGCAATTGGGTGGCGAGCGGGACTTCAGTTTTCTTGGATTGCCTCAGTTGCCAGAGCAGATCGGAGAAATTGTTGAGGGCTTGGAAGAAAGAAATGGACAGAAAATCGATGTCACGCTTTCGTGGCCGTGGCTTGAACCCCCCACGCCATTCGCCGAGGCAAGTTGGCGTGCGACTTGCCGAAGCAGTGCACCACCGTTGTCTGCAACAGAACTCGATGCGTTTCTTGAGAAAAGCGACAGCGAGCAGGCAGCTGCCGGACTTGCAGGACCGGGGACATGGCTACTTATTGATCCGCTTGATGCCAAAATCTACGACCGCCAAACTCACATACGTGACCTCGTGCTCAGAATGGCCACCTCTCGAAAGCATCGAGTGCAGGCTGCTTTTGTGACCCGTCCCCATGATCCCCAGTACGGCCTGTTACGCCCAGACAACCGTCCCGGAGAAATGCTTCTTCCCTGGCGTACCACCGCGTTGCTGTTGGGAAATTTGAGAGCTGTTGGAGCCATGCGGCTGCGTTCCCAAGCCAATAATGAAGTTTATATCAATGCGAAACGGGCTGTCGTCCTGATGTGGGCCGATGAACTGACCGAAGAGTTGGCATACTTTGGCGATGGAGCACGGATGGTTGATGTTTGGGGAAGAGTCACGCCCCTGCCGACAGTCGAGGTTAGAGGGCAATTGGTGCAGCGAGTTCCCGTTGGACCCGAACCCGTCTTTCTGATCGGCTGTGATCCAGCTGTGCTTGCGTTTCGGATGTCAGTCGAGCTGGGCAGTGATCGTCTGGATAGTCCGCTGGGTCGTAAAGAGGTGATGAATATCGCTTTCACCAACCCGATGCGAGAGAGCCTGATCGGGCAAGTTCGGGTCATTCCACCTCGATTTTGGCGTGTTACCCCACCCAGGAAATCGTGGAGGCTTTTGGGCGGGCAGGACGCCGATGTAGATTTTCAAGTGGTACGCAGTAATACGGCTGATATCGGTGAGTACGAGGTAAAGATACAGTTCGCTTTGGAAACCAACCCTCCCGAAATTGTATCCGTGTACCGCAAGGTGCGAGTTGGGCTCGCCGGAATCGATATGAACATCGAAACCCGACTTTTGCCTGATGGACGTTTGCGAGCAGAACTGGTGATCAACAACCAGATGACAACACCGCGGCTCTACAACTGTTTCTTCTTTCCGCCGGCTGAATCGTTTGAGCAGCAACAGGTTCCTGTCCCTGCTGGTAAAGAAGTGCGGCGAGGAATCAACTTTCGTGATGGCGCTGAGATGATCGGCAAGCGTTTTCGCGTTCGGGCAGTCGAGCAGAATAACAAGCGGGTGATGAATTACGAAGTCACGATCACGGGTTAGGGTTGACTGTTCCCAATCCTCCCAATAATAACGGACCAATGCGGCTTCCGGTTTTGAAACGGTACATCTGACCCAACGTAGTTGACGAACGAATGCGAGTATTGCTCACAAACGATGACGGTATCGAAGCTGACGGCTTGATGGCCTTGCACAAAAGTGTTCAGCATTGCTTTGGTCATGAAGTCGAAATCATGGTGGTAGCACCCGATCGAGGTCGCAGTGAGTGCGGACACAGTGTTACCACCAGTAGGGCTTTGAAAATCGAGCAGGTTCGACCCGGTTGGCTCGCAGTCGATGGAACACCGGTTGACTGCGTCAGGGCCGCCTTTGGTACTCTGCAGCAAGAGGTCGACCTGGTGCTTTCCGGTGTGAACGCGGGAGCAAACCTCGGTGTTGATCTGCTCGTCAGTGGAACATTTGCCGCTGCACGAGAAGCCGCCATGCATGGGATTCCTGCAATGGCAATCTCTCACTACCGCCACCCCGATATTCCCAAAACCTGGGACCACGTTCCGCGCTGGGTAGCCGACACCATGCGAGAGTTCCGCGAGCAGGCGGAGAAGCGCAAAGCAGGCGGGGGGACTGAAAGAAACACCATCCTATGGAACGTGAATCTTCCAGCGATTCTTCCTGATGCCATGACACCGCCCACGGTACGCTGTGGGGTCGATACAGAACCGATGATCCGGCAGCCGCTCCGGGACGGAAAATTTTTACGGTTCGCCTCCGACTTTCACGCTAGGCCTCGCGAGCCCAACCTGGATGTCGATCGTTGCTTCAGTGGAAGCATGACAATCAGCGAGTTCACACAGCCGTTCCGCATTTGACGAACAACCTGACGAGCCCCGAGACTCCTGATTGCAGTGTTGCCCTGGCGTGCAGACGCAGAGAGGTCATCGAACCCAGTGCTTCTACGTGTCTTGCCGCAGGACGGTCCCCGGCGTCAGTGATCGAAACCGCTTATTCGTGCGGCTTGCTCGCGATCGCAATGTTCGTCTCTTCGAGCGTCATGGCCACAGGTGCCAAGCCGCCGGCTGCCACTTCGTGCCGTTCAAGCTCACCGCGGACGATTCGTACCTCGCGTGGTGCCTCAATTCCAATCGCAACCCGATTTCCCGAAATCCGATTGATCGTCAACACAACGTTGTCGCCGATGACCAGTTGCTCACCTTCTTTTCGACTTAACACCAACATGTCGGCTTCCCTGCAATGGAGTTTTTGTTTCGAAGTACTGACCAGTACAAATCACGTGCCAGTACGGGCCTTTTGAGGGGGGGGGAACTAGGTATTTTTGCAACTTGAGCTAAAAGCAAAAAAAAGCCGTACTTAAACGATTTCATTGCATACAAAAAACGAAAAACCATTATTTCTCCACCCTCACCGATACTGCTCCTTGCAGCTCCGGAGTCGCAAAACGAGATTTTTGTCGCATTGTGAGACCGCTGTCTCGTCGTTCGACTAAGACCACTATCGCAACGGGCAGTGACAAGTCTGGTCGCGGTGGGAAATATTTTTTGGAGGCAGGGACTAGAGCGTATTGTCTTTCAAATGAATTGCCGACCAGAAGCGTTTCCATGAACAACCCGTTCGGTCGGGGGCGGAGGGATGGCAATTGTCCGATCGGAAAGAATCTAGCACCTTTGGCACGTGAGTTTCTTCTACTGATTTGAAAGCTGGAGTTTGGATGCCAAACGGTGGGGGCTTTTTAAAACAGCTCATCTCAGGTGAGCGATCACAGCATCACGATCGGGTTTGGGGATCAAGCCTCGCTCAGTGATGATGCAATCGACCAATTCGGCGGGCGTGACATCAAAAGCCGGGTTCATCACGTTTGCTGCGGGTGGGACGATGCAAATTCCATGCGGTGCTGCGACTTCATCACGATTGCGCTCTTCGATTGGAATACCGGTGCCATCAGTCAACGCTAAGTCGAAGGTGCTCGAAGGTGCTGCCACGTAGAACGGTACAGAGTGATAGCGAGCGAGGACGGCGAGCGGGTAAGTACCGATTTTGTTCGCAACATCACCGTTTGCTGCGATGCGATCAGCCCCCACGATGACGGCATCGATCTTTCCAGATCGCAACAAGCTACCGGCCATCGAGTCCGTCAGCACAGTGACAGGGACACCTGCCTGAGAAAGTTCCCATGCTGTTAATCTGCCGCCCTGCAGAAGCGGACGAGTCTCGTCGGCAAACACTTCGATTACCTGGCCTTGCTGGTGGCAATGATAGATCGGGGCTAGCGCTGTTCCCCACATTGATGTTGCTAATCCGCCAGCGTTGCAGTGTGTCAGGACGCACTTGCTGTCTTTCAGAAGTGTGGCACCATGGCGGCCGATGTTCTTGCACATCTCGCGATCTTCGTCATGAATCGTGATTGCCTCTTGGATCAGTTTCTGAGGCAGCATTGAATCGTCTGGCGTCGCTTCGATGACGGATTTCATCCTATCAAGAGCCCAGAAGAGATTCACAGCAGTGGGGCGGCTGGTTGCAAGGTGTTCAGCAGCGTTAAGGAAGTCCTGCCTCGTGGGTTGAGAAGGAGCAGCAGCCAGGCACACACCATAGGCCGCTGCGATGCCAATGGCAGGTGCACCTCGTACAACCAGCCGCTGGATTGCATCATGCGTTTCGTCAACCGTGCTGCACCTCAGTGTGATAAGTTCCTCAGGAAGACGCGTCTGATCAATCAGAACCAACTTGCCGTCGGTGAAGGCAAGCGTTTCGGGCGTTTCGTGTTTCGGCATGTTTTGGCGATGTTTTTATCGGTGTGGTGGAGAGATTGCGGAGAGCGACCGTGTGTGCAAACGCTGCACAAAGCACGCTGCAAAAAGCGCGCTGCACATCAAATTTAGCTGATGTCTTGCAGGCTGTTCTCACCTGTTGTTCCAGGTTGGAACGATAAACTGCGAGGCCAACTGGTACAACACGGCAAGCATTCAAGCCCCAGCCATGTTGCTGCGACTTCTGGTCGCTAATACCACCCCAGCGAACGACACGTTAAGCTGAGAAGCGGGTGCTGCGTCCCGTCTTTAGCAGTAGGATGCCACACCATCGGGTGTCGCGAGCGAAGTTCTTGCTCAGAGGCTGGGTCCGTGTTGAAACAGGCGTTTGGTGAGGTACGGAATGCCAAGGGCAGTGAGCCGCTACTCAAAAAGTCCGCTACGAACTAATTACGACGAATTCCTGTCATCACTCAGTCATGATCCGATGATGTTTTGTGAAGGCTTCAATTATGAACGGTTGTCATGACACTCTTTTACTACAACCCACTTTTTCTTGAGCACGATACAGGCAAGCATCCTGAGCATGCCAATCGTTTACGAGGAGTCATGGATCGACTGCAGGCAAGCGATTTTTTTTCGGATCTAACAAAGCCTGATTGGTCACCCGCATCCACGGAGCAATTGCTGCAGGTTCATACGCGTGACGCGCTTGATGAGATTAGGATTTTTGTCGAGCGTGGCGGCGGGCAGATCGAGGCCGATACGGTCGTCAGTTCGCAATCTTTGCATGCCGCCAAGGCAGGGTCAGGCGCAGGGTGCGATGCGGTACAACGCGTGCTTGCCGGTGACGATAAGAATGCATTCTGTTTGATCAGGCCGCCGGGACATCACGCATTGAAGCAAAATCCGATGGGATTCTGCCTGGTCAATCATGTCGCAGTTGCTGCTCGCTATTTGGTGAAACAGCTTGGCCTGGATCGTGTCATGATTGTCGACTGGGACGTACATCATGGGAATGGCACGCAGGCAACCTTTTGGGAAGATCCGCAAGTTGCTTTTCTGTCCATGCATCGGTCACCGTTTTATCCAGGAAGTGGAGATGCACATGAGACAGGTGCCGGGGATGGTCGGGGGCTTAATGTCAATTTGCCGGTTCAGTTTGGTACTTCCGCAGCAAAACAGGTTGAGCGTTTTAAGCTAGCTACCGAAAAGCTCGCATCATCCTTCAAACCGCAGTTCATTCTCGTTAGCGCAGGTTTTGATAGTCATCACGCGGACCCTGTTGGGGCTAATGGTTTCGAGAGCAACGATTTCGAAGCGTTGACACGAATCATGATGGACATTGCTGAGGTTCATGCGGAAGGACGAATCGTCAGCCTGCTGGAAGGAGGCTACAACCCGGAAGCTTTGGCTGAGAGCGTTGAGTTTCACTTGAGAACTTTGCTTACATCCAATTTGTAATCAGCAAGTTGTGTGTCCTAAGAGTAAACTGGATTCGGTATTGAATTTGTTCTTGTTGCGGATCAGTTGCCAAGTGCGAAATATTTGTTGTTTCATGTTCAGAGGGAGAGTGTTGATGTTGCGTGTTCTTTCTGCGGGGCCATTGGCGCCGGCCTTGAGTATTTGTGTGCTCATGGCTTCTGGTATTCCGCTTTGGGGTGCAGAAAAACGGCCAAACATTTTGTTCGTTTTTTCTGACGATCATGCTCCTCAGGCCATTGGTGCTTACGGTTCAAAGATCAATGAGACGCCCAATCTGGATCGGATTGCGAGGGAAGGCGCCATCTTTCAGAATTCCTTCTGTGCGAATTCAATTTGTGGACCTTCTCGTGCCTGTATCTTGACCGGGAAACATAGTCACAAAAACGGTTTTTTGCGAAACGGCAACCGGTTCGATGGTTCTCAAGTGACCTTCCCTAAGTTGATGCAGGACGTCGGGTACCAGACAGCGATCATCGGTAAGTGGCATCTGTCAAGTAATCCGATAGGTTTCAATCATTGGGAGGTCTTGCCGGGGCAGGGGAGTTATTACAACCCGGATCTGATCCAGATGAATGGGGAAAAGAAGCGGTACGAGGGTTACTGCACTGACATCATTACGGAAAACGCGCTGGCTTGGTTAAAGGACAAACGTGACCCTGACAAACCTTTCATGTTGATGTGTCAGCACAAAGCACCGCATCGTAACTGGTCGCCACCGCCTCGGCACTTTTCTCTCTACAAAGGAATGGATATTCCCGAGCCGGAGACGCTGTTCGATGATTACGCAGGGCGAAGCAAGTTGTTGCGAGAAAATGAAATGTCACTGAAAGATCATTTCTTTTGGGGACATGACATGAAATTTCATGGAGAGAGCCAGTACCCCGATCAGTTTCGTCCGGGGTTAGCTAATGGTGAGTATCGGCGAATGACAGACGCCCAAAAAGCAGAATGGGATGCAGCGTATCAACCTGAGAATGGAAAATTTCTGAAGCAAATGAAAGCAGGGGAATTGACCCCCAAGGACGTCATTCGCTGGAAGTATCAGCGGTACATCAAAGACTATCTGAGGTGCATTCAGGCAGTGGATGATGGGGTGGGGGCGATGTTGGAATATCTTGATGAATCAGGTTTAGCTGACGATACCATCGTGATTTACAGTTCAGATCAGGGCTTCTACTTGGGTGAGCACGGGTGGTATGACAAACGGTGGATGTTTGAAGAATCGCTGAAGATGCCTTTTCTGATTCGATGGCCCGGTGTCATTGACTCCGGAGTCGATGCCCAAGCACTGATACAAAATATCGATTACGGTCCGACCTTTCTTGATGTTGCCGGTGCGGAGATTCCTGAGGAGATGCAGGGGCGGAGTATGGTGCCGATGTTGAAAGATCAGGGGCAGGCCTCGGCGTCATGGAGGGATGCGATCTATTACGCTTATTACGAGAACGCAGCTGTACATAATGTGCCCGTTCACGATGGTGTCCGGACGGAGCGCTACAAACTGATGTTTTTTCCAAGAACACGCGAGTGGAATCTGTTTGACCTTGATGAGGATCCGCAGGAAATGGTTAGCCTGCATGCGGATCCCGATTACGCTGCCGTTCTGGTGGGAATGCAAAAACGGTATCGGGATTTGCGTCAGTTCTATGGCGTCAATTCAGCTGTGCTGCCGGCAACGCGAGGTGATGAGCAGCGTTGGCGAGAGCGGGACAGGGTGCTGAGCACGAACGCGAGGAAAGGAAATGTGGACCTGGCTTTCATTGGCGACTCGATTACCCAAGGTTGGGAAGGGCGTGGGAAAGAAGTCTGGGCGAAACACTACGGAGATCGAAAAGCGATCAACCTCGGTATCGGCGGCGATCGAACTGAGCACGTGATCTGGCGTCTCACGCATGGTAACCTCGGGAAAATCCGACCCAAAGTTGCTGTCGTGATGATTGGAACCAACAATACAGGGCACTTTGATCAAGATCCCGCTCAGGTTGCCGCCGGCGTTGAACGTATCCTCGAAATTCTTGCGGAGCGTTTACCGGCAACCAAGGTCGTGTTGCATGGGATCTTCCCTCGCGGTGCTGATTCTCTCGACGAAAAACGGTTGAACAACATTGCGATCAATCAGATGATTCGCCGGTTTGCTGATGGTGATCGCGTGCATTACTTGGAAATGGGTGATCAGTTCCTTGAGCCAGATGGATCCATCAGCAAAGAAATCATGCCCGATCGGTTGCATCTCAGTAAAAAGGGTTACGAGCTTTGGGCTGAGGCACTGGAGCCGAAGCTGAACGAATTGGGGCTGTGACAGCAGTTGCAGGTCTGGTCGTTTGAAGAAACCGTGCATTTGCCAACGCATGGTTGTGCCTTACGTTGACCTGAACAGGGACGCTGTAAAATCTTGATTTTGAAGCGGTTAGGAACACCGTGGCTTGTTGGTGCAGCCTTGATGGTGTTGCCGTGGCCGGATTGTCAGCCTTCTACATTGCCCTGCACGAAGAGCTGGTCTTCCTGCAGTCAGCGTGAGTGATCTGGGCAAGGAAACAAGATGGGGAAGAAACAGATTGTCGTAGTCGGCGGAAGTCATGGCATCGGTGCAGGCATCGTTCGGAGGTGTCTTGACTCAGGTGCGACGGTGACGACATTCTCCCGCACTGCGGGCGAGACCGCTAGCCTGCCGGGGGTGCAGCATCACTCTGTGAACCTCGTTTCGGGAACGATCGACGCGAGCTTGCTGCCTGACACGATCGATGGATTTGTCTACTGTCCAGGCACCATCAGTCTCGGCCCGCTCCGTGCCGTCAAAGCTGATCTGTTGCGGTCCGACTACGAAATCAACGTGGTAGGCGCGGTCGGGGCACTTCAAGCAGCTCTGCCCGGGCTCAAGCGTTCGACCGAGGCCAGCGTTGTGTTGTTCAGCACGATTGCTGTCGCTACCGGTTTGCCGATGCATACGTCGGTAGCGGCATCCAAGGGAGCAATTGAGGCATTGGTACGCACATGGGCGGCTGAGTTGTCACCCAAGGTCAGAGTCAATGCGATTGCTCCGGCTCTCACCGATACGCCGCTGGCAGAAAAATTTCTCGATCGGGAGGAGAAACGTGCTGTTATGGCTGCCAAGTATCCACTGGGGCGTATCGGTACAGTGGAGGACATGGCTGCCGCTGCGGAATTTCTGTTGTCGTCTGATAGCAGCTGGATGACGGGCCAGATTCTTGGCATCGATGGTGGTATGTCCTCAGTTCGCAAGTGAGTGATTCCATGCTTTGAGAAGGGCAGAGAAGAGCTGAGGCGGGCGTGCAACTGGACGAGCTAGTGCACCGGAACGTCGAGATGTGGGGTGATCTTGACGATTTCATGAGTCGCATTTTCAACATTTCAACCGCGATGCCTCACAGATTTTGGGGTGCATGAGAACCTCCCTGTATAATGAGACTCGCGTCTACGTCCGCCCGGTACTGAATTTGGTGTTAGACGCAACTCTTGATCAATGCATGATTCGAGTGCAACGTTTTCGACCATAGGCAGGGTGAAGATCATGAAATTGGGTTGGATAGCTGTCATTGGGTTTGTCGTAATGAGTCTGTCAGTAGGGGCAGAGGCATCAGAGCGAACGTGGCGGGATGTGAGTGGTCAGTATTCCGTTAAAGCTGAATTTGTCAGCATCGAAGATGAGCAGGTTTCGTTGAGGAAATCGGATGGGAATGTGATCCAAATTCCGATCCAGAAATTGAGCTCCGTTGATCGGCGCTGGTTAGCAAGAAATAAAACGAAACTGCCAAAGTCCGACGCTGACAACGAGCTGCTCGTGAGCAAAGACTGGCCTCGATGGCGAGGTGTCAATGCTGATGGGATTTCAGCTGAAACGAATCTTCTTGATCGTTGGCCAGAGGGAGGGCCACCCGTCGCTTGGTCTTGCCGCGGCATGGGTCGCGGACATTCTTCTCTCGCGATTCATGACGGGAAGATTTATACCATGGGGAAAAAATCCGGTTCCGTTGTGCTGGTTTGCATTTCTCTGGACGACGGAGCATTGATCTGGGAAACTTCATTGGGGCCCGGTAATGATCCCAATTGCACGCCCACGGTGGATCCTGAGTCTGGTCTTGTGTTTGCTTTGACAATTGAGGGAAAGCTGGTTTGCCTGTCGTGTGAAAATGGAAATGAGATTTGGCGCAAAGATTATGCCTCTGATTTTCAAGGTGAGATGATGAGCATGTGGGGCTACAGCGAATCACCCCTCGTCGACGGAGATCGACTGATCTGCACACCCGGTAGCAATCGCGGTGTTCTTGCTGCTCTTGATAAGAAAACGGGAAAGGTCCTTTGGACCACACCGATGGTCGGTGGCAAAGCAGGTTACGCGTCACCTGTAATCAGTCTTGGGGGAGGCGTGAAGCAATATGTCACGATGGTGGGAAAGGGGCTGATCGGAGTCCGCGCCAGCGATGGTGCGTTGCTGTGGAACTATCCGAGAATCGCTAATAAAACTGCCAATGTTCCGACCCCAATCATTCACGGGGACCTTGTGTTTGGTTCGTCAGGATACGGAGATGGAGGAAGTGCACTGCTAAGGCTTTCCAAAGCAGGACGCAATCAGGTTCGGTTCACAGAGGTTTATTACAAGACAAACAAGCAAGTTCAGAATCACCATGGCGGCATGATACGGATTGGCGACCATGTCTATATGGGGCACGGGCATAACAATGGTTTTCCATTGTGCATGCATCTGCCCACAGGGCGAGTGGTTTGGGGGCCGGAACGTGGGGCCGGAACTGGTTCAGCAGCGCTCACTGCCGCGGATGGCCACCTGTACTTTCGATACGAAAATGCTGAGATGGCATTAGTTGAGGCGACACCTTCTGGCTATCAGCTCAAAGGGCGTTTCAAGATCAAATCAAGGAACGGAAAGAGCTGGGCACACCCAGTGATTTTGCAAGGCAAACTTTACCTTCGCGACCAAGATGAGCTGCACTGTTACCGCATTGAACAGTAACAGCGATCTCTTGGGGTGATTCTGCACTCCACTGCTGCAGCTTTATCAGTCCGTCTTGGCGTCTCTCTTGGGACGCACATAGACCTTCAGGGTTTTAGCTGAGTAGGAGCCAGCATTGGATGAGAAGGTCCAGTCTCGATGGGTTCCCCCGCTATTGCCTATGCCAATGTCTGCACCATCACCTGCAGCCCAGTGATTGATGGCAAACAGGGTTTTTTTCCCGGCTGTGTCGTGAACTTGCATTGACCCATAACCGTTTAACGGTTCGCCCATGCTGTCGCCAAAGTCATAGATTGAACCGGAGGCGCCGGACACATTGCCCGTGTTTTGTGTCGCATAATTTCCTGACCAGAATTCGATGTTTCCCTCAATGTCTTCCAAATTTAAGGATGAAACAGTCGAATACGAGTCCACGCCTTTGACTGGTTGCTGGAAAAAAGTATCAGCACTGAACTGAGGAACTGCGATTTTGCTGGCATCTTCCGTAAATGCATCCATTGATACGAATAGTTTCTGTGAGCCAGTGGTTTCCGATTCAAGTTCAATCAAGTAACCAATGCGGTCGAATTCGGATACGTTTCCACTGCGGTCAGTCGAGTAAGTAATCTTATTTTGCAGCTTGCTTAGGTCCAGTTCGTAGACGAGTTCATAGTCCTGATCGATCGCGATCAAGCTCAAGAAGTCGGGCTCGTCTCCACCGCGGCACGTTCCAACTGGCAGTCCCGTGCCGCCGGTCAGATTGGGCTCTGCAAGTTTGTCCCAACCATAGCGAAACGCTGCCGGTGCCGTGATTCCGTCGGCTGACAGGGTTACCGTATCGCCATTGACGCTTGCGTCAGCTGTGACGAAGGTGCGGCTTCCGGGGCCAATGATTTCGAAATGGGTGGGGGACTTGCCGTCTCGCGTTTTCAGCCCACCACCGGTGTTTTTGAACTTAATGAGCAACTCTTTGCCTGCTAACTCAACCGATTCTACTTCCGGACTGTTGGCGACCAGGTTCTTCATGCCGTAGTCGTTTTTGAGGGCCAGCAGGGCAAGTCTTGCGCCGACATCCTGTTTGTTGGGCGGGTGGATATTGCTGAGCGTTGCAATGTCGTTGATAACCACCATGCCTGTGTTGGGAAGTTGTTGAACGGCCGCCTGAGCTTCCCAAAATCTGGCCAGGATTGTGCCGTCTTCATTGCCATATTGAAAAGGAGCGATTTGCACATAATAGAATGGGAACTCTCCTTGGCCCCAAAGAGTTCGCCAACCACGAATCAACGCCTTCTTCTTCTCAAAGTAAAGCATCCCTTCGGTGTGGTTCGATTCACCCTGGTACCAAATGGCGCCACGAATAGGGTATCCCACCAACGCATGGATCATGCCGTTGTACAGCATCGTCGGGTCCTGATGACTTTGGAACGGTCTTAATTGCTCAGGAAACGCTGGGCTTGGGCCGATAGGTTGTGCCGTAGTCAATGCGGCTTTTGCCTCTTGGTTCCAAGCTTCACTGGCTTTGATAAAGGTGCTCAGTGAATTCTTGTATTGGTCTGTTCCAGGCGTACGTCCAAGAACCGATTCGTAGATGTCACTGAGGGCAGGCACTTCCTTGAAGCCGACCGGTGGGGTCCACGGTTCGACTCTTGTACCACCCCAAGAGGAGTTGATCAGTCCAATGGGCACACCTAATTCCTGATGCAGTTTCTTTGCCATGAAGTAACCTGCCGCAGTGTAGGTGCCAGCCACCGCTGGTGAGCACACGGTCCAAGGGGCTGACACATCCTTAAGAGGAACAGTCGACGGTCGGTGCGCAATTTTTAAATGACGAATCATGGGAAACTTTGCTGCTGCGATTTCGGCATCACGATTGGCGCTCGCCGCAACAGTCCACTCCATGTTGGATTGTCCGCTGCATAGCCAAACCTCGCCTATCAGGACATCATTGATGTTGATGACATTGGTGCCTTTGACTTGCAAAGTCAGTGGCATTGAACTCGCTTCCATCGCTGGGAGGGTGACTTTCCAAGTGCCGTCCTCGCCACCCTTGGTTGATGCTTCTTTGCCATTCAGCGTGACGCTGACTTCTTCGCCAGCATCACACCATCCCCAGATACGCAGTTCAGCATTTCGTTGCATCACCATGTGATCACCAAAGAAGCCAGGCAGGCTTACGTCTGCTTGGGCTGCTTGCTGCAGGCAGGTGCTCAGAAGAATCGCAAGCGTTGTGTAGATAAGTTTCAAGGTGAGCTTCATGGAAATCTCGGGCGAAAAGGCAGGGTGACAGGGCGGATGCATCAGTGGTGGTTGGAGCACAACTCAACGACATGGCAAACGTCAAGGAAAGCGAGTGCTCAATGTCCACACAAGGTAACACGTTCGGAGCACCGTTCCTATCAAATCAAATCGGTTTGCTTTGTGGGATCGATTCTTGTTCAAGGGAATCGCTGGGATCTTCTCCGGATTTCTGCACCGGAAATAGCGGTTTTGAGCGAACCGATGTGCGATCTGGTTTTGTTTCTTTATCTATCCTGCTGCTATGTCACGCTGCGTCGAGGCGCAAGGTGCTGCAGCGACAGAGTGGGGGTCAAGGTGGAGGTCATGTTTGGATCCATTGCCCTTCAATATTTGGTCTGGTTTGCTGTTTGTGTTCCGCTGGTCGAATAATTTCTTTCAGGGTCAATGCCTCAAATCTTTCGGTTTTGGCAGATTTGATTTAGGCTGTGTAGGCATACGTTCATTTCACCCACTACGACGGTTTCGAAAATGCGAGTTGTTTTTGAGTTTGATTTCCGAAGTGCTTTTAAGCCATGCGGCTCACTGATCAGGGGCATGCATGATGCCGCGAAAGTCGGATGCGTTGCAGTCATGTGGTTCTGTGTGGGCGGGTTTGTGATGAACCCAGCCAATGCGGCTGCACCCAATATTCTGTTGGTGTTGGCTGATGACATGGGCTATGGAGACTTAGGGTGCACGGGATCCCATCTGTTGAAGACTGATCGAATCGATGCGTTAGCTAAATCTGGTGTGCTTTGCAGCCGCGCGTACGTTGCAAGTTCAGTTTGCTCTCCTTCTCGGGCCGGATTGATCACGGGGCGGGATCCGCGGCGCTTTGGCTATCAGGCTAATTTGAATATGGGGAGTGCCAATTACGGTGCGCGGGAAAACTTGCTGGGACTCCCACCTGGTGAGCATACCTTGGCAGATCATCTTGGTGCTGCTGGTTACTCCACTGCTTTGGTGGGGAAATGGCATTTGGGGATGGGCGAAGGGTTTCATCCTCAGGAGCGTGGCTTTGATTATTTTTGTGGCATGTTGGGTGGTGGCCATAGCTATTTTCCTAAGCCGGGTAACAACAAGCTGGAACGAAACGGTGTTCCATTGACCGAATTTTCCAGTCCTTACTTGACTGATTTCTTCACGGACGAGGCGACTGAGTGGATCGGCAAGCAGGATGAAGTGGATGATGAAAAACCATGGTTCATGTTCTTATCGTACAACGCACCTCATGGTCCGCTACAGGCGACTGAGGATGATCTTGCTGCCTTCAGTCATCTTAAGGACCGGAAGCGTCGCACTTACGCAGCCATGATGTTGGCTTTGGACCGAGGAGTCGGTCGTGTGGTGGACTGCTTGGATGAATTGGGAGAACGCGACAATACATTGATTTGTTTCTTCTCAGATAATGGTGGCGCAACGGGAAATGCCAGCTGGAACGGTGAACTATCAGGCGTCAAAGGAACGCTGCGTGAGGGTGGAGTTCGTATCCCCATGATCTGGGCATGGCCGGGAACGATTTCAGGAAAACAGATACATGATGGTGTGATGTCGAGTCTGGACCTGCTGCCGACGTTCATGGCCGCTGCCGGAAAGACACCGTTGCCCCTTGGGCCACCACGATCACACGAAGACAAAAACAACCGTCGAAAAGCGGTAGCTTTGTATGGTGAATACGATGGTGAAAACCTGATTCCGCAGCTTAGTGGCCAACAAGCACCACCACGCCGGACGCTCTTCTGGAGACTGCAGGGGCAAGTCGCCATTCTGGATGGACCGGATAAGTTGATTAGTCTTTCGCATCGCGCACCGCAGGTATTTCGGCCCACTGAGGATGCGGGAGAGCAGCAGGACCGGTTCGATAGCGATCGTACTCGTGCAGATGAATTGTTCCAACTGCTGGGCAAGTGGCAGGCCTCGTTGGCGACCGTTCCTCTGTGGGGGTCATCACCCTATTGGAGTTCCCAGAGTGCAAAGCAGCACGACAATTATCCACCTCGAGAAGAGCCGGAGTGATCTTGTCGCAAGCAGGCGTACCAGCGACTGCAGCGAAGTACGTGACGTCAGTCGAGGCTTGCCAGTCACGTTCAGGAAATGAAGATCACTTCGCTTTTGGTCTCAACTCGTTTTCGCGAACGATATCAGCAACGTGTTTGTCACGGATGGCTTGCAGCTTGGCAACCACTTCGGGGTGTTGAGACTTGAGGTTGTTCGCTTCGCCCTGGCTCACTTCCAGATTGGCTAGGAATAGCTTGTCGACCTGCGGAGCATTCTTGGGGATCCCGCGGTCTCTCGCGTTTCCGAGCAGTTTCCATGGACCTTGCCGTACTGCCCATTGTCCATTCTTTGGATTGCCCAGTAACCAGAAGAGATGGTCATGAGGGCTTGTGGCCTCAGCTGCTGCAATGACATTGGTCAAGCTTTTTCCATCGTATTGTCGATCGGGAAGTTCGGCTCCACAGTAAGTTGCGATGGTCGGAAACCAATCACAGCCGATTGCCATCTGGTTTCTTACCTGACCCTGCGGAATGGTGCCGGGCATACTAACGATTGAAGGAATTCGGATGCCGCCTTCAAAGAGGCATCCCTTGGCACCACGGTAGGGACCAGCATTTCCGCCGCCCCAGAAGGCCCGTTCCTCGGTTGAATGGCCATGATCTGATTGGAAAAGTACTAGCGTGTTTTTTCGCAGGCCTAAAGCTTCGAGAGTCCCAATCAGTTCACCAACCTTTTCATCAACTGTCGAAGTGAACGCCGCGTATTGGCGTCGGGGTGAGGGCAGGTCTTTGTACCGTTCCCGCCATTTTGCTGTTCCCTGCATGGGATAATGCGGAGCATTGATTGCCCAATACAGAAAGAACGGTTTGTCCTGGTTCGTTTTGATGAATTGCTGACCTTCCTCGACCATCATGTCAAGAAAGAACTCACCGTCTCGATGGATCTCGTTACCGTTGCGCCAAAGATCATGACGGTTCGGCCCAACCCAATAAAAGAAGTGCGAGTAGTTGTCGATGCAACCGCCCATGTGCCCGAACGACGAATCAAAGCCCTGACCGTTAGGCATGGTGTCGGGGGTATAACCAAGGTGCCATTTGCCTACATGACCTGTGGTATAGCCTTGTGTTTTCAATAGCTCGGCGAGCGTGATTTCGTTTGATGGCATGCCAGGCACACCTTGGGTAGATGACACATTACCCGGGACTCCTGCGCGGGCCGGAAATCGACCCGTCAGCAAACCCGCACGCGATGCTGAACAAATCGCCGAAGGCGAGTACATTTGCGTGAACCGAATGCCCTCGTCTGCCAAGCGATCAAGATTCGGAGTGTCTAGATCGGTTGAACCATAGCAATTCAAATCGAGGCTTCCCTGATCATCGCTGTAAATCACAATCACATTGGGTTGCTCGGCACCAAAGCAATGATCCACCTTGGCAACGGTTATGGCGATGCCGCAAAGCAGTAGAGAGAGGATACGTATCAAGAGGAGGGCTCCAGAAAATACAGCCGAAAAACTGTCAAAACGGTTAGTCATGATAACCGGAAATGATCGTATGTGTCACTCACGCGAGTGCACCGTTGCTGGGGTGGAGCCAGGGAATTAGGATCAACAATGGTCAGGGTGGCAGGTGCATCGTCGATTCGTCGTGTAGATTGGCACATGGACTACTGTTCTCAGGAGTGGTGAATGGGCGAACATGGTTGCGGTTACACGCGGCTGGGGGAACAGTCATGCCGCTATCGCCCAACTTGAGATTCGTCGCTGAAGGAAATCTATCATTGGAAATTGTTCAAATGAGTCGTGTCGAAAAGTGTTTCGTGCCATGCATCACGGTCCTCTTGCTCATGTTCTTTGGAGAGAATGAAACTAGCTTGGCACGGCAGGATGGTCAGACACGCATCGAAAGATCAGAAGCAGCGTCCAGAGCAGTTGACGTCAGCGATGGATTGACGATTCAACTGGTTGCCGACGATGACCTTGTACCGGACTGTACCGCGATTGCGACGGATCCCGCTGGCAGAGTGTTGGCATCGGGACCGCGGTATCTCTGCGAACTGTTGGATCAAGACAGCGACGGTATTTACGATGCGAGAAGGCTCATTGTGGAGGCACCATCGCACGGCGCGCATGGGCTTTGTGTTGATGGTGATGCTTTGTACTACGTCGGTGACAATGGTGTCTGGAAGATCGACCAGTTTGCCTCGGAATCTGGAGGCAAGTTAAAGCCGGAACGCGTGCTGGAAATCAAGACGGGAGGGGAGCATGACGCCCATGCCTTGCGGAAGGGGCCCGACGGATTTTGGTACCTGATTGCAGGCAACGGAACGAAAGGAAGCTTCGGGTTGCAAAATGTCAAGGATCCGCGGATTCCCAGTCCGCGTGCAGGAGTCATTTGGCGCATCTCACCCGACTGGTCCAAGCGAGAAGTGTGGGCAGAAGGATTTCGAAACGCTTACGATTTTGATTTCGGACCTGGCCAGACAATCGATACTTTCGACAGCGATGGTGAGCGTGATATCAGCTTGCCGTGGTATCGGCCGACGCGGGTTTTTCGTGTGCGGCACGGGCAGGATGCCGGTTGGGTTTCAAGAAGTTGGAAGCGTTCCAATGCTGACCCGTTGATGCCAACCGTACTTGCCGAACTGGGCCGTGGGTCGCCCACAGGTGTCTTGAGAAGCCCTGGCAAACGGTTGCCTGAACGCTTTCAGTCGGGTGTGTATGTGCTGGACTGGACCTTTGGTCGTGTTGTGTTCGTTTCAGATGATGGGACAACAGAGTTGGTTGCATCGCCTTCGGGAAGCGAGGGCTTTGCGGTAACGGATATCGTTGCTGCACCCGAGGGTGCCCTCCTTGTGAGTGTTGGCGGACGCCGTAGCCGGGGTGGAATCTACAGGATTGATGCTTTGAAGCCCCAGGATTCGTCGACGGTGCCGAGCTTGGCGTGGAGCAAGCCGTCGGGGGCGGCATCCAACGCAGTCACGAAAGCGTTGCAGGATTTGCGGAGAAATACTGACCCGGTAATCGATCAGGCTGCTGCAGACCAGGCTGTATCGGCGCTGAAATCAGATGATGCAAGTCAAAGGCAGACGCTCGAGGCAATTGCATTACTGATTGAGAGCGTCGGGGGTTTAGGACCTGGCGATCCAAAAGATGCACGAGGTAAACAACAGGCGGCAGCCGTCTTTGATTCCTGTCGCGGAAGAATTCGCCCCAAAATTGAGCCGGAAACACGCGACGCAGCGGTGGCTGCTTTGCTGGATCGGCTACGCGGTCTCTCACGCGAAGGAGTGAAAGGAGTCAATGAGGAGGCAGGCACGAAAGAAGAATTGCAGGATAGCAGTGAAGTCCTGTGCCGCGAATTGATTCGGGGCCTGGCGGTGCTTGAGCCTGAATCAGCTGTCGTGTTCAAAGCCATCGCGGATGACATGGACCGCGTTAGCTCGCCGGTGGATAAGCTGTTTCGGCTGATTGCCTTAGCCCGGATTCCTGCACGCCGAAGCGATGAAATGACGGAGAGAATTGCTGAAGCGATGATTGCGGTTCCTGTCTTGATCAGAGCGTCAGAGCTCAATGTCGACCGAAACTGGACGCCAAGAATGGGAGAATTGTTTTTGGCCATGCAGCATCGTGATTCGTTGTTGCCAAGTCGGATTGTTTCCAATCAGCA
>Ga0315322_10001299_pt1 | contig 19306 bp, 15 predicted proteins | sample M110021515metaG_FD_203461 | JGI IMG/M metagenome (GOLD analysis project Ga0315322, IMG submission 203461) | Ammonia-oxidizing marine archaeal communities from Monterey Bay, California, United States - M1 100m 21515 | ecosystem: Environmental > Aquatic > Marine > Intertidal zone | place: USA...
CGCAGAAATCGATCCAGCTAGTATAGAACTTGGCACGATCCCCGCCGTAAGGCCCCCAGATCATCGCCTCCCATTCTGCGTTGGAAATCGCGGCCAAGAGCTTAGGCAGGGGTTTACCATCGAATTCAAAAATGCCGTTTTCCTGCTCCCATTTATATCTCACGCTGCCGGTACGCCCACCGCCATTGTGCAGGCTAAGAGGCTGCTCGAAACCGGCGGCGCGGGTGATGGCAGGTAAGGTTCTGTAGCCGGGCGCGGTGAAACTGTGGCCCGTCCCCACAATACGCATGATGCCATCGGCAGGTTTGGGAAAGTACATAGCGTCGGCCGCCTCCGCATAAGTGCGTCCCGCCGCGCCGCGTTTGTAAATGGCCATGATCTCTTCCGGCGTCTTGAGACTGACCGCGTGCGGCGGAAATTTATCCTTCTCCCATCCGGGATCGACTGCTGGCGTCGTTTTCGATGCTGCGGCTGGGCGTGCCTTTCCCTGAGCGGATTGGCGGAATTGCTTACGAGCGGCCTCAAACTCCTTGGCCGTCAGCTTGCCATCCTTGTTTATGTCAGCCTGAGGAAAACGCTTGAGTATTTGCGCCAGCCTCACTTCGGAGGGCGATTGGATTTGCCCATTAGAAGAGACCGTTGTCGCCAGCAGAACAAGAATTACGAAGACCACGATACGATGTATTTTGTTCATTATTGTGCGCATCCTTTTCATTAATCGCTATTTCAAATACTCATCAAAATAATTATATACCTCGCTTTGCTCGCGTGAGGATGAAGCGTGGTAACATGTGTCTGAAATCCGATCCAGACCCCCTACTCCCATCCTGGAGTCCCGCTTAACTCAGAACGGGCTACCAATTCTGGTAATCAACAAGATACTTCAACGGAAAACCCAGATTAGTCCCATAGAAAGCTAAAACAAAATCCAGTGCGAACCAGACAAACAATTGGATCGCAATGGATGCCCCCCAAGCCTTCCATCCCTTTAATTGAAGATAGTCAGTGCTTATAAAGTAAGGCCAGGACAACCATACCGAAAAGGCACCAATCAGAAAAAGGTAAAACAGTGTATTCATAAAGCACAGCCAATACGTTCCATTTCAGCGTCGTCTCCATTCTGATAAAGCCACCGGCTGATTTCAAATACCTGCGTCTGAATGTTAACGGGTGCAACACGCCCGTAATCGTATATCCCTCATTCGAAAATAACGTCCCCCCAAGTCGGGAAAACAGAGATCGGGAAAACGGCGGGCGATAATAGTTCTTAACGCTCTCCCCGGGATGCAAGGATTTTTTCCCGGGCAATACAACAAGGACAACTATAGCTGACTTCTGAGGCTGTCGTTTTACTGAGTTGTTGTTCTGGCTGAACCTGATTTTCTGGTGTTTGCGGTGCCTCAGGCACCGACCTTCCATTGGGTTCCATACTGGTATTTTTCGCGCGACTATTGTTTGATGAATTCATTACACGCTTAGCTTAGTCCAACAGATACCTGAATGCGAGTGCCTGCGACCTTGGTTCGGACCTACGCGGACCGTCTAGGGTTAAAGGATAGCGATCTATACCGTGACGTTAAAATTCTAACCCTTAATGCATGACCAGAATAGCGATGTAAATTTTGACACATGACCGCAGTAAATCACAAACAAACCGTTTCCATCTAAAATCTTCGCTTACTAGAACGCCAGCTGAAATCTGTCAACGAATCTACGACTAGTCGATATTTCAGCCTGCTATTGCGGCTTCTGAGCAAGTAGAGCTAGCTTAGCGTTCAGAGTTGGTAAAGGGCTTAGAAGTGAGCGTTGGCTTCTTGAGCTTAATTTTTTCATAACTGACGAGCAGGCCGAAAGCCTTCTCAATAAACAGGTCAGCTTCGTTATCGTTCTCCCTTATTGGCGGCGGCCACGACTCCACCCACATCGTAACGATGTCAATGGGTTCAATCATCAAATACCCACCAACTTCGGTCTTGCTGATGTTTTTAACCAACAAATGCCCATTCACGTCGGTCCTGGCACGGCCGTCTTCTTCATCTTTCGACTCAATGAACTTAATCTTTGCTCCCTTAGCGAGTTGCACTTTGAAAGCACCTTCGTTGAGCTTTGGGTTTACCCCGAGCAGCAATGTACCTTTTTCACTTGCGCCTACTACGTTGTAACGGGATCGCTGCCCCTTTTTGGTGAGGGTAACCATGCCGCTGGCTTCAATTATCAAATAGTTGCCCACTTCGGTCTTCATACCAGTTGGGGGCATGGTGTCTTCAACGGCTACGTTGTGCCTAGGTTTTTTGTCGGCGAGCAGGCTCGCTGTAAGCAGCAGAAGAATAAGAAGTGATTTCTTCATGGGAGCTCCTTTCCTTTCACTTAATCTAGCAGCCGTGCCAACTGGATTCAAATATACCCGGGTGGCGTGTCGACACGAAGAATGATGTGTGTTGTGATATCATTTCATGTCACAGCACACTATTAATCAACATCGACAATTTGAGACCATTTAGTTGTTCGATAATTCAGTTATTTCTTCTTCACGTCGATCACATCGCCGCCTTTAGGCTTTCCTTTGCCGTAGCAAACCATCTCGAGAAACTGATTGAATGCCTCGTAGGTTTCCTTGTCCTGCGAAACGGGACTAAAAAGGACTCGTTTGCCGGGTACGTGCCCCAACGTGTCGATATAAACCATCTTACTCCAGATCTTCTTCTGATTGAGAGTAGACTGCATGTCGTGACCTTGTTGAGCCGGTGTGGCAGGGTGTTCTCTTTTGCCGCCGTACATAATGAAACCGGGCGGATCTTTGACAACAACATTATTCATGACGTGACGCGGCAGGTAAGGACTATTTCCAAACCAACCGACAATGTTTAGTTTCTTTGGTTTGTATTTGGCATCAGCAGGCCAGTCCCAATTCTTTTTATAGGCAATCTGAGCGCTGAGATAGCCACCGGCAGAGGCGCCAGTGGATACGATTTTACTCGGATCGCCGCCATAATTTCTGGCATTTGCTTGGATATATGCGACTGCCATCGCAATGTCGAGCGAGCAATCACCCACGGTGATCGTTGTCCCCTGTTTCTTTAGCCGATAGTTCGGTGAAACAACGATGCATCCCTTCGCCATGTAGAGATTCTGCATATCTTTATTGCAATACGCTTTGCTACCATTTTTGAATGCGCCGCCATGAATTGTGAAGACAATAGGGGCGTTTTTATATTCGGTGTCCCAGTAAACATCCATCACATTCCGCTCATGCCTACCATACCGAACGTCTCTGTCGACTTCGACCTCTGCATAGGCCTTTGTTGTGAAGCTCAATAGACCAACGACCACGGCGATATTTACCTTGAACATCTTCATGCATGAATTCTGTTTGAATAGATAACAGTTTGGGTTTTTACACCTTGGGAAGTACCGCGGTTCTGAATGACCTACCCCAAGAACAATGCTGGATAATCAAAACTCAATTCAGCATTACTAATCCCGAGGCTTTGAGTCTTTCAAAGCGATAAAAAATACTTTGGGCAGTGTGAGAACTATCGCCAAAGGAATGCCGATGATCGCTCCATATAGAGCACCACTTATTGCCCAGTCGATAGTTCCGGCTGGAACTATCTCAGCGCAGGCCAAAGCAGCGTAGGAAGCGATCATCGCTGCAATTCCCGCTGCCGTAATTGATACCCCACTCCCAAATTGCCATTGAAGAAGGAGGGCCGAAGCAATCGAACCAAAAACTCCTATCACAATTCCGGGTACCCCTTTAACTAATGACCATGAAAGAGTTCCCACTGTAAGCATAGTAAGTAATCCCAGAACCGTACTTAATACCGTCAACAAAATGACTTGCCATCTTTTATTCAATGGTCGACTCCTTCGTATCTTAGTTTTTCAATTCAAACGACCGGGAAGATAGCGATCATCATTAAGCACTCAATACCCTGCACCCAGTTTCTAACACAGTCGTCTTTTATAGCTCATCGACAAAACAAAACGATGAAATACGGTGATGGATTAAAAACTCTACCACAACCAGACAGAACAGGAATCCCCAGAACATTTTACTCGTGACGCAGAGCTTCGATAGGATCCATATAGGCTGCACGCCACGCCGGATAAACTCCAAAGAGTACACCTGAAAGAATGGCGATGGCTAGTGAAAGAATAACCGACCAGGAAGCAATCTGTGGCTCAATCTGAGCCACAATGGGTGGAACAAGTTCAGGCCAGTAGTTACTAACAAAGTCACGACCACCGCGGAACAACGGACCGCATAACAGCCCGGAGGCCACACCTAGTAACCCACCAATACCTGTCAATAGAATGGCCTCAGTAATGAACTGAAAAATAATGTGCGAGCGTTTAGCTCCCAACGCACGGCGCACTCCAATCTCCCTCGTTCGCTCCGTCACGGTCGACAGCATAATATTCATAATTCCGATTCCTCCCACTAACAGCGAGATACCGGCGATCACAACCAAAAGAACATTAAACATTGCTCGTGTACGTTCGGCCTGAGCCAAAAGCTCTTTCGGAACAACCACCGCATAATCTTCTTCCGCGTGATAACGTTTCAGTAAGTTTGTAATGATCGCGGCTGTTTCGTCGACATGTTCAATTTCGTCCACCCCGACCGTTATCTGACTTAACTCAACTTGTTCACCCTGCCACGAATTACCAACACGCTTCATCACTCGGTCCCCAATACGGGCTTCCATCGTGTCAAGCGGGATATAAGCGTCCAGATTATACTCCCGAGCATCGAGACTTCCACCAATCGCGGCAGAAGCAGTGCGAGCTTTCGTTTGTCCAATCACGGTGTACAACTCGCGTCCAACCCAAACACGCTGTCCAATCGGGTTCTGATACGGAAACAAGCGGGAGGATGTATCGTCAGCCAGGACAATCACCTTTTTGCCTCGATCTCGTGGTGTGAGCCAGCGACCTCGAGCTAGCTTCAAATGATTCAGACTACGGTACTCTTCCATGCAGCCCACTAACTTGGCGTCCGCTTCACGATCCTCCCGACGCAACTCATACCGAAACTCACGCATCGGCACAGCCTCTTTTACCGTCGGCAAGGTTTCAGTAATCCGCTTGTAGTCCGCTCGTAACAATCCGTAACGATGAACACTAACTCGAGCCATCTGAGGTTCGTTATCAGATGTCGGCTTCTTCGTTCGAACAATCACGTTTTTAGCGCCAAGTTCTTTGATTTGCTCCTGAGCGCGATGGCTAACGCCTTCCCCCATAGCCACCAACCAAATCACCGTTGCTGTTCCGATAAAAATACCAAGCCCCGCAAGTCCGGCACGCATTTTATGCAACAGCAGGCTCTTCACGCCAAGCCGTATCGTTCTTAGAAATAACAGATTCACTAATTCAGCCTTATTCCCCAGTCGCTTGCTTCATTGAGAGGCATCGTATTCTATGCTCCGGACATCCCCAAAACAGACGGCTCCGAGGGCTCCTTCTCTTCTATCTCAGATTCCACCTTGGGAGCCTCTGTATAAATCAGGGGGTTCATGATCACTTTTTCTCCCAAGCGAACGCCACTTTCAACAATCAGCGAAACGTCATCGCCCGGTTTTGTCTTCAGAAGGCGTTGTTCAACCCCCATCGCAGTCTCCACCCAACAGTAAATGTTGTCTTCAATCTCAATCGTTGCAGCAAGAGGCACCGTTAACACTTCATCAACGTGATTGATCATGATCTCAATCTTGGCGCTAGTCCCCGGTTTTAGATTCTTAAGTGTCGGTAAGGCAACAATGACGTCATAGCGGACCACGTCACCCGAGCCAATAATGGGGGGCCTAGCGATGTCGGCAACTTCCGACACTTCGGCCTCAATCGGAGTGCGACCGGGAAGTGTAACAATCACCCCCATCCCCACATTAATATTCTTAATCATTGCTTCCACAACGCCAAGCTTGACCTGCATCTTTGCCAAATTTGGCATTAATAATAAAACTTGCTCTTTGTAGACCGTACCACCTTCAACGATATCCGGAGCCCATTTCCAGGAGGCCGCTCGAGGATGAATCACTAAACCATCCCTCGGAGCCAGGACCGTACAAAACTCTTTTTCTTCTAAGGCACGATCCCGACGTGAAGCATCAGCTTCAGCACGTTCGTCACTCGCTTCGAACTGCGCTTTGGCGACCTTAAGCTCTCCTTCCAGTCGTGCCATTTCTGACTTTTTGGTGTGCTCTTTAAGAATGCTGAGGTCATTACTCATGACATCCAGATCAACCTTATGAATATCAATTCGGCGTCGCCAAAGGTCGACTTCATCCGCGCTTACATACCCCTTTTCAAACTGACGCACGTTAAACGTCAGGAATTCATTAAAGGCAAGCAAGTCACTTTCCTTCACAATCAGTTCCAGTTCTTTCTGCAATAATTCCGTGACATACCGGCCTTCAAGGTATTCAGCCACCGCTAATTCACGGGATTTCACCGTAGTTCGCCAGTGCTCCGCACCGCTCCGCGACCAGTGAGCATACTTTGAACGTTCTGAGATTTGCTCGTCAATAAAGAGGGAGTCTAATGTCAGGAGCACGTCGCCTTTTTTCACATAAGTTCCATTTCCCACTACCGAAGTGATAATATTAGCACCACGCACCTGACAGATGATTTCGTTGTTTTCAGTGCTCTCCAAAGTACCCTGGTCTTTCAGCGAGAGCGTCAGTGGCCTTCTTTGGACAATGTGAGTAAGAGAGTGCTTCCGCTCGGGTACAGCACTTTGACTGTTCAGCGCCAGGCCTACCCCCTGATAGATACCGAAGCCCAGGCCTCCGATCACCAACAGGAATAACAAAGGCTTCACAAAACGAGATTTATTTGAACCAGCCACTGTCTTTAATCTTCCTGAACCATGGCAGTAGCTGTTTGTTCGAAATTGATCAAAGCATCATCTTGAGCGTCCGGGACATAGGCAAGTGGATTGAGAATAACAGTTTCTCCGGCCTTAATACCGTCGAGAACACGAACCATCTTCTCATCACTATCTGCAAGTTCGACTCTTCGCCGACTGATCGAATCACCACTACGAACCCAGCAATAGAATCCGCTGCCAAATTCCAATACAGACTCAACAGGCAATAAAACCTGATCTGCATATTCATTCATAACGATTTCGACTTCTGCGGTCATCCCTGGCTTTAAGCCTTCCATCCTGGGTATTTCAACCGTCACGTCGTACTTCACAATATTGCTGACACCAATCGTCGGAGGACGAGCGATATTAGCAACATGGGATACATTACATTCAAACGGCTCACGGTCCGGCAGTTTGACAAAGACTAGCATTCCAGCCTTGACGTGCTCAACTAATGCTTCATGTACTCCGACCTTGACCTGCATCTTATCCAGATTAGGCATTAGCAGCATAACCTGCTCCGTATAAACGGTTCCACCTTCGGTGATATCAGGCGCATCCTTCCAGGCTGCGGCTCGTGGATGAATCACCAGACCTGCCTTGGGAGCTAGAACGGTGCAATATTCTTTTTCTTGGACCGCCTGGTCGCGACGAGAAGCATCGGCCCACGCCCGTTCATCATTCGCCTCAAACTGAGCCTGCGAAACCTTCAACTCGCCTTCAAGACGTGCTAATTCGTATTCCTTTGTGTATTTCTTGAATACCTCAATGTCTGACTTAAGCACTTCGATACGCAACTTGGTAAATTCAACACGGCGACGATGCTCTTCAACCTGATCGCGACTTTCATAGCCACGTTCATACTGGCGTTGCACATATTCAAGTAGTTCCTGATCGGTCAGCAAATCTGCCTCGGCAATGACGAGATCTTTTTCCATACTGGTTAACTCAGCAACAAATCGTCCTTCGAGGTATTCCGGAATAGCAAGTTTGTTTTTTTCAACACTTGCTCTCCAATGTTCAGCACCACTTCGGGCCCAGTGAGCGTACTTCGATCGTTCAGCAATCTCTTCGTCGATATAGAGTGTGTCGAGCGTCAGAACCACATCTCCTTTCTCAACATAAGTACCAGAATCAACAACCGAAGTCACTGTGTTCTGACCACGTACCCGACATACGATCTCGACATTATCGTACGACTCGAGCGAGCCCTGCTCTGTAACCGAAACAGCCATTTCACCAAGTCTTACTACATGGGTTGGAGCTTTAAGGAAGTCAAGATTTATTTGGACTTCACCGTCATCGCTCTTCGCAAAAAGGTAGCCTCCAACACCTAAGCCAACCAATAAGCAAGTCACGACAATCTGAGACCAAATGGAAGCTCCCTGCTGCTGATAATTCTTACTCATCAGTTTCGGGCTCCTGAACAACAGAATCTAAATCTGTGTATTCACTGGTATCACCGAGACCTCGATACTGATCCGCACTAGCCAACTCGGTCTGCTCCATGAACTCCAATGGATTTAGAATCACATCTTCCCCCTCTTTCACTCCCTGTTCCACAATAACATAAACATCATTGCTTTCACCAAGAATCACTCGCTGGCGTTTGGGTTGCCCCGTAGATTGTTCAATCCAGCAGAAGTGTCCCTCTTCTGTCTCGAGAATAGCAGATACCGGAACGTATAAGACATCCTCATATTCTGCCAGCACAACCTCCACTTCCGCGCTCATACCGGGCTTAAGCCCCTCTTCACTAGGAAGCGAAATGATCGTATCGTACTTAACAACATTCCCCGACCAGGGGCCCAGAGGTTGAGCGATAGTTGCCACCTCTGACACTTTAGCTTTTAACTCACGATCGGGTAGTTTAACGCTGGCTTCCAGTCCCATCTTTACCCGGTCCACGATTGCCTCATGGATGCCGATTTCAATCTGCATTTCCTCGAGATCAGGCATGATCAATAAAATCTGATCATTACTTACACTCACACCTTCTCCAATATCTGGAGTATCTTTCCAGGCGGCTGCCGTGGGATAAATAACGAGTCCATCTTTAGGAGCTTTAATCACGCAATTACCTAATTCTGTTTCCGCTCTAGATCGTCGAGCCATATCCATTTGCAGACCAGCCTGGTCAGCAGAAAGCTTCGACTTATGAGCACTCAATCGCCCCTTGAGCTGTTCCAGATCCATCGCCCGGGTATATCGCTTGTAAACGTCGAGGCGAGTCTGAGCGACCTTGAGTTGCAGTTCTGCCTGAGTCACCGTAAAGGCACTACCATCAAGTTCCAATTCTGACACGCGTCCCCGCTTAAAAAGCTGACGATACTGTTCGTATTTATCCTTCGAAGCATCGAGGTTAATCTGCGCTCGCTGGACTTCAGCCTCGCGTGACTTAAGGCCTTTGGTATAACGCCCTTCTTCGAACGAATCGATAGCGATTTGAGCTTGAGCCGTATCTGTCTTTGTTTCTTCTAACGTAGCGGTGGCTTCATGAACATTCGTTTTCTGAAGGCTTAAGTTTTCTTCGATCTTCTTCGTATCGAGGCGCACCAGTTCATCCCCGGCCTTCACGATCGCTCCAGATTCAACAACCCAGGTGACCGTATTTCGCCCGCGTACCTTACACTTAATTTCAGTATTATCAGAGCTTTCCAGAGTTCCCTGTTCGGTTACAGAAATCTTGATCGGGCCACGCATTACCTTGTAGGTCAGATTTTCGACAACCTCTTTGGACAACAAGGTGTCAGGCAAGTAGTAGACGCCGGCCACGGTACCACCGACAAAGAAACCTAAGATCAGAAACCTGATGACCCAACGCCCAACACCAGAGCGTTCTTCATTATTTGAATCAGTTGACACTTCAATACACTCTTTCCAAATGGTCTCTACGAGAGTTTTCAGTTTAAACCATCGATACTAAGCAATCGTGGACATCTACCTATTATATATATTTTCTTTCCCTCCGAGAAAAAAGCTGCTCTACCCTACCATCCAAATGAGGGGGTAACCTGTTGAAGAACTCTATTCAGGATTTGTAATAGGTTGTTCTTCGTCAGATTCGCTGGGAATATTTGTGTCTAGAGGCGGACTCGTTTTTTCATTCGCCTGTTTCCCAAGCACTTGTTCTAGCTCGGCGTCCATTCGTTTTTTGGCCCGTTTCAGTACAGCATCTTCAATGCCTTGCTGAAGATTGATTAGCTGCTGAGTTAGTTTCTCCAAGCCCTGCAATTCCTCTTCAGGAGATTCATCTACGATGGTGGATGATGAGGTAACATCAGCATCTTGAGGAGCTACTTCCGTATCCATTTGTTCTTCATCCTCTGGTGAATCAACTTCACCTTCTGGCAGGTCAACAGTATTCAGTAGTTCTCCCTCTTCAATTTCCTGTAACATTTCCATAACCGGTGGCAAGGGTTCGTCAACCCAACTCCCACCCTCATCCAACTCCATGATGCCGAGTTCACGTTGCAAACGCATACGAGCGGCCTGATACTGCATCCAGGTACTCAGAAAAGTCCCTTGTGTTTGAGCCAATCGGCTATAGCTGTTCACGATATTCAATGCCAACGTTTCACCAAGCAATTGCTGACTTTGACCTGGCTGAGCTGGCCGTACAGGCCGGTAAAGTCGCGATTGAGTGGAATCCACTAAACGAATCGCGATGGCAACCTGCCGTCGGTCCACTTCCAATTTCTGGCGTAACATTTCAGTTCGACGTAACAACGCCCGCAATCCGTAATTCAGACGGTCCTGGGATTGAATGAACTGACGTTTATCTTGTTGATAATTGATTAATGATTGTTTCAGTTGATTCCGTTCGAGAAGTCTGGTGATGGGAGCATCGAACTGGATACCAAAGCGTAAGCTACCGGTCTCCGCTCGAAAACTTACCGGATTATTCTTCTTCGTATACAGGTCACCCGCTGCCGTTAAATTGATCGTCGACAACAGTTGGTTCTCACGGATTTTGATTTGACGCCAGGTATCAACCAATGCCGCTCTGGCATTCTTAAAATCAAGACGATTATGAAGCGCAATTTTGAATGCATCCTCGAATTGCAATTCGAAGGATCCAACCGATATCTTTTCGAGCTTGGCTCGAGCCTGTGCCAATCCTGCGCGATCGGTCAGTCGCTTCAAGCGGCCACGCCAAACGACCATTTCACGAATCGTCTGATCCGGTTCAGCCACTCCTGCACCATCTTTAATCTGTTGCAAGGCTTCCTTCTCCGTGGCAGCCAGTTCAAGCAATGCTTCCAATTCAGCTTTCAGGCTAAGGCGAGCGGAACGAAATTCCTCAATCTCTATTTGTGACATACGCGATTCACGTACTTCTGCAGTCTCCCCCATTTCTGCCACATCAAGCTGAATATTCTCGAACCAGACAGCTAAAGCCGGCATGATTACTTCAAGCTCCATTAGCACGGGCTGTAGACTCTCAAGGGTTACTGGATCTTCCAGATTAGCAATCGATTCGCGCGCTGCTAAAATCTGATCTTCAACACTAAGCGACTCATCCGTGATAAAGGTGAAATCTTCCACTAGTGATTTATCGATGTCGATTGGCAAATCCGGAGGTAAGCCCAGTTCATTGGTCTGATATTGCTCAATCGCATTCTTGTAACCAACATTTCGGTCCAGCAAACTCGATTCCTGTGCAACAACATCCTGACGCATGATGTCCACCTGAACGAGACCCACTAACCCAAGATCTAAGTACTCTTCAAACTGCTCCAAATTCTGTTTCTGGCGTTTCACACTTATTTCAAGGTTTCGAACTGTCTGTTGGTTTTGCAGCAGACCATAGAATCCATTTACAAACGTATTCCCACTGCCAGTGTTGACAAACGTACCAGGACTCCCCCGACGAACATTGGCGACAGCCGATTCACCGATCGTCACTTGCGTAAAAAAGCCTTGCTGGTACTGTGAAAAAGTACGAATACCGGCCAGTAAATTTCTTTCAGACTGCGTGAGACTCTCCAACGCAATATGTTTTCCAGCTCCACGCAGCAGAGGCTGCACAAAAGCAAAGTTGGCGATCGACGTTGTGAAATCAGCCGTCTCACCGGTGAACTCAAAGATAAACGAATTCGCAAATCCAACCACTAGATTACCGGCCGTATCAAGCTGACGTCGCATCTGTAATGCCGGATTTTTACCCACCGTTAGTCGATTACTTTCCCGACTCGTCGACGCTGGGAAAAGAATCGTATTACCTGTGGTTGGGTCAACACGCAGGCCGGCAGGGTTAACAATACCACGGTGACGATAGTTCGTGTTATAGCCGCCGAAATACTGAGAATCCAATCGAAAGCGTTCGGCGGTCACATCGAGAGCTGCTAGATAAAGCGCCTCTTTTTGACGTTGGTACTCAGGCGAGTGAATGTACGCCAACTTCAGGGATGCTTCAGCATTGAGCTTAATATTGCCTTCTTCGTCAAACTCAACATAACCAGCTAGTTTTTCCTGCCACTGTTCATTGGTAAATTGACCTGTGACCCCATCTTCGTCCCAGTATTCCCATCCGTCATAACCATTGACCCTGTGCATGTATAAATTGGAATATACGTCATCTGTCGGGCGGGCAACATCGGTGGATTCTGAGCCGTCATAAAATCGACTTCGATCATCGACGGCCACCGTATAGTTCTCTAGATTCCAACGTGGATCGCCTGCTCGCTCGGCAATCACTTCCATCGCCTGCTGATCAGCTTCGCGAAGATAGTTACGATCTGCACAGCCTAACAGAGCGAATGCCACTAGAATCTGGCACGCAATAGCTCGCCATATTTTTGTCCGGAGAGTATACATATTAATAATTTGTGGTGGGGATTCGTAGTCGCTTACAATAAACACAGCGCATATGCCAAATGCAGTACTCCGAACTAGCCTGTAAATCGCCTGGAAATCATTTTTCAATTAGTTATTCCATTCGTTTTATACGTTTTTCTAAACTTATTTTCAGATGGGCAACGCACTAAAATGTGGTCTTTTAATCGAGATCCTTTGGAAGCTTATTACGAAGCGGTTAAGGAATCTCAAGAACGTATCGCAAAAGAGAAAGACTGGGCTTTTCAACGTCGTTTAGTTGAGAAAAGAAGGGTTGCCCGCCTTCCAGATTGCCCGAAATGTGGAGCAAAGTGCGAGTACGGAATGACTCAGTGTGAATCATGCAGCCAAACTTTGGTGTGGGCTGAGTATTTAGTCGGTTTGCCCGGGGATGAGGTCAAACTGCAGCAACAGCTATCGCTGGACCAACAGAAGTACCAAAAACGACGCGAGAAACGAAGCCACATCAGAAGGCGATTCCGAGATCGTGAATCACGGTGGAAAAAACAACAACTGCTCGCTTTCGCCCTCCTCTCCGTTGCTTTCGTCGTCATTTTTTTCATGCTCTGGCCGGAAATAAAGTTCTATCTACCAGATATCAGCTTTGATTGATCTTTCAGCCAATACAACTTATCGTTGTTTCTTGCCCATAAGAAATAGTGCTATAATCGTAGGCAACCGTATAACTCTACTTTTATCATGGAGCATTATCATGATTCGCAAACTGGCTACCGTGTTCAGCTTTCTGGCTGTCACCGTCATTATCTCCGGCGCAATAACCGCAGATGAAAAGAAAGAAAACAAATACACCACTAAGAAGTTCATGCAGGCCGTGAAGACTGGAGGCCTGCACACTAAAATCATCAAAGGCGAAGCTTCTAAAGAGGAAACCAAGCTGTTCGTTGCCTTCGTAAAAGCACTTCCCACCAACAAGCCTCCCAAGGGTTCCGCGGATAGTTGGAAGAAACTAACCGGGGCATTGGCAAAAGCCACAGAAGCTCATCTAGCCGGTAAAGAAGGTAGTGCTGAAGCGTTGACCAAAGCAATGAATTGCAAAGCATGTCACACTCCTCACAAGGTCTATCCGCCTAAACAGTAGGTTGATTATCCTTGAAGAAGACTTGAGCAATGCTTGGTGAATTTAGGTTTGCCGAGCATTTTTCATTTCCCCCCTGACCACTCCTATGAAATTATTCCGAACCCTCACACTTTTAGTGCTTTCAGTACTCTACTACCATTCTCTCAACGCCCAGGATGTCGTCACAGGCACTCTCTTTCCAAAAACAATAACTTATAATCAACCACTGAAAGGCTGGGCCCCCTACACGACAGCTGGAACAATTCATCAGCCCTACTCCATGGTATTTCTCTATGCCTCCTGGAAAGAACTGGAACCTATTGAAGGTCAGTACGAATTTGAGAAATGGGAGAAGGAAGATTGGACTCACCCGCATGCCGAAGGGAAGCATGTTATCTTTCGTATTTACATGGACTATCCCACGAAAGCATCCGGAATTCCTGTCTGGTTACTCGACAAAGGCGTCGAAACCCAAAAGTACTCGCAACACGGTGGCGGCATAACACCAAATTATAATCATCCGGAAATGCGAAAGTCACTGGCTAACTTCATCGCAGCACTGGGAGCCCGCTACAATCTAAATCCTCGTGTTGCATTTATCCAACTGGGACTTCTCGGACATTGGGGGGAATGGCACACCTATCCACAGACTGAGCGTTTTGCTGACCATACCACAACTAAAATTGTTGTCGAAGCATATCGTAAAGCGTTCCCGGACAAAATGTTGATGGCCAGATATCCACGTGGCTACGCAGCCATCCCAAAGTGGCTTGGGTTTCATGACGATATGTTCCCGGCCGATACTCAAAACGGGAAAGACTGGGCATTCCTGACCACGCTCAAAGCATCTGGGCAGGATAAAAACTGGATGGTCGCTCCTGTCGGCGGTGAAATGGAGCCTTTTCAATCCGAAAAGTGGATGCTCCCGGAATATGAAAATACACAGAAAGCATTACGCAATGGTCACTTCTCCTGGATCGGCCCCTACTGTCCTGCACTAGTTGAAACAAAAAACCAAGCGTACCTAAACAATTGCAAAGAACTCCTACAGCAAATGGGGTATGACTTTCGTATTCTTACGTACGAACACAAACGAACGATCAAGCAAGGCGATCCCCTCCAGTTATCCCTTACCGGAAAGAACCAGGGGATTGCCCCGTTTTATTACAAGTGGCCTGTCTATCTGGCATTTATCAATACTGATGGAAAAATTGCAACGACCGAAACCGATTTGGATATTCGTCTCTGGAGACCAGGTGAGTTCAAAACACTCATGACGGCCCCGTCCCAGAACCTTCCACCGGGACTTTATCGTCTGGGGATCGGAGTGATCGACCCCTGGACCCAGAAGCCTCGTCTAAAGTTTTCTAACAAAATGGAACTCCACAAAGATGGTTGGCAAATCTTTAGCCATCTCGAAATAACCAAATAACTGGCTCGGTTTACTGCATTAATTGGCTAACCGTTAAAACTCATTTCAGCCGATAAGACTTAAAAGGTTTGAAGAGAAGTGAGCAGAAAATTGTGAATGAGTTAAAGCGGATATTCAGGCTCGACCTGCGCTCGATAGCGTTAATGAGGATAGCCGTCGCATGTGTTCTGATTGGTGACCTCATCGACAGGCTTATTCAATTTCAACACTTTTACTCGATTGACGGCGTCATTCCCTTCGCTTCGGCCCAGGAATACTATGCCAATATGCCCACCTGGTCATTCCACCTACTTGTAGAAAGTGACCCTTATCAGCTTTTTCTATTTGGAATTCATTTAGCCTTTGCCTGCGGGCTCCTGCTGGGGTTCAAGTCGCGTGTTGCCGCAGCCGGCTGCTGGATTCTGTTTGGCTCGCTGATTGCCAGAGCGCCCGTACTATTAACCGGCGGTGATATGCTCATGTCATCCATGTTATTTTGGTTGATCTGGATTCCATCGGGTCGTTTTCTAAGTCTGGATTCCAAACTTAAGAAATCCACTACATCATCCGTAACAAAACACTGCAGTTTGGCAACCGTTGGAATCCTGATGCAGTTTGTCGTGATGTATACACTTACCGGAATCTACAAGTGGAATCCGGAATGGCATGACGGGACGGCTCTTTTTGTGATCATGGATGATCATGCACTCACCAAACCTCTCGGGATTTGGCTAGCCCAATATCCGGGTCTCCTGAAACTACTTACCTATGGAACGTTAGTTGTTGAACTCGCCGCACCAGTTCTCCTCCTCAGCCCGGTGGCGACGCAAACATTCCGAAGTATCGGAGTCGCACTATTCATCGGCCTGCATGCAGGTATCTTTCTCACGATGGAAGTACTTGGGTTTTCGCCTATCAGTATCGCAGGCTTGCTGGCAATCACCCCACCACTCTTATGGAATTACGCCCCCTTAAAACTAATCGCAAAACGGCTAGGCAACTTTAATTCCGGGGAGAAATATGAAGAAAGCAGCGAGAATACTGCCGTAGATTTCCCTCGCCAACCTCTCTCACTTACCGGAAAACTTACCGAATGCTGCGCCGGAGTTGGTTTAGCTTGCATGCTTTTCTTCGCCACCTGGCAAATGCTCCTGCACGGTGAGCTAGTGCAGACACAATACAAAGTTAACTGGAGCGTTCACCAATTACGAATGGATCAAACGTGGACAATGTTCCACATCCCAAGCCAACTTTGCTATCGCTATTTACTGGAAGGGAGAGACGCAAACGGTGAATTCGTGGATCTTCTTCGCGGTAATAAAACTCGGCCTACAGTGGATGATGAACCCCAGATACCTGAGAAGCCAATCCGCTTTGAATCGTCTCGCTGGTTACTGCTTTATCGTCAGATGGGAACCTCCCAATATTTCAATCAACAACTACACACCATTCGCTATTTACAAACCCACAATCCTGCCCGTGCCGATTTACCCACGGCAAAGCAACTTGGGATAAAGGAAATCGTATTTCATGGAGCGGCCGGTACCAGAGACGTTAGAGCCCTTACCGATCTGGTCGTACTGACGCATGTAGACTTCCGAGCCAAAGGGGGATACTACGGCGGTCAGCCCCATGGAGCGTGGGAACACTTCCGAGATGACAGCTCGCTCGACTCCAAAGGAACATACGACTATGGTCTGCGTCATGGTAAGTGGCAATTCTACCACCCCAATGGTCAACTAGCTTCTGAAGGAGACTTTGATCTGGGGCACGAGCACGGCTTGTGGACCATGTACGACGAGGAAGGAAGTCGAACTGCTCATGGAGAATTTGTCGATGGGCAAAAAGAAGGTACCTGGACGTTTTGGTACGACAATGGTGGCGTCTCGACTGGCTTTTTCAAGGACGATGAATTAGTCAATTAATGAAGTAACGAACGTCTACAATTATTCTCTAGTCGAAAAGCCTTGCAGTGACTAAACTTTAGCATCTTATATCATTTGAAGATTTATGACTTTGTTTGCACATTCCCTACCACCGAATGCCGGTTTTCTGCCAACTCGTGCGTCATTGATGCTCGATGCTGTCTTCTTAGCAATGTTTCTCGTGGTTCCCATCCTGTTGTGGAGTATCCGACTTGCCAAAAAGGGGAAATATCAACTGCACAAAAAAGTTCAAATCGTGACGGCAGTTGTTCTGCTGGTGGCGATTATCGCCTTCGAACTTGATATGCAGATCTTTGGCTGGAAACAGTATCTGGACCCACATCGCGCTTTTTCAACCATTACCACCTATCTCATCATTCACCTTTGCTTTGCCATTCCCACCTTATTGCTCTGGCCTACCGTGATCATTCTGGGGATAAAACGTTTTCCCCATCCACCTGAGCCTAATGAACATAGCAAACTCCATAAGCGTCTGGGGTGGATTTCAGCATTCGGAATGATCTTAACCAGCATTACCGGCTGGATCTTTTACTACATCGCATTTGTGTCCGTCGTGTAGTTTCATCACCAGACACCGTCTATTTGCTGCCACTACGGCTACGTCGCGTACGCTCGATTCTGATTCGGCATCCGATCGCAACCGTTTCCTGCTTGGCTGGAAGTTTACCCTCCTTAGCCGCGGCAACGGCTAACTCGAGATATCGAACTTTCACTTTGTCCGAATCAGTACTGTCATCCATTGCCCCCATGTAAACAACCTGACGTTCTTTATTCAAAACAAAGCACTCCGGTGTATATCCAGCACCGTACTTTTTGGCGATTTCCTGAGTCTCATCAAACAGATAGGGGAAGTTAAAGCCTTTCTGTTTTGCACGTTCTTTCATGGCCGGAAGAAGATCTTCCTCCACTTTATTTACGTTAATTGCCACTAACGCCACATTGGCTTCTTTCGCCTCTCTGGCGAACGTGACTAATCGATCTTCATAATCAACGGCATAAGGACAACTGTTACAGGTAAATACGACGACCAGTACGTCATAATCCTTGAACTCCTCAAAAGAGTATTTCTTACCATCGGTGGCCGGTAATGCCGTCCATTTGGGAGCCGGATCCTTGATGTCTAAGACAGGATTGAATTCTCCGGCTTTGGCAGACGGGAGGAGTAAACTAAATGCCAAAACAAGCATTAGGACGATGCGCATAGCTAATCTTTCTTTCTCTGTTGTCGCAGGAAATTGTTTCTTTGATCAATGTAACCTGTCACGTGTGTGCATTCCACTAACTGAGTCCCGCGTAACGGACGATCGTCTTAATTCCCTGTGGCTCTCGATTTGTATAGTGCCACAAGCTTTCAGAAGGATCCACCTGTTCGGTGATCATACTGGCGATTGTCTCACCATATTGCGAATTCAATCGGACCAGATGATGGATCGCTGACTGCATATCCTGAGGCGCGTTATTTACCGTACCCAGATAGAGATGATTACCAAGAATCGCATTTCTCATGATCTGATTGACATCAAATTCACGTGTCTGAGGCAGTCGGGAAGCACCCAGCCAAACCATAATGCCACAACCGGCTAATAGGCCAGCAGCCTGCATCATCACCCGATCATTACCAGTACACTCCAGAATCAATTCGAAACCATTCTGTTCGACGCTTTCTGGAGTAAAGTCCAGGGTATCAGCATTCACATAGCCAGCATCGAAGTCACGAACCAGACCGGCTCGGAATGTATCCTCGGTATCGCGACCGTAGACAGTCACTTCCCACCCACGCGCTCGACAACAAATGACCGCAGCAAATGCAATCGGTCCCATCCCAGTAATTAATACCCGTGGAGGATGATCCACCCACTCCTGATTACCTAACCGTGCCGCCTGCGTTTGCTCCGCTTCCCGTACCGCTTTTTCGGAAACCGAAATTGGTTCCGACAGAATCGCTACTTGTTCTATACCTTCCGGTACCGGATATAGAAACTCGGGACGATCAATCCACTGAGGAAGTGAAAATCCATGTTCCCATACGATGCCTCGCTCAACATAAGCGCCCCATGGCATCATGTCCGGACGACGATTCATTTTAAACGTTTCGATTCCTTCGGTGGTGGGACCGGTGGTTGGACGCCGAACTGCCGGCACAACCAAATCTCCAGGCT
>Ga0315322_10001304_pt1 | contig 19281 bp, 13 predicted proteins | sample M110021515metaG_FD_203461 | JGI IMG/M metagenome (GOLD analysis project Ga0315322, IMG submission 203461) | Ammonia-oxidizing marine archaeal communities from Monterey Bay, California, United States - M1 100m 21515 | ecosystem: Environmental > Aquatic > Marine > Intertidal zone | place: USA...
TCTTTTAATCGACCTTGATAATGAAGACATTTTGCTTTCACATCTCGGAATGAGTGGTAAGTGGACCTTAGATGCAAGTGACTGTGAGGGCAAGCATGACCACGTAGTGATCTACTTGGATGATGGCAGTATGTCGGTTTACAATGACCCACGCAGATTTGGAGTCATCGATATTTACCGAGGTAAATCTCACAAATTACTCGACCACCTTGGCCCAGAACCTTTGGAGGAATGGCCTGCTTCTGACCTGCATGAAAAATTACAAAGAAGAAAAAGTCCAATCAAAATTTGCATTCTCGACCAAAAGGTAGTGGTGGGCGTGGGCAATATCTACGTGTGTGAGGCTTTGAACCGATGCCATATTTCGCCAACTCGTCTATCGAATACAATTACGATGAAGGAATGTGAAGTCCTAGTTAATGAAATCAAAATAATCTTGGCTGAAGCGATTCAAGCAGGAGGCTCAACACTACGAGATTTCGCCGGGGTTGACGGAACTCTTGGTTACTTTACACATCAATTCAAAGTCTATGACAAAGAAGGAGAAGACTGTGATTGCGGTGGTATTATTGAGCGATTAGTCCAAGGGGGACGCTCAACATTCTGGTGTTCATCTTGCCAGAAATAATCAGTAATTTTCGAGTACGGTTCTGACGTCCTCGAGGAATAGATCTTGTGGGAAATCATAGTCCGACCAGACGACTCTCCCCAAGAGGTCGGTATCGAGAATGTAAGTTGGACTTGTATGGGCTACCGTATATCCTTCATCAGAGTCATCTTCTTCTTCAAAGGGTCCAACGCCATATGCGTGGTACACATCCTTTAGAGCATTTTCACTACCGGTTAAGTGAGGCCAGTCATAACCTCTATCTGCAGTCCAATTCTGTAATTTCGAAGGTGAATCGGTTTTCCAATCCACGGTTACGGATACGATGGAAATATTTTCTAATTCACTTGCAGTCAACTGTTCTTGAACCATCTTGACATTCTGGCTGGTGACCGGGCAGGTGTTGTCACACCGGGTGAACATAAATACCAAAATCACAACTTTTCCATGATGGTCTCCCAAATTCCACAATTCACCATCTGCAGATTCTAATGTGAAATTGTAAGTTGGACTTCCTTTCAAATCGCGGCCGTTGAAAGTAATCTCTTCTTCAGATTCTTTCTCTCCAGACATACAACCTGGCAAAATTAGTATCAAGCAAGCTAACAACACTTGCAGTTTCATACATAATCACTTCAGAACTCTCTCCAACCTTTACCGCAGTCCTTGCAGGTTAGCATTCGTGTTTCGGGTTCATCAGAAGCCCGGGTCTGTTCAAGGTAGGAATAAACTTCATCACATTCGCACTTTGGACAGAGGTAAGAACCAGTGGTTAGAACTCCCTTGAGTTCATCTGAATCTTTGATGACTTCATAGACTCGAGTTTTGGCTTTAGTAGAAGATTGGACATTCTTATATTTCGGATTTTGAGGTCCCTGATAACCACATTTGTAATTGGCACAATTGATGTCACCTGATGGTGTAGGGAATGCCAGCGTACCGCATTCTGGGCAGAACATGGAACAGGTGACACGACCCCACATATCAATATTTGGAACATCACAGTTGCAATTGGTTCATCAGTGGGGTCCTTTTGGACTACCATATGTGGCTTTGGTATGACTGGAGATCTGCGGCGGTCGCCGACTCAAATGGCAACATCATGGATGTTGAAGAATGGGAGGGTTGGAAAGATACCGATGCGGTATGCTCACGTATGGATATGATTGCTCATGCAGCATTGACGCCTGAAGCGGAGTTGCTTTCTGAAAGATTTCCTGATGCCAAAGTTTTGATTCATGGTGATGAGAATCTACCCGATGCTGATTGGCCGATACCAAGTGATGAAGCATTAAGCGCATTAGACCGTGCTGCAGTTTTACTTTCCAAGAGAGGGGTTGATGCTGCGGCAGGCGACCCTGACCGCCGACTAGAACATATTCTAAGAGCATCAGATGAATTGAGAGCCGCATTCATCACTATCGAAGGGCGTTTGGTAGAATGGGTTGGCCTATTCCTGCCCGAAGCAAGATTTGAGAGGGATAGAAGTGGGCTTGCTAGAAAGGTCATCGATTCATCTAACCTAGCCGAGTTAGCGAGTGTCATAGGTATTGGAATGCCACCGGTTGGCCCTACAGATGCTGAATGGGATAGTCTACACGATTGGGCTGAAAGTGTATTAGAAATCAAAAATCGATTAGAGAGTATGGAAAATGTAGTACGAGAACTTGCTTCAGAACACTTGCCCTCACTCGCAGGTTTACTTGGACCAATTCTTGCAGCCAGATTATGTGTTGAAGCACATGGCCGTGCTAGATTAGCAAGACTGCCTGCTGGAACAATGCAAATCCTAGGGGCCGAGAAGGCTTTCTTTAACCATTTGAAAACTGGATCACCGTCGCCTAAGCACGGTCACATATTCATGCACCCTTGGATATCTCGTTCACCACGATGGATACGAGGTAAAATTTCAAGAACGGTTGCTGCAAAGGCAACTATCGCAGTTAGGTGTGATGAATTTGGTGGCGAAAAGTGGAGTCAAGATGCTTTCGACGCAGTAGCAGACAGAGTTGAAACTATTCGTAGTGAAAATTCAAGTCCTCCAAGTAGGTGATATTATGGCAAAAAAACGCCGACTCTCGTGGGCTGTAATGGTAGATGGCAGAGCGATTTGGACACTTAATGCGGTTCCTAAACGGTCGCAATACGGTGAATCGCTCCGCCGATTTAGTGGTGTTGAATACAGACGCTGGGACCCCACTCGCTCTAAACTAGGGGCTGCTTTGTCACGAGCAAGAAAAACCCAATACGACTTAATGCCACAAGAAGGTGACACTTGCCTGTATCTTGGTGCTGGCCATGGGACATCTCTATCACATATCCATGACCAAGTGTGTGGTTCTGAAAATCATAAGAATGGTCGAATTATTGCAGTTGACCTATCTCCTCGTTGCCTAAGAGATTTAATTCATCTCTCTACACTTCGCCCAGGCCTAGTACCTGTACTTGGAGACGCAAGAAAACACTCGGTATGGGGAGTTATGGTGGCGAGGAAGGTAGACTGGCTATTGCAAGATGTAAGTCAAGCAGGACAAGCTGAAATCTTCATCAATGCTGTAAAGCGATTTCTCAAACCTGGAGGAAAGGGATTACTCTCTCTCAAAGCAGCATCTGAAAGATTCACTGACAGTGGAGAAAAAGAAGTTTTCAATAATGTTCGAGCGCAACTTGAAGATGCAGGACTAACTATTGAAGAACAAATTGACCTACACGGTTTAGAAGACAATCATTGCCTATACTTCGTTACCAACTAATTGGTATCAGAAGTCGCCTTCGACTCTTGGTGCAAGGAAATACTCAACGTGTCCTGCGCCATCTGCGAAATCAAAAGTAATCATCAGTGGGAAATTCTCACCGAATCTTAGGTTAACATTCGCAATTCCTTGCATTATCTTAGCCATTGGGATAAGATATGTTAGTGAATACTGAGAACGTGCTGCTTCACTGCAATCGATTGCTACTAATTCGTCCTTAGAGAATTCGACATGCACTGAATCGGTTGAACCATTGACATTCACCGAGAATGTCGAATCGGTTAGTGACAGGTTTACCAAATCGCCGACTTGGCGTGCAGCACGCAGTGCTTGACCGAAATCGGTACCTGCAATAGTAACTCCACAAGGAAGTTCTAGCGATGGGACGTTTGGAGGATTTAGGGTGGTATTGTCAAGAGGGCGTAAATTCAAATCGATTCGTCCAATGTTAATCGTTGCTTGGCCAGACTCATCATTGTATGCAAGTTCAACCATATCGTCTGCTGTTGCTAGGCTGAGAATATCTTTTAATTTCCTCATTTCAAGACCTAGTTTGGTTTCATCAACTTCCCAAGTCTCGAAAGCCGCACTATCGACGTCCATCTTGATCATGGCTACATGAGATGGGTCTACAACCCTTACCGATAATCCGTCTTCTCCAAAATCTAGTCTTGCCTCTTCAACTACGACACCAAGTGTTTCAACTATGGTCCGCATGAGTTCTTGACGGGCTGTGACGTTCAACATGAGAGCACCCCTATACCTTGTTTGCTCATTTGGAGGCTTATGAACCTTTTAATTGGATAAGTACCCTAAACGCGCGCATTTGCAGTAGAATTACGATACCGCATAAAATTGAGATGGATTCATGAAGGGGTGTGAGATGGCCCGTATATGGCAGATATTGCGCCAGTACTCAGGGAAGACGGGGAACCCTACAAGATAGCGGTTTTAATTCCGACCATCAATAATGCAGATGAATTAGATATTGTACTAGGTCGACTATCAAAACAGACTTATACCGATTTTGAACTTGTTATTTCAGATTCTAAATCAAAGGACCATACAAAGGAAGTTTGTGAAAAGTATGGAGCAACTTGGATAGATGATCCTTCTCGTAATAGAGCAAATGCTTGTAATTTTGCTCTTGAACAAATGGACCATGATTTGGTTTTGTTCACAGATGATGATACTATCCCTCCTCTAGATTGGGTAGAGAAATTAGTTCGTTGGTTCGACGACCCGAAGGTCGGAGCTGTTGGCGGACCTAATTTTGCGCCTGATGAAGACCCATTTGGAGCAAAGTGTGCAGATGTTGCATTCTGTACCAAGTTCATGACCGCAGGAACACGTTATGGCGCACAGCCAAAAGGAAAACTCGTACCTATCACTCACAATCCTGGAGTTAATTGCGCTCACAGGATGGCAAATCTACGTGAAGTAGGATTCTTTGAAGATGGATGTATCGGTGCTGAAGATGTTGTACTAGATGCAAAGATTCAGCGTGCTGGTCACAAATTATTCATTGACCCTGAGAATGTCATGCCTCATCGTAGACGACGCCCATTCAGGCCATACATTAAGCAAATGCGAAATTATGGTTACACTAGAATGGTTGCTAACAAACGCTGGCCTGAAATCTCAGAATGGTCTCATACTGCAATCGGTTTCTTCCCATGGTTGGTTATCGCGGCAACTATTAGCACAATATTCGGGGCAGTCACCGGTGGTGCTGCAGCAGATTCATGGTTTACTTTGGCTGGAGATTGGGACATATCTAGAATCGCATTCCATCTCCCTGTTGGACTTGCTGGAATCTATATCGCAATATCTTGGCTCGGTGCAGCAATCGGTACCAGCCCTCATCGCAATATTGGAACAGTATTCTTTGCACCTCTCTTTGTGTTCCTTGCACATTTGGCATATGGGGCAGGTGTAAACAAAGCATGGCGTGAGATTCGTCGCACTGGCGGAAGTGCTGGTGTAGGTGAACAGATAGACGATAGAATACGTACTGCTTGACTAACATTAAGCAGGTCCTGATTCAGGGCTATGTATGGCGCAGTCTCTCCGAGATAGGATTAATGCGCCTGGCGAATCTGATGATGCCAGAGAAATTTGGATGTTGATTAGAAGTTGGTTGACTTTGTTTCGGGTGATTCTGGTAATTGCAATCATCATTATTGCTGAAATTTTTGAAAACCAAAGCATGTACAATCTATCTCTATCGGTTTGGGCAATAGTAGTCGGGTTTCCCTTATTCCTGCTAATCTCAATGGTCATTATTCAGGGTGACAAAAGGTTCGCTCCTGACCTCGAAGAAAAACGACGTAAGAAAGTCGAAACCTCGGGGATAATTTCCAAAAAATAATTCACATTTCACCGGTCTGGATTTGCCACTGGCTAGAATAAACTCCGCCATTTGCGATCAATACATCATGGGTTCCTCTCTCGACTATTGCACCATCAACCATTGAAATGATTTCTTCCGCATTACGAATGGTAGACAACCTGTGCGCCACTGCGATAGTAGTGCGTTCATCACCACTTGCCAATAGATTCTCTTGGATCCTCTTCTCTGTTTCTGCATCCAATGCACTGGATGCTTCATCGAGAACCAACAAACTTGGATTCTTGAGTAAAGCCCGTGCCAATGAAACGCGTGCTCTATGACCACCAGATAGTTTGGTTCCCCTATCGCCAACCATGGTGTCTAATCCGTTTTCAAAGTCTCTGATGAATTCTGCAGCTCCTGCCATTTCTAGAGCCTTCATAATCTCCTCGTCATCTGCATCTCGATTGTATGCTACATTTTGCTTCAGCGAGCCAAAGAATAGGAATGGCTCTTGACTTACAAAGCCCATTGCTGCACGTACAGAATCTAGAGTTAGGTCTTGTACATCGGTACCATTGACAAGAACTCTTCCTTCTTGTGGTTCATAATAACGCATTAACAATTTCAAAATCGTGGTCTTGCCAGCCCCTGTATGGCCCATCACGCCAAGGAATTGTCCCGCTGTTGCTTTGAATGAAATCCCTGCTAACACCTTAGTTGAAGTTCCCGGATATGTGAAATGCACACCCTCGAATTCCACTGAGGTAATCGGGCCATCCAATTCCTTAGAATTCGGCTTGTCGGTGATAGTTGGTTCGAGGTCGACCAATGCGAATACTCGGCGAGCACTTGCTTCACCTTTCTGTAATTGATTGACAAGCATTCCAAAGATGAACATCGGCATTGTCATTCTTGTTGAAATCAATAGGAAAGTAACTAATTGACCTGTTGTGATATCTCCTGACTTTGTCAAATATCCACCCACTGTAACCAGCAACCCAAAAGCAATTCCTGCGATTGCATAGAGTCCTGGCAGGTACCTGTTTCTATCTTTACTTGCACTTATCGCTTGCTCACGGTAAGCCGTAGATTCTCTATCTACTCTCTTTGCTTCCCACTCTTGAGCATTGTAAGCTTGAACAACTCCAATTCCTGAAATAATGTTCTCCAACACAGCAGTAATATCTCCAGTTGATTCCCTTTGTTGTCGGTATTTTCTCTGAACTCTAGTCGAAAAGAGATAGACTAGAGGGATGATTAGCAATAGTGGAGTAAAGAGTACTGCGGCCAACTTCCAACTCATCAATGCCAAAATTAGTAATGCGGTACCAAATGTTACAACAATTCTAATTATCGAGGTTGATGCATCGCTAATCACATCTTCTAATTGATTTACATCTGCAGATAGGACACTCATCAATTGTCCTGTTTGGCGCAAATCATAGTATGATGCCTCCATGTCAATTAAGGAACGAGTTGCATCTAGGCGTAGGTCGTGTTGAACTTTGTAGCCAAGTGTTTGCCAACAGTATTCACTAATTCCTTGGAATATAGCAAGGCTAGCAAATCCGAGGAAAATTAGTATCCCATACCCAATTGCTAAATTATCGGTAAACAATGGGAAAAGGGTGTAGTCAAGGAAATCTCTCATTTGTCCAAAGAACCCTTCTGTGTCATTACCTGAATAGAAATCAACGGCGAAACCGATGAATACGAATGGTAACAGATCGGCGAATCGGGCAACTCCATTTGCCGCAATACCAGTTAGTGCCCGCTTTTTGTAACTTAATGCATAAGGAATTACTCGCCAAATTTGCTTGCCGAGGACTTCGACTTTTTGGTCATTTAAATCTTCAGGAGTCAGATGGTCGTACTGTGTCGCTCTGGCGTGTCCTGCTCCCATATTTGTCCGTCAGAGACTCATACTATGAACTTGCGTAAGATGAAAACCTTCATCCCTCACTTGATGTAACATGGTAACATGCGTGCAATGTCACTGGTCTGCCTACTGATTCTTTCTTCGTTTTCCTCAGTTGCTGCTTGGCAACCCCAAAGCGTTGACTCAGAGACAATTGGACTGAGAAATGGCAACATCGAATCGATTCCAATTGAACTAATTCCGGAATATCCACAATTTGGATTCTGGATATTAACACATGAATACCCAGTTCCATCTGAATGGGTGCATGAACTTGCAGCCGCAGGTGTTGAATGTTGGTCTTTCCTTCCGTCTTCTGCATTCCATTGTGAACTCAACGGGCACACTCCTTCTCAATTAGCGAAAATGGAGGTCAGTGGAATGATTGAAATGCCTCCTGATGCAAAAATACATCCTAAGGTATTACCTGCACTTGAAGGAAAGGCCAAGCAATATCTGATTATCGAGGGGACGGCTTTTCTTCAAATCATTTTGTCGGGAAATGAGTTACCAAAGGGAATAGAAAATCGTGGTGATATTACTGTACTAGATCACTCTTGGAGATGGGCAAAGGTAGTAACCGGCATCTCAGGTGTACATTGGCTATCCGAGCAATCTGAAGTTGAATGGATAGAGCCAAATTTTGAACTTAAACTGGCTAATGATGTTGCTGACGATATTATTTCGGCTGATGTTCTCCAATCAGCATCCCAAATGGCTGGAATCGATTCTTCTTGGTCGGGACTAGATGGAACTGGCGTAGTTGTGGCTGTCGCTGATTCGGGATTGGATAATGGAATAAATAATTCCAATATGCATGCTGATTTCAGAGACCATATATTGGACATCAAGGGATTCCCTGTTTCATCAAGTTACCAGAGCATATCCAATGCTCCATACAATGACGGGGCCTCCGATGTTAGTGGCCATGGTACTCACGTTGCAGGTTCTGTTCTTGGAGATGGCACTGCATCTGGTGGGGCCATAACGGGAATTGCTCCTGAAGCACAATTGTATATGCAAGGGGTAGAAGTTTATGTCGATTGGACAACCTTTGCTGAAAGTACATACTGGTGGGCTGTTGATGGTTATGGACTACAAGGAATCCCGGATGATATTAATGATTTATTTGATGAAGCTGCTGAAAATGGTTCCAATGTACATACTAATTCGTGGGGCTCAGATGCAGACGGTGAATACACATCTAGGTCTATGCAAGTAGACAATTCATCCAGAAATCATGTGGGAATGCTAATCTTAACATCTGCGGGAAATAATGGTCACGATGGTGATACTGATGGAGAGATTGATTTGGATACCATGGGGTCACCCGCTACTGCAAAAAACGTGCTCACAATTGGAGCCGCTGAAAACGACAGGCCGACTATTTCGTATCAGGGCTGGGGAACAGGTGCTGATGACTGGGGAGAACTCTGGGGTGCGAATTTCTCTACAGCTCCGGTAAGTACCGACCATGCAGCAGATAATCCCGAAGGAATGGCTGCATTTTCTAGCAGAGGGCCAACGGATGATAATAGAATAAAACCAGACCTGTCTGCTCCTGGAACGTTTATCCTTTCAACATTGAGTAGTAACTCATCCACTACAGGTTGGGGGGCATACAATTCCAGTTATTTGTACATGGGAGGTACATCTATGGCATGCCCAATTAGTGCTGGTGCTGCTGCATTAATTTATCAGCACATGTTTGATAATTTAGCATATACAACGCCAACAAGTGCGCTGATTAAAGGAATAATGACTGCTTCTGCTCACGATATGGCAGGACAATATGGGTCTGCAACAAATGGGGCAGGGGAAACGGCACCAAATAATCACGAGGGGCATGGACTTCTCGATTTGGACCGAGCCGTAAATTCATCATTTATCGACAATGAATCTGTAGGTACAGGAGATAGTTTAGGATTTAGATTCACAGTTCCTACAGCAGCGCCTGACATGAAGGTCATGCTATCTTGGACCGACGCACCCAGTACTGCTGTTGCATCTGTCAATTTAGTTAATGACCTTGATTTTGCTCTAAAAGACCCAAGTGGAAACTGGGTTGAATACGGAAATAATTTGGACAACTTGTATGGAACTACAATTTCATCACCAGCCCAAGGTACATGGGAAGTTCACATCAATGGTACCAATGTACCAAGTGGTCCGCAACATTTCGCCGTTGTTTTGGATGCCCCTTATGTTATGACAAATCTTTCCAGTGACACGGATAGCGATGGATTTGAGGATGATGTGGATGATTGTCCAAATATCGCTGGTAATTCTACAAACGATCAATCTGGTTGCCCAGATGCAGATGGTGATGGCTGGTCTGATACCGGAGATGATTTCCCTAATGAGGCCACTCAGTGGGTTGATTCCGATTCTGATGGATACGGAGATAATCAAGCTGGAGTTTTCCCCGATGGTTGTATTTCAATATCAGGTACTTCAACCGCAGACCGGTACGGATGTGCTGATTCTGATTCTGATACTTGGTCAAACCCAGGTGGTTCATGGACTACAACAGTCAATGGTGCTGATGCTTGTGAAAATGACTGGGGTAATTCTACTCTCGACCGAAATGGTTGCCTAGATAATGATGGAGATGGCCAATCGAACTTGAACGATCTGCTAGAGAATGATTCATCTCAATGGTTAGACACCGATGGTGATGGTTACTTTGACAATGCAAATCCTGCAACAAATTGGGATGATTGCCCATCTGTAGAAGGTTACTCAACTGTTGACCTACAAGGCTGTTTAGATACAGATGGTGATGGGGTTTCTGATTCAGGTGACCAGTGGCCTAACGACCCAACTCGTTCGATAGATACTGATGGCGATGGCATTTCGGATGGTGAAGATGACTGTCCGAATTTCGCTGGTAATTCGACTTGGATATTGCAAGGATGCCTAGATGCCGATGGTGATGGACGTACAGTAGAATACGATATGTTCCCAGCCGATGAAACTCAGTGGAATGATACCGATGGCGATGGATTTGGAGATAATCCAACTGGGAACCTTGCTGATGACTGTGTGAATTCAGCAGGAGATTCATGGCAAAATGGAACTCTTGGTTGTCCTGATTTCGATAGTGATGGGTGGGCAGATAATGAAGATTATTTCACCAATGATTCCACGCAATGGGCCGATGGAGATAGTGACGGCTTTGGTGATAACCTCGCAGGAGACAATCCCGATTCTTGTCCTTTGGTATGGGGTAACTCTACCGAAGGTGAAATTCTTGGTTGTCTAGATGCTGATGGCGATGGATGGGCTGATTCAGAGGACTTTTTGCCAAACGACCCTACACAGTACTCCGACCTGGATGGGGATGGATATGGAGATAATCCAACTGGAAACGATGCTGATATTTGTCCAACTATATTCGGTAACTCAACCATCGACCGCTTAGGTTGTATAGATACTGATGGCGACGGGGTTTCTGACCTGAACGATGACTTCCCACAAGACCCCACAAGAAACCTGGATACTGACAATGATGGATATGATGATGTTGAAGATGATTGTTTCGATGTCCCTGGGACCTCAACAAACGGTTCGCTGGGATGCTTTGACGCAGACCAAGACACATGGGCTGATGTAAATGATTCATTCCCACTAGATGCATCTCAGTGGAATGACACCGATGGCGATGGTTACGGGGACCGCATAAATGGAACAACTCCTGATTCGTGTCCGACTCAGTTTGGAAACAGTAGCGCCGACATCTTTGGTTGCGTTGACTCTGACGGAGACATGTGGTCTGATTCTGTAGACCTATTCCCAAGTGATGCCAGTGAATGGGCAGACAATGATTCCGATGGATTTGGCGACAACATCGATTATTGTCCATCAACTGTTGGTAATTCAACAAATGGAACAATTGGATGTGTCGATGATGACGGTGATTCGTGGGCAACTAGCGTTGACTTCCTACCATTTGACTCAACCCAATGGTTGGATTCAGATAATGATGGGTTTGGAGATAATTATGATGGATTCAATGGCGACCAATGTCCAATTGATACGGGATATTCAGTAATAGATTTACTGGGTTGTCCTGACAATGACATGGACGGATGGTCTAATTCTGGAGATGCATTCCCTGAGCATAGGTCACAACATGAAGATACAGATGGTGATGGATTCGGTGATAACAATTCATCAGGGGCTGAATTATCTGACCATTGGCCGAATGACTCTTCCAGAAATACTGCTGAGGTTTTACTGGACTGCAGCCCTGTAGAGTTTCAGTTAGACCTTGCGGTTGAGTCAAGTATTGCATTCACCTGTACCGTCACAAATCTAATTCCAAATGATTTGACTGTAGAGATTGAATGGGTGGCAATGAATGCTATCAATACCGGTATTAGAAGACATATCTTAGTCATCTCCGGCGACAGTATGCAGACGGTATCATTCGCAGGACAGGTTGTTGAAAAGGGTAAATTCAGTTCGGTAATTGAGGCTAGTGAACCGGGTGCTGCATCCGCTATGGCATTCGAAGCCATTGAAATCGAAGCGATCAATTCAGTGGATGGTGATACATTCGATAATATTCTTGACCAAGTTAAAGGTGCATCTCAGACCCAAGAAATCATAGCTGTTTCTACAGCCCTAATTCTAGGACTATTCTTAGCATTTAATGCGCGACGTAACTCATTGAAGAAGAAACTTGCTAGGCAAGAGCACATCAATCAAAGAAGAAGTGACTCCTTCTCGGTAGATGATGATAGCAGGTTTGGTCAAAGATTCTAGAACCGAATCGCCTAAGAAGAGGATGCGCTCCGACAGATTGCTTCGCGGATATGGTGAAGTGGTTATCACCTGAGGTTTCCAACCTCATGTCGTGGGTTCGATTCCCGCTATCCGCATCCATTTTCATCACTTTAACAGTGTTTTCACTGTTCGCAAACCCCCCATATGTTGAAGAAGAATCGAAGATGCGCGTAGCGCATGAACCGACGACTAACGGCACTAATCCTAACCGGATTGTTCCTAATTGCACCACTTGCAGGTTGTTTCGGTGAAGAAGAAAAGGTGTCGGTAGACCCTGCGGACGCGTTCCAAGTCGATTTCGTAAACCCAGAGGATGCGGTTTTACGTGTCGGAGAATTTCATGACTTTACCCTAGAGGGTAAAGGCAATGCTATTTCCACAGATTCTGATGTACTGCTCTTTGTCAATGGGTCTTATGTTAAGAGCCACAGTGTGAGAGTTGATGATGCAACTATCTTCGGACAAATCCTCACCACTCCTTACACGACGGAAGTTAATATCGCCTTCATGGATTCCGAGGGCCAAACTGAGGCCATCAGTATGGCAATAACCAATGGTACACCAATCGTCAATGGAGAAGATTGGTTTGCTAAGATGGATTTCATCACCAGTATTTGTACCGATTCCACTGAATGTGGTGGATATGTCAATCGCTGGATGGGGACACCTAACCCTGCCTTTGAGCGAGCCGCTTCATTCTTCCAAGGGCACTTCGAAGGACTTGGATATGAAACACATATCCTTCGTGTAACCGACCACGGAAACCCAACAGAACCTGAAAGTCTGAATGTTATCGCATGGAAAGAAGGTCGTAGCGATACTTGTGTTCAAGGAATGGGGGCACACATGGACATTGCACCACCCGGGGGTCCACCTGGGGGCGGTACATACGAAGGGGCATACGACAATACCGCAGGCACCGTTACAATGATGCTATTTGCACGTGCTTTTGCTGATTTGACTTTCGAATGTGATACTTTCCTTGCCCTATGGTCCAGTGAAGAAGAGGGGCTTCGTGGGTCAAACGCCTTTGCAAACAACGACTGTAATTATTGCCTACCCCAGGATAAGGAACTTGAGTTCTACATCAACATGGATATGATGGGTATGTCTTGGCCAGCACACAAATCGAATGGTGACCCATTCCCTTACCACGCATGGTCAGGCCCTGATGCAGACCCTGCTGTACAAGATGTTGAAATCTCAACTATCCTTGATGATGTCCACTTTGACATTCTCAAAGCACCAAGGGATTTGAGAATAGAGGGTTCCTATGGTGCTGGTTGTGACCAGCATTGGGGTGAGCACTCTGACCTTGTTATGGATGTTCATGAAGATACATTTGGCCGTTCAGACCACGTTACGTTCCGTAATCTCGGGGCACAGACTATTTTCCATCTAGGTGCATATGATGCAGATTACGATGCATATCATTCACCTTCTGACACTTTGGACAACATGGTATCTGAAGTCGGTGGCCAGGCTGAATTAGAGAAGAGCATGGAGTTCGTAATGTGGGCTGCCATGTTAGAATTCATAATCGCCGACCAAAGTCCTGAGATTAGAAACCTCAACGCTTGATGTGATAATATGGTAGATCCAATTGCCGACCTCGTGGTAGCGATTGGAGAAACTGTTGCAAAGGATAGTGAATTTCTCAACACTAAAGATAAGACCAAGTCCGGAATTATTCACGCATTGTATTACCTAGTACCGATTTCGCTATTGGTAGGCATCTACATTTGGAAAGTGTCCTAAACACTTCTCTAAATATTGAATAAGTCGATTTACTATATTGTACCAATCTCGGTATTGGTTGCATTCTACCTTTGGTACTGAATCAGTTCCAAAATGCATCATCTTCCCAAGGAAGACCTAATTCAATTCCAATAATTTCCAGAACCACATAATTGAATATTAGATATCCGACGATTGCTAAAGTGAACACTAGTAATGAGGTATTGATTACCTTCTGCCTCTCTCTTTTGACATCATCTAGTGTGCAAATTCCATCTGCACGGAAATGACGGTATAGGCCATAGGAAAGAAGAACTCCTGCCCCTAAAAGAAGCAAATAACGGACTGGACTATAATACAAATCAGTTGACAGTGCAGCAGCAGTAGAGATGGAGGCTAGCCCAAACATTACCATCACCACCGACGGTAAACAGCACATGGATGCAATAACTGCCGAAGAAGAAATCCACTTCCAAAGTCCTTTGTCCATGCCCTGACCTGCCGCTTATCATTAATGAAAGAATGTTTTTTGTTGCACTAGATATTATTCCGAACTGTATTGCAACCAACAGAAAAGTCAGGATTACTTTGCATAGCCGCTAGTGTCGTATCAAGCAATTCATCTTCTAGGGTTCCGGGATTGTCACCTGCATCACGCCATGAAACGGAAACCATCTGCTCTTCGTGGATGAATGATTCCACTAGGTATTGTTCAAGATTGATGTCCCTCGGATTGAGATTCATTCCCATTCTCTCGGCTTTTTGTACAGCTTCCTTGGCTGTCCAAATGCGGATTGCTTGGTCAGGATTGGACTTCAACCAATCCAATTCTGTGCCTTTTGCCATCATATCAAAAGCGTTCTCTTTGATTCCCCTATTCTTCGGCTCAGCATCGATTCCAATCCAATAACCTGGCTCGATTAAAGCACAAACAGCCCATTCTCCCGAATGGCCGATACTAATTCCAGGTAGGGGTTCGTTTCGCCAGATTCCATCTAGCCACGAAAGGTATGGCGCTCGCTCTTCTGTCCGTAACACTTCAACAGAATCTATTGGTATGCCCCAATCCGCTAGGCATTCCTCGAGAAGTAAGCGTCCTGAATTATGGTCGGCAATCCGCTTTGGGGTAGCCTTTGGAATCTCTTCTGCTAGAGAACTATGACAAATTTCAATCCGTTTGCGAGCAATTAGCATTCTTGGACCCGAGATTGGATCCATTTTCTCCATCTAATCACCTCTGAAGGCTGAAACGTTGGTCCGCAGGAACTTCGCCCATCGCCTTGAGTCGTAGTCCCTTCAGTGAAAGAACTGGAGCATCATCATCTCCAACTATTACCACATCATGAACTGTAACTCCCGAATCTTCTGTTGCCACCTTAATTGAACGCATACGTAGCCTCTCTTCCGCTTCTGGCACTCGCAGCATTGTAGACCATTCTATGCCAATAGGGAGGCTAGAGAAGCCATCACTTTCCATTGCGGCTAATCCGGCATTTTGGAATCCGGCTTCAATCAACATTGGTAATGCATCGAGCAGAATTTCTTCTCCTTCGCTCTCTACAGAAAATTGGTCGGTTACTGGTAATTGATGGCGCATCAATGCTATTCCATCAATACCATTCTCGACACCGCGTAATACTCCACCATGGGACTGGAAACGAGGGCCATGGAAATATCTCAGATAGATGAAACTAGAATGGTGCAATAATTCACCATCGGCTGGAGTTCCAATGGTTGGTAGAGAATCGATTTCACTTTGTAAGAATGGCACGAGATTATCACTTGAAGCAATGAGGCGGACCTTTGCTTCATGGTGTAATCTTGGTTGACCAAATATTTCCCCTTTCGAGTTGACCAAGTCTGAAACCAGACGGCAGTTAACCCATCTTAAGTCTCCATCAGAACTCTCAAGAGTGGCTTCTACTCTTACCGTCATAGTGCCCTTCATGATTTTTACCGGTAGGCCAAATGTGACATCCTCAAAGCCTGCAAGGCAATATCCTGGCATCAATAACAAAGAGTTCTCAGCAAACATTTCCAGAGCCATTACACCCGGATGGTATGGGACTCCATCTATTGCATGGTCTACCAAGAATGGATGCACAATGGTAGAAAGAGTACATTGTGAAACCAAAGATTTGCCTTCATCAAGAGTGATTAATTTGTCGATAAGTGGGAACCGGCGAGGGTCTGCAATAGTTGCTGCCATCTCCGCAGGTAGTTTCAATGGAGCTTCTCTAAATGAATCAAAGCGGTCCATCAATCCTAGAGAACCGCAACCTGTGATACGCCTCTTTCCACCTGCAAGAGCCTCACCAACGAAGATCTCAACTCCTTTGTTCACAGATAAAGTTTCGATTCCAGCCGATTCGAATACGGCTTCTATCGAGCCACGTGTAGCCATACCAACATCTCTCCAGCCTGTCCATGCAATAGCAACTGCTCTGCAGTCACCACTAGCAGATAGGCGGGCCATCTCTGCATCAAGTATCGAATTTGCAGCGGCATAATCGGTCTGTCCGCCATTTCCAAAGCGGCCTGCGACACTGGTGAATGCACATGCGAATCGTAGACTATCCCCTACTGCAGATGTGAGCGCTTTCCAACCATCTACTTTGACACGTACAATCATATCAAATGTACTCCATTCTTTGTCGGCTACTAATTTAGATTCTTCAAGACCGGCTCCGTGAATGATTCCAGTAACTTCTCTTCCGTCCACTGCGGCAATAATTCCTTCAGAGTCTGTAACATCGACAGAATGGTATTCAGCATTGTTTCCACTTGCTTCTATCGCACCAATTGTACGATAAATATCCATACTACGAGTTAGTTTTGTCCATGCATTATTCCATTCAACCATGGTAATTTTACCACTTTCAGATTCAGATATCAGTGTCTCGCGTAACTCAGTCTTGCGTGAATTGAGTTGGTCATCGTTCCAATCGAGCCAATCTGAAGTTTCCGCCTCAAGTTTACTTCGACCAAGTAGGAGGAAAGTTGCACCTGCGCCATTGCTAGCTTCTGCAACACCAATTATTGAAGCAGCGGTTACTCCAGAACCACCTCCGCTAACAAGCCAGATATCATCTGACTGTAGAGGTTCGATTTCATCAACAAGGTCTTCGGCAAAACAGACAAGAGTCCACCTGCGTCCATCTCTATCGATTCCAATCTCGACATCGCCACCTGCGCCAAACATATCGCTCTCGATGATTTCTGCAGCAGAATCCGCATCAATAATCAATTCGGGGTGTAAATCTAGTGCCCGGCAACGTAGATTTTCGCGTTCAAATGCGTATGATTTGGTAACCCCACTTGCTGCACAAGCAAGTGAATTGAATCTCTTTCCACGGTTTCCATGCCTACCGTCTAATGCGGTAACACTTCCAACGATTCCAGAGGAGATTACACCTAATTGAGCATCTAATCCTTTCAACAAGCCAAACCAAGATTGAGCTACAAGGTTCAACTGATTGGATGGTCCAGTTGATTCCCAAGAACTACCGGTCAATGAAAGAGGCGCTAAGTGGATAACTCCGGCCACCCCGGTTATTCGGGAGCAAATTTCTGCGATCTGTTCTTCGCTACCTGGGTCAGCACGGAAAGTGTGACCTGAGATCTCTTCCTGCTCAGTTACTGATTTCGCTCCAAACTCGAAACCAATTTTAGCAATAGAAAGTCCCTTCTCACTTAGACGGTTTGCTAATGCATCAGCAACCCCCCAACTATCTTGAGTAATTACGATTGTTCCGCCAATTGGTAACCCTTCGGTAACTACAGGACACGGTTCAATTTCAACTTGCCAACGACGAGTTGTCGATTCTATTGGAGCGGTTGGCACTGCTGAATCGATAGGAGTTGATGTTGTTTCGGCCACTACTGCCGCCGTTTCTGGAGTTGCAACCGGTTCAGGTGTGGATGATTGCCCGGTCATTTTCTGGATATAAGCCACGAAGTGGTTGAGCGTTGGATGATCTGAAAGTACGAAATCTTCATCGACAGGTAGCGAAAATATTTCTCTTACATCGCCCATGATTTCGGCTTGCTTGACGGTATCGATTCCAAGTTCTCCTTCGAGGTCTTGGTCCATCTCAATGAAATCTTCAGGATAGCCGGTATGCTTGACCACGACTCCGATTAATTTCGGCTGGATGTCGCCATTATCTCCGGTTGCAGTAGGCATTACTGATGTTGGTGTTGCCACAGGTTGTGGCTTGGCTACAGCAGGGGCTGGAGTTACCGGTTCGGGGGTTACCGGTGCAGCAGAAACTACTCCGCCGGTCATTTTCTGGATATAAGCCACGAAGTGGTTGAGGGTTGGATGATCTGAAAGTACGAAATCTTCATCGACAGGTAGCGAAAATATTTCTCTTACATCGCCCATGATTTCGGCTTGCTTGACGGTATCGATTCCAAGTTCTCCTTCGAGGTCTTGGTCCATCTCAATGAAATCTTCAGGATAGCCGGTATGCTTGACCACGACTCCGATTAATTTCGGTGGAATATCACCCCTGTCTACCACTTGTGCTGCTGGTGCAGGCACAGGCATAGCCTCTACAACAACCTCTGCAGGTTGGGCAATTGGAGTTTCAACTACTTGTGGAACAGTTTCTGCAGGTGCCGGAACTCCACCTTGCATTTTGTGAATGTAAGCAATCATATGATTGAGTGTAGGATAATCTGCAAGTACGAAATCCTCGTCCACAGGTAATCCAAACTTTTCTCGAATATCTGCCATAATTTCTGCCTGTTTGACCGTATCAATGCCCAATTCACCTTCTAGGTCTTGGTCGAGTTCAACGAAATCGGCAGGATATCCAGTATGCTTGACTACCATTTCAATGACAATAGGGGTGATGTCGCCCGAAACAGCGGTAGTCGGTGCGGGCTTTGAAACTGCAACTGGCTCAGAAACCGGTGCAGGTTCAGGACTAGATACTACAATTGGTTCTGGAATAGGCTCGACTACAACTGGTGCTGAAGGTATTGCTGATTCTTTCGCCACTGCATACACTTCACCCTGAATTCCACCATGGAGATTGTTGTCACCATCGACATACGCAACAAGTTTATTCTGAAGAATACGCAATTCGAGGTTAGTTGTTCCTGCAAGAGATTGATTCCATGTCAATAATTT
>Ga0315322_10001308_pt1 | contig 19249 bp, 11 predicted proteins | sample M110021515metaG_FD_203461 | JGI IMG/M metagenome (GOLD analysis project Ga0315322, IMG submission 203461) | Ammonia-oxidizing marine archaeal communities from Monterey Bay, California, United States - M1 100m 21515 | ecosystem: Environmental > Aquatic > Marine > Intertidal zone | place: USA...
GTGGCAGCGGATTATTACGGACGATGCCGATGACCTAATGCCGCCGCCGGACTCGAAGAAAACCCTGAGCGCGGAGGAGAAGACCATCCTCAAGGCGTGGATCGAGCACGGGGCTAAGTACGAGGAACATTGGGCGTTCATCGCGCCGAAGAAACCGGTCGTGCCCAAGGCTGCCAAGGAGGTGGCGAATCCGATTGATGCATTTCTGCAACGACGCCTCGTCGGGGAAGGTCTGAAGCCCGCGCCGTTGGCCAAGCCGGAGACGTTGGTGCGCCGCGTGTATCTGGATCTTACAGGCCTGCCGCCGACGCCCGCCGAGGTGGATGGCTTTCTGCTGGATAAATCGCCCGAGAAACTGGAGCGTCTGATCGCCGGCTTGATGAAGCGACCGGCGTATGGCGAGCACATGGCGCGCTATTGGCTGGACCTCGCGCGCTACGCAGACACGCACGGGCTGCACTTGGATAATGAGCGGTCCATGTGGCCGTACCGCGATTGGGTGGTGCGGGCGTTCAATCAGAACATCAAGTTCGATGAATTCACGCGCTGGCAGTTGGCCGGGGATTTGTTGCCAGAACCGACGATGGATCAACGGATCGCCTCCGGCTTCAACCGCTGTAACGTGAGCACCAGCGAGGGCGGTAGTATCGGTGAGGAATGGATTTACCGGTACGCGGTCGATCGTACCTCGACGGCGGTGGAGGTTTGGATGGGCCTCACGGCGGGCTGCGCGGTATGCCACGATCATAAATTTGATCCGCTTTCCACGAAAGAGTTTTACTCGATGTACTCCTTCTTTCACAGCGCGGCCGATCCGGCGATGGACGGTAATAAGAAGGACACGCCACCGATCCTGCGCGTACCACGTCCGGGCGATAAGGAAAAACTTGTGGCCTTGGAGAAGCAAATTGCAGCGGTGAAAGAACGCGTCAGCGAGGCGGCGACTAAGGTGGCATATATTGACCCTGCCGAACTCGACGTGGCGCCAGAGCCTACCTCGAAGGAGACGGTTTGGATTGAGGACAGTTTCCCCGCCAAAGCAACCCGTCAAGGCAACAAGGAATGGAAAACTGTGAGTAAGCCCGAGCCTGTGTTCAGCGGCGGCAAGGCGTTCGTGCTGGAAGCGAGCGGGCTGGAGCAGCTTGTGATTGGCGGCGCCAACCCGCCGTTGGTCATTGAGAAAGGCATGAAACTGTTTACGCACGTTTACCTCGACACGCTGAATCCGCCCAAGCAGATCATGCTGCAGTTCAATGATGGCACGTGGGAACACCGCGTATATTGGGGCGATAACAAAATTAATTGGGGTAAAGATAAGACCACAAGCCGACAGCGGTTAGGAGATTTGCCCGAAACCGGGAAATGGGTGCGACTGGAAGTGGAGGCGACAAAGGTCGGCCTCAAACCGGGGGCGAAAATCAATGGCTGGGCGTTCACTCATTTTGACGGCAAGGCGTACTGGGACAAATCCGGTGCGGAAGTGACCAGCGATCCGGCGAAGGATCCCGCGCTCTCGTACGCCGTGTGGAAGGCACAGCCGGAAAACGTGCGCAAAAAAGATTTGCCGGATGCCGTCTGGCGTCGTCTGCGTGGCAAGACGCCGGACAAGTGGACGGACGCCGAGCAGAAGGAAGCTTTTGTGCTGTGGATTGAGCGCGTGTACGCTCAGCCGCCCAAGGCGCTGGCCGATCTTAAGGCCGAGAAGACGAAGCTCGCCGGCGAGATGGATGTTATTAGCAAAAACACCGCGATCACCTTCGTGATGGCCGACTTGCCCAAGCCACGCCAAAGCTATGTAATGATTCGCGGCCAGTATAATCAGCCCGGCGAAAAGGTTAGCCGCAATGTACCGAGCTTCCTGCCGCCTTTGCCGGCCAAGCAAAAGGAGCACGATTACAACCGCCTGGATTTCGCAAACTGGCTGGTCAGCGGTCAGCATCCGCTAACCGCGCGCGTGGCGGTCAACCGCATGTGGCAACAGTTCTTCGGCACGGGCTTGGTAAAAACCAGCTCGGATTTCGGCACGCAGGGCGATCTCCCGAGCCATCCCGAGCTCCTTGACTGGTTGGCCGTGCAGTTCGTTGAAGACGGCTGGGATATGCAGCGGCTGATCACTCGCCTGCTCACCAGTCACGCCTATCGCCAAAGCTCCGCCGTTACGCCGGCGTTGCTGGAGAAGGATCCGGAAAATCGTCTACTCGCCCGTGGCCCGCGCTATCGGCTGGATGCCGAGGTGTTGCGCGACCAGGTGCTGAGCCTCAGTGGATTGATAGTGCCCACGCTCGGCGGGCGTGGCGTGAATCCGTATCAACCGCCTAACATCTGGGAACCGGTCGGGTTTGCTAACAGCAACACGCGCAATTACAAGCAGGGGTTGGGCGACGATCTCTATCGCCGCAGCATGTACACCTTCCTTAAGCGCACCGCGCCGCCACCCTTTATGTCGAGCTTCGATGGGCCGAACCGCGAGCAAAGCTGTGCCGCCCGCGGTCGGAGCAACACGCCGATGCAGGCGTTACAACTGATGAACGACGTCCAGCATGTGGAAGCCGCCCGCAATCTGGCCCAGCGCATTATCAAGGAAGGCGGTGTAGACGCCAACATGCGTGTCCGCTGGGCGTGGCGCGTGGTGACTGCGCGCCATCCGGAACCGGCTGAGACCCTGATCATCACAAATGTGCTGGCTGGCCATCGCGCGCGTTTTGCAAAGGACGTCGAAGGGGCAAAGCAACTCATCGCCTTTGGCGAAAGCAAGGCCGACCCCGAACTCGCCCCCGTGAATCTCGCGGCATGGACGCTGGTGGCAAATCTCCTTTTAAACCTCGACGAGGTCGTGAACAAAAACTGACATGAATCCCGCAAACGAATTTTTCCAACAGCAGAACCGCCGGCAATTTTTCCAGGGCGCCGGCCTCAAGGTGGGCGGCATCGCGTTGGCCTCCATGCTTGGTCAACGCGCGTGGGGCGCCCAGACCGGGGCCGGTGAGGACATGCATCCGGCCCTGCCCGACCTGCCGCATTTTGCGCCCAAGGCTAAGCGGCTGATTTACCTTCACATGAACGGCGCGCCGTCGCAGATTGATCTATTCGATCATAAACCACGACTGACCGATCATTTCGATCAGGACCTACCGGACTCCATCCGCAACGGCCAGCGCATCACCACGATGACCAGTGGCCAAAAGCGGTTTCCGGTGGCCCCGAGCAAATTCAAGTTCGAGCGGTGCGGCCAGTCGGGCATTGAGATGAGCGAGCTGTTGCCGCACATGAAAACCATTGCGGACGACATCACGATGATTCGTTCCGTGCACACCGAGGCGATCAATCACGATCCGGCCTGCACCTTTGCGATGACCGGCAGCGAGGTGCCCGGCAAACCCAGCCTCGGTTCCTGGCTCAGCTACGGGCTCGGCAGTGATTGCCAAAACCTACCGGCGTTCGTGGTGTTTACGCCCACCGTCAAGAATCCCAGTCAGGCGCTTTTCACGCGCATGTGGTCCAGCGGGTTTCTGGCGTCCAAGTACGACGGCGTGAAACTGCGCGGCAGCGGCGATCCGGTGTTGTACGTAAAGAACCCACCCGGCGTGAATCCCGGTGACCGACGCACGATGCTGGATGCTCTCGGTAAGTTGAACCAAAAGACCTTCGAACGCTTTGGCGATCCCGAGACACAAACGCGCATTGCGCAATACGAGATGGCCTTTCGTATGCAGTCAAGCGTGCCGGACCTCACCGATCTTAGGGGCGAGACTAAGGCTACGTTGGAAATGTACGGCCCGAACGTCACCAAGCCCGGCACCTACGCCCATTCGGCGCTGCTCACGCGGCGTTTGATGGAGCGCGGCGTGCGCGTGGTGCAGATTCTACATCGCGGCTGGGATCAGCATGGCTCGTTACCCGCGCAGATCAAGAACCAGTGCATGGACACTGATCAACCCACCGCTGCGTTGATGAAAGATCTGAAGCAACGTGGTTTGCTGGATGACACGCTCGTGGTCTTCGGTGGCGAATTCGGTCGCACCGTGTACTGCCAGGGCAAACTCACGCGCGAGAATTATGGGCGGGACCATCACCCGCGTAATTTCTGCATGTGGGTTGCCGGTGCTGGTATCAAGACCGGGATCACTCACGGTGCCACCGATGATTTTAGCTACAACATCACCCACGATCCCGTGCACCTCAATGAGTTGAACGCTACCATCCTCGATCGTATGGGTATTGATCACTCACGATTCACTTTCCCATTTCAAGGTCTTGATCAGCGGCTAACGGGTGTGGAAGAAGTACATCCGATTAAAGCACTAATGTTATAAGTAAGAGCGCAGCATTCGTGTGACCATGTTGTCTTAGGGCTTTGTTGACTAAAACTAGGCGCCATCCAAAGATAATCCTTCATTACCGTTCGCTTCCTGGTGTATTAATCGCGCGAGCACATTTTAAAAATGAAAACTGAGACACTTTGTTTACATGGAGGGCAGGAACCCGATCCAACCACTTTTTCTCGTGCTGTGCCTATCTATAGAACGAGTTCGTTCGTATTTAAGGATACTGAGCATGCTGCCAATCTTTTTGCGCTAAAAGAATTAGGAAACATTTATTCGAGGATCATGAATCCTACGCAGGATGTATTAGAAAAAAGAGTCGCTGCATTAGATAACGGAGCTGCAGCACTTGCCCTTTCGTCAGGTACTAGTGCAATTTTTTATTCTATCATCAACTTATGTCAATCTGGGGATGAAATTGTATCTGCCAACAATCTTTACGGAGGAACATATACCCAGTTTAATGATATATTACCTCAGTTTGGAATTAAGGTTAAATTTGTTGATTCTAATGATCCCCAAAACTTTGCAGATGCGATTACCCCAAAAACAAAACTTTTGTTTTGCGAGACGGTTAGTAATCCGGGACTGGATATTGCTGACATAGAATCAATTTCCAAAATCGCTCATGAACATGGTTTGCCACTAATGGTCGATAGCACTTTTACTACGCCCTATTTGCAACGCCCTATTGATCATGGTGCTGATATTGTAATCCACTCACTTACCAAATGGTTGGGAGGTCATGGTGCTGCAATCGGAGGGATCGTGGTTGATTCAGGGAAATTTGACTGGCAGTCAGACAAGTTTCCTTTGTTGAATGAACCCGAAAGTAGCTATCATGGTGTTCGATGGGCTCACGATTTGGGGCCACTATCACCAATAGCTTTTATCTTAAGAATGCGTGTGGTGCCTCTCCGGAATTTAGGGGCGTGTACTACACCTGATAACTCTTGGACCTTTTTACAGGGAATTGAAACCCTTCCCCTTCGGATGGAACGCCACTGTGAAAATGCTAGATCTGTGGCAGAGTTTCTCAATGAACAATCATCAGTCGATTGGGTTCGTTATCCAGGTATGAATGATGGCCAAGCCTCCATGGTGGAGAAATATTTGGGAGGTAAAGGCGGGGCAATGGTTGTGTTTGGCATCAAAGGTGGTAAGGAAGCCGGGCAAAAATTCATTGAAAGCCTAGAACTTTTTTCACATTTGGCAAATGTGGGTGATGCAAAAAGTTTAGCGATACACCCTGCTTCAACCACGCATTCACAGCTTTCCGAGGAATCTCAAATAGCTGGAGGAATTAAGCCGGAGTTGATTCGGTTGTCGGTTGGGTTGGAGCACATCGATGATATTCTGGAAGATATAAAAGTTGCTTTGGATAAAGCTACTTCCGACTAGATTTATTCAGAATGGAGTCTGTAAGGACAAAGTTTTTTTCCTACGGTAGTCGTTCCAATCCAGTTAGGCTTGAAAGTGGGGAAACCTTAAGTGAGGTAACCTTGGCTTATGAGACTTATGGAGAGCTAAATACCGCACGAGATAATTCGATCTTGGTGTTCCATGCTCTAAGTGGAAGTCAGCACGCTGCAGGCAGCAACCCATCCCTGCCTGAGGCGGGAGATCTCTGGCAGAGTGAATGCTATACTGGTTGGTGGGATGATTTTATCGGTCCCGGTAAAGTAATTGATACCAATCATTTCCATGTAATCTGTTGCAACTATTTAGGAGGGTGCTATGGCACTACAGGGCCTTCGTCACTCGATCCGGCGACGAGTGAGCCTTATGGTTCCAGCTTTCCCGCAGTATCTTTTTCAGATATTGTCGATACTCAGGTCGAGCTCCTTACCCATTTAGGAATCAGTAAACTTCATGCCGTAGTTGGAGCATCATTGGGGGGGATGATGGCATTGAATTTATCGGTAAGATACCCTGATAAAGTTCGTTTAGTTTGCCCGATTGCAACAAGCTTTTATTCTACTGTTTTGCAAAGGGTTTTAAATTTAGAGCAGGTTCAAGCAATAGAGAGAGATCCACAATTCTTAGATGGAGATTACTATCACGATTCTGGCCCTATCAATGGTTTATCCCTTGCCAGAATGATTGCACATAAGACTTATGTGTCACTTGAAGCAATGAAAAGTCGTGCGTCCGGGAAATTAAACCAACCATCAAGGGACTCTTCTCGCTACAAATTTCAACACTCTGTTGAGTCTTATATGCTGCATCATGGCGATAAGTTTACTCTACGTTTCGATGCAAATACTTATCTGATTCTTCTGGTGGGATGGTTGAATTACGACCTATTAAAGGACAGTTGTGCTGATAGTATCAGCGAAATGTTTGGCAGATGCTCTAACCAAAGTTTTTTGGTATTTTCAATTGATTCTGATGTTTGTTTTTATCCCGAGGAACAAAAAATTTTATCAGAAGAATTAAAATTGGCAGGCGTTGAATCTAGGCTTGTAGAGGTGAAATCACAAAAGGGACATGATGCCTTTTTATTGGAGCCCGAATTGTTCAGGGAGTCTATAAAGAGTTTTTTAGGTGGAGAATGAACCGACTCGAATAACTGAATTTTAGGTTCTAAATGATCAGTTCATTGATCACATGACCGAGTACATCTGTCAAACGACGTTCAATGCCATTGTGGTAAAAAGTTAGTTGTTCGTGATTGATACCCAGCAAGTGAAGTGCGGTGGTGTGAAAATCGTAGGAGTAGGTGGGGTTCACCACCGTCTCCCAGCCAAGTTCATCCGTGGCACCGTAGTTTGTGCCGCCCCGAATGCCGCCGTCGGCCGACCGAATAATGCCAAAGCGGAATGGTAACCGCTGCCTTTGTTTTGCTTGTCTCGACCATCGGCTGGCCTGATGATTCGGCTTCTCATGAAACGCATTCTTCTCGTTACATTCGTTTTACTGGCAGCCCAATTGCCGGCGGCGTCGCCCAACATCATTTTCATACTGGCCGATGATATGGGCTACGGCGATGTGCAGGCGTTGAACCCGAAATCCAAGATTCCCACGCCGCACCTCAACCGCCTGGCGAAGGAGGGCATGACGTTTGCCGATGCGCATAGCCCCTCGGGCGTTTGCACACCCACGCGTTATGGGGTGATTACCGGCCGTTACTGCTGGCGATCTTCACTCAAACGCGGCGTGCTCGGCGGCTACAGTGCACCATTGATCGAAAAGGATCGGCCGACGGTGGGCAGCATTATGCAGCTGGCAGGCTATCACACGGCGGCGATCGGTAAATGGCATTTGGGCATGAACATGACCCGGCGTGCTGGCGGTAAGCCGGCTAAGGACAGCTGGGATGGTGACGGCAACGTGGATTTCACCAAGCCAATTGCCGATAGCCCGATCACGCGCGGTTTTAACGAATACTTTGGCGTGAGCGCCTCGCTCGACATGGCGCCGTATGTGTGGATCGAAAACGACCGCTTTGTGCCGGCCAAACTCGTGCAACAAGCGGGTATCAGTTTTCCCGGCTTCGTGCGGGCGGGACCGCGCGCGGAGGATTTGAAATTCGAGGAAGGCCTCGACGTGCTGGGCACCCGCACGGCCGCTTTCCTTAAGCGTATGGCCAAGCGTGATAAACCCTTCTTCCTCTACATGCCGCTCACCGGGCCGCACAAGCCGGTGACACCGCATCCGCGGTTTGTCGGCAAAACCGGCCTCGGGCCGTACGGCGATTTTGTTATGAACGTGGACGACACTGTTGGCCAGGTGCTCAAGGCACTGGATGAAACCAAGCTCGCCGATAACACGCTTGTGATGTTCACCAGCGATAATGGATCTTTTATGTATCGTATGGATGACGAGGATGATCACGTGAAGGCGCCGACTAAGCAGCAGTACCATTCCAAGAGCCACACCGCCAACGGCCCGTGGCGTGGTACCAAGGCGGACATCTGGGAAGGCGGACATCACGTGCCGTTCTTTGCCCGCTGGCCCGGCAAGGTGCAGGCCGGTAGCGAGAGTGCGCAAGTGATCACCCATACTGATCTCTTTGCCACCGTTGCCGCCATTGCCGGCGCCAAGGTTCCCAAGGGTGCTGCGGCCGATAGCTACAGTTTTCTGCCGCTCCTACTCGGGAAAGCCAAGAGCTACGCGCGTCCGCCGGTGATTCATCATTCTTCTAGCGGCATGTTCGCTATCCGTGATGGTGACTGGAAACTCGTTCTCGGCAACGGCTCCGGCGGTCGCCAACAACCGCGCGGGAAGGCATTTGAGAAACCATACTTTCTGGCGAACATTAAGACACATGGCGATGAGCAGGAAAATTTTGCTGAAGCCGAACCGGCTATCGCGAAACGACTCGAGGAAATCTTTAAAAAAATTCACAAAAACGAGCGTCGTTGACTCAAAAGCACAAGAAACACCATAAATTCAGTGTTTTAATTGTGAATTGCTAATGTGACTCATTCTCAAAAATTGCTTGCACCGTATATCTTTTAGATGATGAAGTGCGTCTTCAAGTGATGGAAAATATCGTGGAAATGCCCGATCAGGAGCGGTCGAAGTCTGCGGATTTGCTAATTTGTGATTGTTTTCAGGTGAAGGCGTCGGCCATTCATGAGGCCATTAACGAGGGGAATGCGCAGACCATCTGCGAAGTAACTCGCCAAACCAATGCGGGAAGCGGCTGTGGTAGTTGCCAGTGTCGCATCCAGCGCATCCTCGCCGGTTTCCCTGCCGAGTGCGGTCCCTGTGCTTTATGTCCCGGTTGTGGATATGTCAGGAGTCTATGCAATTGTCAGGCTGCATAGCTCTTAGCGTTGGGATTGAGTCTCGGTAGCAAACATATTTTTTTACATCTACTTTGTTTGTGCTATTCTCATCGGCTGTGTGTAGAGCGCACTCATTATTAATTCGGAAAATAAAAGGAAATAGACATGAAAGGAAATGATCAGGTTATCGAAGCTTTGAACGCGGGCTTAACGATCGAGTTAACCGCAATAAACCTCTACTTCATCCACTCCAAGATGCTTAGTAACTGGGGGCTTAAAAAACTGGCGGACTATTACTACAAGGAATCCATTGAGGAAATGAAGCACGCTGATGAAGTAATTGATCGCATACTTTTCCTGGATGGAGTGCCAGCGATCTCTCGTTACGACGTCATTAATGTAGGGGACACGCCTCAGGCAATGATCAAAAATGGGATGGAACTCGAGATTAAAGGTGCATCCACTTACAACGAGGCCGTGAAGTTGGCGGCAGATGTGAAAGACAACTCAAGTCGAGAACTCATGGAGCGTATGGTCGTAGAGTCTGAACAAAGTATAGACTGGGCCGAAGCTCAATTGGACCTCATTAAAATGGTTGGTATCGAAAATTACTTGTCCCAACAAATGGGTGATGCCGGAGTCGGAAATTAGATTAAATTGCCAGAACTAATTTTATCTGACGACATTTAGTCGGCAGTTTTTTATACACGGATCTTATCAATTGACTGGTGTTTTCGTTTATTGGGACCGAGATGTAGTTGGGCATCCATTGCGGTTAACATGGTATTATAAATATCGAGGCCTTCAGCTTTCACATCCATGATCTGACCGGTTTGAAAGCGGCCGTTGGCGCCAGTGACGGCGTGGAACACGCCGGAAAGTTCGCGCTTCACATCGTTGTGGCGGCCGTCGCCGGATTCGGTGGAAATGGTGAGGAGCGAATTCTCCAGAATACTGCGGCCATTGGCTTCCTTGGTCGCGTCCAGACGCTTCATGAAGTAAGCGATCTCGTTCATCTTCATGTGTACGTGCGCGCGCAGCTGTTTGTTGTCGCGCTTCTCGTTGAATTTGTGCCACCACTCGTGACTGCAACCACCGGAACCGCTGCGGCGATGTTCCGCGGCATCATCAAACTCGTACCGCGTGCGGCCATTGTACTCGTACTTGCCCTTGAGCCGGATGCGTTCGCCGGCGGCGAGGAAGGTAAGTGAGCCGAATCGTACGCGATCCATCTCAATGGCCAGCGCGTAGAGATCGGCGAGCAGTCGCCATTCTGTGGTGAGTTCCTCGAGCGTGATGTCGATGCCTTCACCGCCGGGATCCGCCGGGCCACCGTGGGGGATAGCGGAGCGCGGGGGCAGGGCGGGGCTTTGACCATTCTTCTGCGGCAGGGCAAAGGCGCGTTGTTCGAACTCGCGAATGCGGTCGAGATGATCCTTCACGCGGCCCTTGGAGGCGGCGCCGAGCGGGGAGTTGGGCCCGGTGTAAAACCGATATTGGTCCACGACCGAATCAAGCACGCTACGCTTCAGGCGTTGCGCGCGGGCATCGGCGTCATCGGCATTGGCCAGCGTACCGAATACGCGGTCAAACAGGTCGCGCGGCTTTTCCTGCATGCGCGCGGCCACGGTGCCGTTGAGTGTGTAGCTGTGATGATAACGCCCCACGCGGCTACGCCGGAAAAAGGTGCCGGCCACCAGTGTGGGCACCATCCTTGCGGGCAGGCCCTGCGGATGATGCGCGTGGCGGATCACCTGATCGATGGACGGTCCGCCCGCCTTGGCCTCGCCCCCGGCGGGCACGGCGGTGAACGACGCGGTGGCGCCGTCAAAGTGGGCGTTGATACCGCGCACATCACAGCGCACGTGATCCACGTTGCGCATGATTAGCAGTTTTTTACTGAGCGGCTGGAGCGGTTCGAACACATCGTCAAAGCCTTCGTTCTGCAACGGCGCGGGAATGCCGAGGCCGAAGAACACGTTGAATGCGCGCACGGGCACATTGGTCTTGGCCGCGCCGAGCGCGTTGGCGGTAATCATTTCCTCCAGTAACGGCAATCCGATGCTGACGGTCCCCAGTCCCTGCAACAGGGCGCGGCGGTTCAGGTGATTTTTCATGGGTTATCCTCCGACGCTTGGGTCTGAAACAAATCGCTCAAGGCAATTGACTTGAGCAGGTTGGCATAAGTGCCGGTTTTTTGCCAGCCGGCTTGGTGAATGGCCTGCACGGCGCGGGCATCGCGCGCACCCAGCGGCCGGCCGAGAGCGTATTGCGTGAGCTTCCACGTGATACTCTGGCGCACGCGATCGCTGGCGGCGAGGTGGTTCATCAATTCGCCGGACGTACGATAAGCAATCGGCTTGGCTTCGCCGGGAAATAGAATTTTCCCGTCCTCGCGCAGGCGATTACCGTGGTTATCCTTTTCGAAATAAGAGCCGAGCCCGTCGAAGTGTTCGAGGCCGAAGGCGAGCGGTTCGAACTTACTGTGGCAACCGCCGCAATTGGCGTTGGCGATGCGTTTCTCGGCGATGCTGCGCTGGCTGAGACCCGGCTGACTTGCCACCGGAGTGGTGTCGACGCAGGGCGGCGGATCCTTCACCACGCCGCGCAGCAGATCATGCATCACAAACAAGCCGCGCGTGACCATCGAGGCATCGTCCCCACCGCGCGTGAGAATACTGCCCTGCGTAAGCAAGCCGCCGCGCGCGGGGACCTTCGAGAGATCATACCGCTGCGGCCCTTCGCCCTCCGCGATGGCTGGCAGGCCGTAGTGTTTCGCTAGACGTGGCGTGAGATGCGTGAATTGCGCGTTCAACAGATCGGACAACGGCCGGTTTTGTTTCCAGACGATTTCCTTGAAGAAGGCAATCGTCTCCGTGCGCATATCGCTGGCAAGAGCGGGGTTCCAGTTGGGGAAATGTTGTTTATCCGGCCGCAGGTTCGCGAGATAGCCGAGGTTCAGCCATTCACTGGCGAACTGCACGGAGCGCTCCACCGCGCGCGGATCCTTGAGCATCCGTTCCACCTGCGCGCGTAGTTGCGAGGCATTTCCCAGCTGGCCCTTGTCCGCCGCGGTATTCAACGCCTCATCAGGCGGCGCACCCCACAGTAGGAAGCTCAGTCGCACGGCCAGCTCCGCATCACTCACATGCCCGCCGTTCTGTTGGTTTTCCATGCAATAAATAAACCGGGGCGACTGCAGCATGGCCTCGAGCACCAGACCGACGGCTTCTTCGTAGGTGCCGCCGTTAGCCACCAGCGAGGTGGTGATGCCGCGAAAGAGATCCACCTCACGCTCCTCCAGCGGCCCGCGCAGCATCCAGCGTCCGAGCCGCTCGATGAAGGCGCGCATGTTTTTGTCCGTAAAACTTCCGTTGCCGCCAAAGCGCCGCGCGAAGGGTTTCACATCCATCCGTGCGACAATGCGGCCGGCTAATTGCGCGTAGGCATTGATGTGTTTGAGGTCGACGTTCAGGTTGTAGGCGGTGTTGGAAAACCCGTCCGCGCGCAGGTCGGCCGGCAGCAGGGCGCGGGCGTCTTTGGCGATGTCCACGCCCGTGGCCGCGCGCACGGTGGAGATGTACTCGGCCACGGTCAGGCGGCGGATCCAGTTCACGCCGGCCTGTTCGCCGTGCGCGTACACGGCCGGATCAATGCGCGCGAGCGTCCAGCGCGCGCCGCCCTCGATCCATTGCTGGAGCAGCGCCTTCTCAGCGGCCGACAACGGCGGGCGTTTCTTGGGCATCTCGTTCTTGACCACGCTCTCCCACACAAGGCTCTTGGCTGGCTGGCCGGCCACGATCATGTCCGGCTCGGCAAAGGCGGTGAGCTTGCGGGACAAATCAAGATCGCCCTTGGCCGTGGCGGGGTCGTGGCATTCGAGGCAGTGCTTGGAGAGCAGCGGCGCGATCTTAGTTTCAAATAGCGTTTCATTGGCCGCGATCCGTTGCGCTGCGGGGTCCACTTGGGCCGCGGCGCCGGCCTTGAAGTTCTGGCTCACCTCGGCCTCGCTCAGGCTGCGTCCGTACACTGCCACCCAATGCAGCGTGCCGCGCCAGGCGCGGTCGCCGGAAAATTCATTGCCCAACGCCAGCCGATAATTGCCGTTCCAATTACTGATGGTCCCCGGCGTGGATTGTTCTTTGGCGAGTTGGCCGTTCACAAACAACCGCGCCTTGCCGAGTGCATCGCGTGTGTATACGGCGTGGGTGAGAGTGGTCTTGAGCAGGCGCCCGGTTTCAATGGCGGGCATGCCGTTGTTGCTCGTGCGCGTGGTGCGCAGACGCGCCTGCAACGCGGGTCCTTCCTGCCCGAGCGTCAGGTTGCGATTGGAAGTGTCGCCGGAAATGGTGAAGAGCCGCGCCGGACCTTCCTGCGTGAGGTTGGTCGGTTGAAACCAAACCTCCACAGTGAGCGCGTTGGAACGCTTGACGGCGTTCAGGATTTTCGTGGGCGGCTTGTTCGAACGAATGGCCGCCGTATTGCGGATCTCTACGGAGCCTGGCTGACGTCGCACATTGCCGGGCCGATCAATCCGAAGGTCCAACGCCGGCACCACGCCGGAGCGGTCCTTCACCACAGCACCTTCGGTTGAGGCGAAATCATACGCCGCCAACACGCCTGATTGCACACGCTCGGCCGCAGTCGGGCAGAGTGTTGCGACGCCCGCGCTCAGGATGAGAATCCGTTGGATCACTGGCCGTAATGTCTGTTTTTTGCACCGGACCGGCAAGGTTGCTTTTTGCGCGGTATGCGGAGCGGACCACGGAATCGCTGCCGTCTGCGGCCGCCGCCCTCCTAGTCTATCTGCTGGCAAAGTGATTTGCCCTCCGCCGTATGCCTATCTATGCTGCGGCATGCAAACACGCATTGCTTCTCTCGTTAGCACACTTCTTCTGATTGCCACTTTGAATGCCGCGGAGTCGGCGAAATTTGCCAGTGGGATCGTTGATATTGGAATGGTGGCAAAGGATCTCGAAAAGACGGCAAAGTTTTATTCGGAAGTGGTTGGTCTGAAGGAGGTGAAGGGCTTCGAGGCGTCAGCAGAGAAGGCGACGGCGTTTGGGCTTACGGATAATCAACCGGCCAAGGTACGGGTGTTTGTACTGGGCGATGCGCCGAACTCCACGCGACTGAAGATCATGGCGTTTCCTAAACGGCCGGGAGTACGGCCGGACCAGAAGTTTATTCATTCCACTCTGGGCCTCAGCTATCTGACATTGCGCGTGGAAAACATGACGGAGGCATTGGCACGCCTGAAAAAAGCGAAGGTGAAACTGCTCGGCGAAACGCCGGCCTCGCTCGGAGGCGACAACCGCATTACGGTGTTTCACGATCCTGATGGAAATTTTGTGGAATTGATCGGGCCGTTGAAATGATGTTTAACTCGTTATTGGAGAAACTGATCAATGATTGATTGACAGGAGGATTCCATTTGGTGGAATAGGCAATCGGTGTTTATAAATCGTAGACAGGTTCTTAAAGATCTTTCGTTGGGGGCGGGAGCGGTGTTGCTCGGGCCGATGGCCCGACGTGTGATGTCGAATGCCGAAGGGGAACGACGTGCGCCGAGGTTTGTGTTTGTGATCCAGAGCAACGGCTTTGACGCGGTGCAGGCGTGTCCAGAATCAATCCCGTTTCAGAAATACGCGGATCGCGAAAAGTTTGAGGATCTGGACCTCACACAGCACAAACTGCCCAAGGGATTGGCGGCGCTGGAGCCGTTGAAGGGGAAAACGACTATTGTGCAGGGATTATCCGGCCGCAGCACGGGCGGCGGGCACTCGACGCATGGCGGTTGTCTGGGGCTGTACCGCACATCGCCGGCGAGCCGTTCGGCGCATAACGCGACGATAGATTACGAGTTGGGCCGTGCGGCGCCGGGTATTTTGCCATGGATCGGCGTGGGCATGTCCGCAGGGCAGGGCGATGCGCTGATGCATTACACGGCACGCGCACCGCACAAGTCGATGCCGATCATTCTTAGTCCGGAAAAGGCGTACAACGCGTACTTCAGCGTGGCGGCCGGCGGCGATCGTGAGAAGGATTTCCACCTGAAACGGAATCTGCTCGATTACATGATCGGCGACGTGAAAAAGACGCGCCGCGCGCTCGGCTCGCTGGGCGGTGAGGAGCTGGATACCTATTTGTCCGCGTACGATGAACTGGCCGCGCGGCAGTATCGGTTGCTGGCCAACAAGGACACGCTGGGCAAATCCGCACCCAAGCTGGATGACCGGTTTACCTCGGACGTTGCCACCAAACGCCTAGAGGCGCAGTTCGAACTGGCCGGTTCCGCATTGATTGGCGGATTAACCAACGTGGCCACGATCACCAGCGCGGCTTCGGAGATCAACGCGCAACCATACCTCGGCATCGGCGTGGAGATTAGCAACCACGGCTACGGACACATGGGCGGCAATCGCCGCGATGCGAAAGGTATTCCGTACTACGAAAAGGCGCGCGGCTTTGTCTTCAGTCAAATCGCCCGGCTGGCCCAGCGACTGGAAGCCACGCCTGAAGGAACGGGCAACATGCTCGACAACACGGTGATTATTTACATGAGCGACGCGCCGGACACGCATCATTCCACCGCCTACGAATGGCCGTTGGCAATCGTGGGCAACGTGAAAGGCCAACTGAAGCTTGGTGGTCGTTACCTGAGTTTCCCGGGCTACGGCAAACCGGGACACTTCACCATGAGCACGTTTTACAGCACGCTGCTGCGGTGCGTGGGCGGTCGGCAGGAAACCTTCGGGCAGCTCGATAGCGATCTGGATGTGAAGACCATGCAGACCGGTCCGTTACCGGCCATCCTTGCCTGATCCGCCGGCATGACCCGCCTGTTTCTGACATTGCTGTTGCTGGTCGGCCAATGTTGGTCGGCACCTGTGGGTTGGACCGAACACCGCCGCGCTCTCGTCATCAACACCAGCAAAGATCCCGCCCACGACCGCGTGGTTAGTGGTCTCGTCAAGGAGCTGCACGCCAAGGGATTTGTGGTCACCGAACTGGGCGATCAACCTCGGACGGACGGCGTGGCTTATGAACGCTGGATTCGCAGTGTGCCGACGCTGGGCGTGAGTCTGGTGTATTATCTGGGCCGATTGACCACGGATAAAGCCGCCGATGGCAAGCGCGTGTGTTACTCGCTGCAACTGGGCGGATACCGCGAACTGGCTACTGCGCAGGATCCCGAATTGGGCCGTAACCGTAAGGAGGACAAGCCGTGGTTGAGTCTGGATCGTTTGTCGCAGAAGCTGGACGCTAATACCGCGCGTGAGAACATGGTGCTGATCGATTGCCTCGGCATTGATGACCGCGCTCAGGCCAAACTGAGCCCGGGCGATTTGCACGGCGGCGCCGCGCGTCTTTCGGGCGGTGAACTGTTCACGGCATTTTATCCCGGCAAAGCGGCCTTTCATCCCAGTCTCGAAGCGCCGATCGTAGGGCCGGTGTTGGCGGAGACGCTGCGCGCCAATCTCGCCCAGGGCAGTCCGCTTCTGCCGGAGCGGAAGGAAGATGTGTACTCTGTGCGGCCGCGTTTCAACCGGCCGTACGCCCTGCAGCATGAAGCCGCCGAGGTATGCGCCTCGCCCGAGGTGCTGCGCGCCGGCCGGTTTGCCGGTGATCAATGGGTGGATCGCAACGGGTTTTGTTTTGTTTGGGTACCTGCCGCCACCTTTCGCATGGGCGATGCCGCCTTCGCGGATGCGCAGCCGGTGAACGTTACCATCACCAAGGGATTTTGGATCGGCAAATACGAGGTGCTCGGTCGCGAGAGCAGTTTGTTTAACAGCGGCGGCCAAAGCATCGGCACCGGTCCGTTAGCACGAGTTGAGGACAAGACTTTCAATCAGCGGCGTTATCAGTTCTTTCGCCCAGCCGGCATTGGCAGCATTGATGCTGCCACGGAGCAGCTGGAAAAATGGCAGGTGTATTTGGCCAAGGTCGGCCTGCAGTACGAGGATTGGACCTACGATTATCCGACCGAAGGCGAATGGGAACTGGCTGCGCGCGCGGGCGGCAAGACCACCGGCCTGCCCGCACCGGTGAAGAATCTCGGCCAGTATGCGAACTTCGCCGATGTGTGCCTCTTTAACGACCGCGATCCGATCCATTATATTTACGCCCATCGCGAGGCCAATGACGGCTACGGCCGCGCGCTGTCGCCCATTGGTAATTACCGCCCCAATGCGTGGGGTATCCACGATATGCACGGCAACCTCGCGGAATTGTGCAGCAATTTTTACACGAAAGAACTCCTGAGCGGCACCGATCCGAATGATCAAACATTGCCCAGCACACGCAGCTCCCGGCTGCGCATATCGCGCGGCGGCTCTTGGTGTAGTCGCCCAGAATATCTGCACGTCGCCTTTCGCAATGCCTTCACTGGTGCCGGCACCCCGCACGTCGGCATGCGTTTGGTGCTGCGCCAGGGCGAACGCGTGACTCGGTCCCGCAACGAAATCATCGCCCGCATGGAAGCGGAAGCGCAGAACAAGAAATGAAACCGTGGCTGAACATCATTGTGTTTATTGTCCTCGCCGGCGGATTGCGGGCGGACGAAACATTTGACCGGACGATACAGCCGTTTCTTAACACTTACTGTGTGTCGTGTCATGGCCCGGACAAGCAGAAGGGAAAGATTCGTGTCGATCAGCTCAAGTCCACGCCGGGCAATCGCGAAGAGGCCGAGCTGTGGGCGCGCATGCTGGAGGCGATGGCGTTTGGCGAAATGCCTTCGGACAGCGCCGAGAAATTTCCCACCAAGGCCAAAGCGCGCGAGGTGCAGGATTGGATCGGGAGCATGCTGGTCCAGGCCGGTCGCGCGGTGGAGGATAAACGCGACAAGGAAGGCTACGGCAATCTCGTGCCGCATGAGCTGTTGTTTTCACCCGCTGAAAAACGCCGTACGGTGGATGCCGCCGCGCGGCTTTGGCGCATCTCGCCCACGGCACTGGCCAATCTGTTGCGCGGCGCGCGGATGGTGTCCAATCCATTTGCCTTTGAGAAACCTCACGGTAACTTCCGCGATTTCAAGGGTAAGTACGCGTTCAACTCGCTGATGGCTGAGCAGGTCACCGAACTGGCGCTGGCGCAATCGCTACAGGAAGCGCGCAACGCCCGCAAAAAAATTGTGGAGGAACGCAAGAAGGGCGTGCCGATTCATGAAGCCAACACGGTTGCTGTACGGCAGCGTTACCAAACCGTGCTTCGTCGCGAGCCAGCCGATGCTGAGCTAGCTTCATTGATGGCGCTAGTGAAAAAGGTGGACGCCGAACTCGGGTTGCCGCGTGGTTTGCAGGCGGCATTTGCGGCGATCATTTTGAAGCCGGAAACCTTATTCCGTTTTGAGGCTGCTGCTACTGAGCCGGAATCTAACGGCCTGGTGCCGTTGTCGCGTACTGAAGCCGCCGCCGCACTAGCCCATGCGCTAACTGACCTACCGCCGGATACCCGTATGCTGGCGGCTTTCCGCGATGAGCAACAATCCATCCGCGCCATCATGGCAACCGAGGCGAAGCGGTTGCTGGATGACGAAAAGCGCTCGGACGCCCGCCGGCGGTTGCTGCAGTTCTTTCAGGAATATTTTGATTACGAAAAAGCGCCGGACGTCTTCAAGGACTCCACGCCCGGTCACAAGCATTGGGCGCCGGCGTTGGTGTACGATCTTGACCAGCTTATATTGCACACGCTCAAGCAGGATCGACAGGTGTTCAGCATGCTGCTCACCACGCGCGAGTATTTCGTTTACGTGAACAGTCATCGCGATCATGGCAATCCACTGGTGTATAACCTGCCGCCGGACTGGAAGCCGGTGGTCAATCCCGTGCAGTTCCCCAAGGATCAGCGCATGGGCGTGCTCACGCATCCGGCCTGGCTCGTGGCGCACTCGGGTAATTTTGATAACGACCCCATCCGGCGCGGCCACTGGATACGCTACAAGCTTCTCGGCGGCACGGTGCCGGATATCCCCATCAACGTCGACGCCAAGCTGCCCGACGAGCCGACGATGACCCTGCGCGAACGCATGCACGTGACGCGTGAGGAATCCTGCTACAAGTGCCACAGCAAAATGAATCCGCTCGGCCTACCGTTCGAGCAATACGACCATTACGGCCGGTTGCGGTTTACTGAACTGGACAAGCCGGTGGATACCACTAGCAAGCTGGTGAACACGGGTATCCC
>Ga0315322_10001311_pt1 | contig 19233 bp, 10 predicted proteins | sample M110021515metaG_FD_203461 | JGI IMG/M metagenome (GOLD analysis project Ga0315322, IMG submission 203461) | Ammonia-oxidizing marine archaeal communities from Monterey Bay, California, United States - M1 100m 21515 | ecosystem: Environmental > Aquatic > Marine > Intertidal zone | place: USA...
CCTTTAGCCATTTGAGGAGATCGAAAAACACTTCCACTCCTTCTCCCGTATAATTTCCAAATTGCTCGTTTAGGTATAGCTCCAGCGTCGGGTCTACTTCGTGAGCAATTCGAAATGCTTCCGCAATGTAATCCTTACCCAGTGTATTCAAATAAATATTTTTATCCAAATAAGGCCCATCCATCGACATTGGTTCGTTAACCACATCCCAGGTTTCAATCCGACCTCTGAAGTGATTCAACGTCACAGTAATGTGATCACGCATAATTTGACGCAATTCCGCTGCTGGGTCTTCAGCCGATGCTATGCGGTCATCCAATTCTTTTGGATAGGTTTTACCGGAAAACTTTCCCCAAACCAAGGTATGACCTCGTACGCGAACGTCTTTGGAAACCGCAAAATCAACTATCGCATCAGCCTTAGTGAAATCGTATTCACCTATTTTTCCATTCACCAACAACTGGCGAAACTTCGTAGCATTTTCAGGCGTTATCGAGTTATACGCGCTCGGCACAAGTTCACCATACAACGGATTCGATGCATTGACGACCGCCGCGCCAATATAGAAATCCTTTGCTGTAGCCGTCTCTGCCAAAACAATCGCTGCTGGAGCCCTCTCGCTCAAATAATTGCGAGGATAGTCTTTCGGCACAAACCATTGATTATACAATACTCCCAGTATTAAAATTTCCACGACAATCAACCCAATCGCATACTTACGCGAAGCCGATCGACGAAACAGCGCTACAACCAGCCAAATAATCGATGCCAAAACCAAAACGGACGGAACCGCAGAGATAAGAAAATACTTAATCATAATAATTTCAGTTTCGAACCATCTCCCGTAAACAGATCCCCCTACGGAACACCGTGTCCATGGGCTGCCGTCCAAAAGGCATACCAATCTTCTCGGTCAAGCTGAATGTCCACCGCTTTAGCAGCGCTTTCAATACGTTCGATTTTATTGGTTCCGATAATAGGAATCGGACGGCTCGGATGAGCCATAATCCAGGCGTAGGCAAATTGCTCGAGAGTGGCATTATTGTACTTTCCAGAAAGATTGTCAGCGGTCTGAGCCAATCGAGTTGCCGCTTCATCGGTCTTATCGAAGAGGCGCCCTCCGGCCATTGGGCTCCAAGCCATTGGTTGAACCTTCAACTCTTGGCACTGATCAAAAGTTCCGTCATGAATCGAGTCCATGTTCAGTAGATGGAACTCCAATTGATTTGTAGCCAATGGTTGCTCCATGCGACTATTCAGGGTGCTGAACTGACTCGCAGTGTAATTCGAAACTCCAGCGCTGCGGATTTTTCCGTCACTCAGCAATTGATTCAATCCTCCCGCAGTATCATCGATGCTCGTCAGCCAATCGGGACGATGTACCAAAAAGAGATCGATTCGATCCGTTCCAATAAGACGAAGCGATTTCTCCAGACTTTTAACGAGACGCGGAGCCGACGCATTGTAGAACGCAACCTTTCGATCGGGATGCCTTGCGTTCGGAACGTAAATACCCGCTTTCGTCACAATCTCGATTCGATCTCTCAAACCAGGCGACAACGCCAATGCTTTGCCCAGAGCTTCCTCCACCTCATAGAGGCCATAAATCTCGGCCGTATCAATGGTAGTGATACCCAGTTCTACGCAACGATTGAGCCGAGCATTTATGTCCTGAATCGAAGAATCGTCATCCAGCATTCGCCAGGTACCGTACACTAGGCTAGAAATTTCAGGACCATTTGAAGATAATTGGTTACGTGTAATCATTGAATCATTTCGGGGATTGAAGAGGTTCAGAATCGTTTCGCTAAGATAGCGTTTTCTCAAGTGCTTTTTCTACGAAAAAGCAAGGCCAGCTAAAACGCCTCTAACTCAATCCGTAAGAGCGAGTTTACCCCGCGATTCTCATTTCTAGGTCATCGCGGGATAAACCCGCTCCTAAGTTGATTCCAGTGTCCCCATCTTAGGTAAAGCCTCCATTCTCCAAGACCCTATTTACCGCATCCACTCGATCCGAACGCGAAAGAAACCAACAGCATCGGTATCCATTTGCTCAAATGCAAAATCCGATCCCAATTCGTTGCTTTTAGGAGCAAAGGAATCAATCGCTTTCCATGGATACGTTTTTCCGAGATCGGTTGACCTTTCCAGAATATAAATACGCCCTCCTTGCACCGATTCGCCAGGGATCGACACTTCCGTCCCGGTGACCACCAAAGCAATGGGTGGAAGAAAACGTGCTGAACGTTTAGTCGGATCCGAACCAAACATGAATTCATCCAGGTTCGAAAGCCCATCTTCATCCAGGTCGCCATTCGCATCATTCGGATCTTCCGGGTTCAATCCAAAGGTTTCCTCGTATTGATCGCCCATGCCATCTTCATCCGTATCCAAATCGCGAGCCAATTGCCAAAACCTCAAATCACTCGCCAAGTAGACATCGCTTCTAGCCGTACTGCCTCCCGAATCGGAAGACAAAACGCCGTCATCGTCATGGTGAAAAAACACTCCTATGAAATTCGAAGGATCCACTCCGGAATCAATAAGTTCGCTCGCGCTGACTTCAATTTCGAAGTCACCCGTTTGATCGACCTGCGGACTCGTAAGCTCGCCGAACACGGATTCCTTGACGCGACGAACCATAATTCCGCTCGTCGCATCGAACTCCCCGATTCCAACGATAATACCCAAACTATTCTCCAACAAACTCTTTATCCTCCACGAACCCGAAAAACGATAGCCTCGATTCAAACCAATCGCTTGTTCCGCATAACGTCGTATTTCGACTTCGTCGAATCCCCACCCCAATCGTAAAGCGGGCCCGGAACCCGAAGATTCGATACCGACTGACGTTCCCGAATTATCGCGTTGCCACGCCGTCGAATCATCGCAGTGCCATACATCCACTGGATACGGACTTGAACGATTGCCCACATAGTTACTGGAGGCAAAAGTCTCCTGAAAGAGAGATACATTCTGGAACGGGTTTATTCGACCGGTCGTCACCTCCTCAACCGAACTATCCGCAAGACCCCGCAGCTGAGCATCGCGCATGGATACGCGATATTGATAAACCGTATTAGGCAGCAATGCTTCATCTTCATAGGAGCGACTTGCCTGCCAGCCGGAATCCGATCCGCCGGCATTACCCGATACTTCCTCGAACAGATACTCCACGGGCTCAAAAGCTCTAACCGCCTTCATGGCGACCTCTCCTAGTCCTTCCACTACAGGTGTTTCGTCAAAGGAAGCCGCATCCGGTAGGGGCGGTCGCGTATCACCCGCCTCCACCGCGCCAAGATCCGGCAAGCCTACGATAGGATTCCCGAAAAAGTCCTTCGTCACCTCCAAGCCGATTCGCAAACCAATCGCATCTCCTGGGATCTTTTCGATCGGAACGCCCTTATCGCGAATATTCTCGAAGAAGAAAGCCTCGTAATCCTCTGCATCGGATCCTCCTTCATTCGCAAACCCTGGGTCGCCAATCGAAGGAGCTGTATCCGAAATCACCAACGTGTCCGGCAGCAAATTCGCTTTCTGATAAAGATTGTTCTCCCAAACAACGCGATCGATATTCGCCTGAGTCCAGGTCCCAGTCGTATCATCCACAGTATCGCTTTCGATGAAGAAAATATTGTTCGCGACCAACAATCCGCCCGTGGTTCCTTCGAACCGGAAACCAACGCGTTGTCCTTTAGAAACGTATATCGAATTATTATAGATGTAGCTATTGAAAGGACCACTCAATGGATTGCCATTGCCCACGAACCCGCTCGTCCAAAGCAAACCACCATTGCCGCTCGCCCCGTTCACTCCAGCTACACGAGAACCGTCATCGATGCTAATATTGTAACGGTAAGCGCAGTTATTGTTGTTACCCAATATCTCGACAAACCCGCCTTCGTTATCCCAACTCAAGTTGTATTGAATAACGACATCGGTACAGTTGAAATCGATGTGAGCCCCACAGGAATCATAACGACCTCGCGCATGCATGAATTTGTTCTTTTCGATTAAAACGCGATTGCTGCTCCACGGCCAAATCCCACTACCTCTTCCATGCATACGCGGATCCGAGTAGTCACCCGAACCATCGACCGTATTCCCTCGAACCAAGAGATCATCCACTCGACTCGGTTGCATCGCAGGTCCGCCGATATGCTGCATGAAATTGTCGAGAATCTCCACATTGTTAATACGCTGCATCTCGATTGCCTTGAATCCCACTCTCCGTATATCGCATCCCTCCACCACGAAATGCGACGAGGTCGAGTTCTGTATTCCCCACAAACGAACCCCCGTTCCCAAATACGTGGTAGGATTCTTACCTTCGTGCTCCGCATCAATCTCTGGATACACTTCGTAAATGGTCATATTCCGAATTGTCACATGACTAACCGAACCGCCATCCAGAGCTCTTACCAACACGCCGTAGCGCTGATCGCGAGTCGAACCGTCCACCGTCACTCCTCCATCAGCAGTGATCTCCAAATCGCTCGCTTCCACGTAATGGGAATTCTGAATCTGAACACCCGCAAGATAGCCCGCCGCGTCAATGAGCGGCTTGTCGCCCTCTCCGTAGGTCCCGATCACAATAGGATCAGCTTCAGTGCCACTCACCCCATTCAAGAATAACTTTCCCATAAACGCGTCGCCCCTCTGAAGTAAAATCCGATCTCCCGGACCATAACTCCCCGTATTCGCTTTTGCCAAAGTAGCCCACGCTTGATCGGAAGCCGTTCCCGAATTCAAGTCGCTACCGCCATCCGCATCGACAAAATAGTCCGTAGCAACCGCCCAAGAACAAGCGCCAATACACACGATTACAGCGAGAACTCGTCTCATCTCTACTTTCCAATTAATACACACGCGTCAAAATAGTTAAAACGTTTTATAAACCACGAAGGGGAGGTACGGAGAAAAGCAAGTCCCAAAACCTCCCTGCCCCCTCGACATCCTCATTCACCATTCATCCTTCATCCTTAGGAAGCGCAGCTTCCCATCCGGCATCGAATTGCTTTAGCAATCGCTTAACCAATTCCGGACGTTTGGCCGCAACGTTCCGCGATTCCGCAGGATCCTTCCTATGATCGAATAGCTCGATAAACAAAGGCTCCGCGTCCGGCTTGGTATAATCCTTCCAAACCACCAAACGATAACGGTCAGTTCGCATAGCGTAACCCATAAGGTCGTTCTCGAAAAGATCGCGATCCCATTTATCCCCTTGTTGCTTAATAATCCGATTTTCCACTTTCTCGATCAAGGGACCGAAAAAAGTTTCCCTAACGCCTTGAGACAGAGGATTAGCTGCCCATTCGCGAAGAGCCGGGTTAGGATACTGGCTGAAAGCTGCCGTCTTCCATTTGCGATTCGGTTTTTGGAGAACTGGAGCGAAACTGGTTCCTTCTAAATGGCTGGGGATACCAACGCCCGCCAAATCACACAAAGTTGGATACATATCGATCAGTTCCACCAAAGCTGAGGTCTTCTTACCACGACTCGATTTTGGCAAATCCGGCGTCCATGCAATCAGCGGCACGCGCGTCGCAATTTCGTAATTGGTCGCCTTTCCCCAAACGCCCATGTCGCCCAGATGCCATCCGTGATCCGCCCATACCAATATGATCGTATTTTCGCGCAGTCCTGCTTCCTCCAAGGCATCGATCGCATAACCGATTTGCGCATCCACATAACTGGTACATGCCAGATAAGCATGACGCAAAGTACGCGCCAACTCGGGACCGATCGGTCCATCCTTAGGAATGCCATGACGCACCCGCAATTCGAAGGAAGCGTGCAAGCCCATCTCAGCCCCATCCTCGGGAGCCTCTTGATGTTCAGCCAAAGTAATCGCTTCCGGATCATACAAATCCCAATAGCGCTTGGGAGCGATCCAATTCAAGTGCGGCTTTTTAAATCCGAGACCGATAAAAAACGGCTTAGACGGATTCTTGGCCATTTCCTTCATGGTCGCAATCGCTCGCAACGTATCGTATCCGTCTGTATAGAAATGATCCTCCACATCGCCCGCTTCGTAGGCCGGCCCGTTCCCCAATCCACCTCGAGCTTCGGGCGGATATTTAGCCGCTGCCTCCGCTCGATTCCTATTTTGAATCTCCATATTTTCCTTTTTGGCATAAGGCATGGGCCGCTTGATGCCCGGAAGCTTGGAAACCGGCTGACGGCTCCAGGACTTTTCCTGATCATCGAATTTGCCATGATAGATTTTTCCCGCATGGACGGTTTCATAGCCCTGCGAAATAAGATACTGCGGAAGCGTTACGGTATCGGGATTCGCATCGCGGAAGTAAGTGTAGTTTTCAATGACGCCATTCGTATCCGGCCGCGTACCCGTCATAATGCTCGCTCTCGAAGGACTGCAAATCGCCTGCTGGCAATAAGCCCGTTCAAACAATACGCCTTCGCTAGCTAGCTTATCCAGGTTAGGGCTAATCGCCAATTCCGACCCGTAGCAGCCGAATTCCGGCCGCATGTCATCGATAGCGATGAAAAGGATATTGGGACGATCGGCAGCGCAAACACCGCCAATAACTGATGCAATCAAAGATATTAAACGTATTGATTTTTTCATGATTTGAATAATTTAGAATCTGATTTTGATGAAACCCATTCTGTACTCGCTACGTAGCTACGCCGCGAATGCAGCGTAAAAACAAATCCAGCCTCTCTATACACTCCAAAACTCAAATAGGAAAACCCTCTATACTAATACCTCTTTAACCACATGACCATGAACGTTCGTCAACCTGCGTTCGAGGCCGTTGTTGTAGAAGCTCAAACGTTCATGATCGAGACCAAGCAGATGAAGAATAGTCGCATTAAAATCGTAGACTGAGGTTTTGTCTTTCGCTCCTTTGTATCCAAATTCGTCACTCTCGCCGTGGGCGTAGCCTTTCTTAACGCCCGCACCCATCATGAAGCTCGTAAAAGCTCCCGCATTGTGATCGCGACCAGAGCCATTGCTCGCCTGCAGAAACGGCATACGACCGAATTCCGTACACCACACGACCAGCGTATCGGCGAGCAATCCACGTCGCTTCATGTCCGCCAATAATGCAGCAGTTGGCTGATCCATAATATCGGCTTGCATGCCATGAGTTTCATGAATCTTACTATGGGAGTCCCAATTGGTAACACCGTTACCGCCAGACGCATCCGAACCGTTAAACAACTGCACGCAGCGCACTCCCTTCTCGATCATTCGGCGAGCAAGAATACAATTCTTGGCGTATGCGCTTTTCAATTCATTGGAACTATCAGCACCGTATTCCTTAAGCACGTAATCCGGTTCCCCATCGATATCCGTCAGCTCCGGTATCGACATTTGCATACGACCCGCCAACTCGTAACTCGCTATTCGAGCCGCCAATTCAGTATCGCCTGGGAATTGATCGAGATGCTTGGCGTTCATGCGTTCGATAGCATCGATGGTCTTTTTATTTCGAGAGGATCCAATCGAATCCGGAGTCGCAATATTAGGCACCGGCTCCGCTGCGCTAAAATTCGTACCTTGAAATGATGCAGGCAGAAATCCATTCCCCCAATTATTCTTAGCCGAACGTGGCATGCCGCGTGGATCGTTGATCGCTACATAAGCCGGCAATTCTTGATTCTCTGTTCCAAGAGCATACGACACCCAAGAGCCTATCGAAGGAAAGCCTTCAAAAGTAAAACCGGTCGACATAAAGTTCTCGGCGGTTGGGTGAGCGCTGGTTCCGCTATGAAGCGCATGGAAGAAGCAATAGTCGTCCACCATGCTACCCAAATTCGGCAACAAATTCGAGATCATCTTGCCAGTCTCTCCTTGAGGGCTGAAGTCCCAAAACGGCTTATGGATGTTGCCCGATGGACCTTCGAAGGTCACCGCCGGTTGTCCAGGAGCCCGCATACCGTGATACTTGAACAGCTCTGGTTTATAATCAAACGTATCGATATGACTGACCGCCCCTGCACAAAAAATAATTAACAGTTTCTTCGCCGATGCATCGAAATGCGGATCGCGCGGAGCGTAAGGATTCTTCGGATCAATGATTGGCCGTATTGGCGTTTTGTCGCTCGACTGACCCGCGACCTCAGAAGCGAGTAGACCATCATTTTGCAGCAAACTCATCAGCGAAAAGCTGCCCATTACGCTCGCCGTATCCTTTAGAAACTTACGACGATCTAAAAATTGCTGACCAAAGGCGGAGAGTTTAACGGGATCTGGATTTTTCATAGCGTTAAGGGAAAAGAGTCTAATGTAATCCACGCCGAATGACTGGCCTTGCTCTTCGAGCTGAACTCGGCGTAGCTACATCGCGGCAGCGGCGTGGTTTTCAAAAATTAGTTCAGATAAAAGAATTCGTTGAGATTAAATAACATGCGCCCTACCGAGCTGAGCTCATCGGAGGTTGCCAAGTCTTTGGAAATCGCAAGCTCTTCAGCTTTAGGAGCTCGACCAAGCGTATACATAAACATCAGTCGTACTTGCTCGTCTAGTGCTCCACCCGCTTCCTGCTTCGCCCTTTCGGCGAGAAGCTTCGATTGTTCTACGATGAGATTTCCATTCATCAAATTCAGCGCTTGCAACGGTGTTGTTGACCGAGGTCGCTTACTCTGCACTTGGGCACAACTCGGAAAATCGAATGCCGTGAACATCTGATCATCCACGCGACGCATACGTTGCTGATAGAGCATCCGTCGCCACGTATGAGGTCCGAAGTTATCGACCACTCTCCACTGATCGTAACGCAATTTCGGCGTGTAGATATGATACCCTAGCCCTCCTAGCTTCAAATCGATGGCGCCAGACGAAACCAGGATCGAATCTCTCAATACTTCAGCTTCTAGCCAGCGAGGCGGAAAGCGCCAAAGCAATTTGGCATCAGCATCGACAGTCAACCATTCTTCGGAAGGAACACTTGACCGCTTAAAAGCGTCTGTCGTTACCATTTTCCGCAAGATCTTTTTCATCGACCACCCCTCGTCGACAAAATCCGCCGCCAGCCAATCAAGTAATTCAGGATGACTCGGCATTCCACCTGCAAAACCAAAATCTCCGGGCGTCGTCACAATACCCTTGCCGAATACATGGAACCAAAGACGATTTACCATAACACGGGCCGTCATTGGATTTTCTGATTGAGTCAACCAATTCGCAAACGCTACTCGCCGCTCAGGCCCCGAGGTATCGCTAGATTGACCGAAGTCGCCATCCAACACCTCCAAGCCCATGGGAGCTACTTCTGCTTTCGGACTTAAAGGGCTGCCTCTGTGCATCACATGCATAGGTGTCGGCTCGATGAGCTTTCCAGCAAAGATTGGAGCTGGGCCTTCGTCGACATGCCGTATAGCCAACGCGTTGATTCGATTCACTCGGTTCTTGTAATTATTCGATCGACCTTCGCTTCCAGAACGGGAAACCGTTTCCCAGTTTCCTAATTCGTTTAGAATTTCGATACTAACCAATCCCTTGGGAACCGCTCCCTTAATTTCATCCCCGGCCTTATTGATCATGAATTGCCAAGCATAGTGAGCCAGGCGATTCACACTCAAGTCGGCTCTAGCCAAAGTTGTTTCCTTTGGCATATCGATGCGTACCCATGGTTTGGATTCGCCGCTATCGCCTTTCTCATGCTTCCAAACGAAGAAGTTATCCAAGCGATTATCGACGAGAAAGAACGGCGGCTTGGTTATACTCTCTTCCAATTTCGAAGTAGTCACTACTACTCCCTTTTTCAATGCCAAATTCTCTTCGGAATCCGCGGCATCGAAGAGCTGAATTTCATCAAGGGTTAAATTTCCTGGCTTAAAATTGAACCGAATTGACTTCGTGGTCTTGGCTGGAAACTGCGCCTTCAAATGATCCACCCAATTTTCCGTCCAATCGCCCCGCTCGCCAAAGCCCGCTCGCTCCTTCGCTAACAACGCCTTGATTTCCCGATCCGCGACCATTCGGGGATCGCCATCCTCCCACTTCGGAACACGATGATCGTATTCGATATCGTTAAACACCGCCGCCATTGAATAGTAATCCGCAATGGATACAGGATCGAACTTATGATTATGGCAGCGTGCACAGCCCATTGTAACGCCCATCATCGAGGAGCCAACCGTTTGGATCGTCTCATCCAAGCGATCGAATCGAGCTTGCTTTTGATCGTCCGGATTCTGCCCAACCGTCGAACCGGGAGCGTGCGGCCCAGCAACGAGAAATCCCATCGCTACATCTTGTCCATATTGATCGCCCGCCAATTGTTCTCGAATAAACTGGTCGTACGGCTTGTCATCATTGAAAGCATCGACGACATAGTCGCGATAAGGCCAAGCGTTCTTTCTAAACTCATTGCTCTCGTAGCCGGTTGTTTCCGCCCAGCGAATAACGTCCAACCAATGCTGAGCCCAACGCTCTCCGAAATGTGGCGAATCGAACAATTCGTCAATCAGTGCATTGTACGCTCTTTTCGAGTTACGGTTCCATTTCCTAACGAAATCTTCAATACGCTCTGGTGCAGGCGGTAAACCGGTCAATACAATCGATGCACGCCTTATCAAAGTCGCTGGATCAGCAACTCTATTCCACGCAATACCTTTTTCATTCAATGGAACATTCAAAAGCGTATCGATGGGGTTCAATTTCCGCTTCCTTGGAACATCTGGCTTTACGATCGGCTGCATAGACCAGAGATCCGTCGTCACCTTTTCCTCAACGGCATCCATTTGCCCGGGCCAGATAGCGCCTTCCGCTATCCATGTTTCTAAAATAGTTTTCTCATCTACTGAGAGTGGTTCACCTTCGCGCGGCATGCGAAATTCCTCATCGTCGCTATGGATGCGTTTCAGCAATTCGCCATCGTCGATCTTGCCAGGAACGATTGCCGGCGAGCCTGTATCTCCACCCTTCAAGAGAGAAGTTCGCAGATCCGTTCTAAGATTAACTTCCTGCTTGTCCGGACCGTGACAAACATAACAGCGAGTTTGGAAAATAGGCTGCACTTGAGTGACGAAATCGATCGTCGGCTCAGGAGTATCTTCCCACTCAGCTCCTTCCGTTACCCATTGCTTGAGCATGGCGATTTGCTCGACGGTCAGAGGATCGGCTTTCCCCTCGGGAGGCATTCGATCCTCTTCGAACTCCGCCTCGATTACTTCGATCAAAAGACTTTCGATCAGATCTCCAGGAACCACAGCCGGAATTTCAGACTCGCCCCCCTTAAGCAGCGATTCGTAGTCATCGACGCGAAAATCGGATTTCTGCTTCTCCGGCCCGTGACACTCAACACAGCTCTGCTCGAAAATGGGACGAATATCGCGATGAAACTGGATAGCCCCGGTATCGGCATTCAAGGAGTAACCAAAACAGCTGATAGCCAATGAGATGTAAGTAAGGGTACGATTCATGGAATGGATACTTGGTATTGAAATTGGTAAAGGTCACCGGGCACTGAAACCCCTTGCTTTCCCAATTATTCCCAAAAAAAAGAAATCCTCACGATTTTTTAGGAAAGAATCTCCATTTGATCAAAACCAGCCCAGATTGCCGAGTCTATACGGAATCCCTACCCATCGATTCGACCTAGAACTAGCCCTCGCACCCCCGCCCGTCTAGAGAGGGATTCCGTGTCGCGGCGCGGCGCGAGCGCCGACCCTACCCCTAAGGTTGCTTTGGCCTCAATAGAGGGCCTACCTTACCCGTGCTGTAATCATACTGCTTTCCCCGATACTTATAAAGATCAAACACATCGCCCTGACCCAATGTACGTGGATCGCCCTGCACAGTCAGCTGCTCTTCCATCTGCTTGCGGAGACGTTTCTTAATTGCCGCATACTCAGGATTCGTAGCGAGATTGTTCATACAATCAGGATCCTTCTGAATCAGGTAGAGCTCTTCCTCGGCACGCATGCCAAAACTGAGTTCGTAATAACGATACTCGGGATCTCCCAGCTTCAAATCCGTGAGATAGGATTTCGTCGGAGATCCATCCGTATTGCGTAGACCATGCTCTGGGTTTCCCGCGGGCCAACGATCCGGCTTAATATTATGGGCGTAAAAGAAATCCTTCGTCCGAATAGCTCGTACGGGGTAAGCTAGGTCCGTACCTTCTGCATTCGAACGTCCCGTGTCGTGCCTCTCTTTTCCAAGTAATACGTAATCGCGCTCCGAATCGATTTGCCCCGAATCGGGCGAACGCAGTAGCTCCAAGAAACTGTTTCCAGTCATTTGCTCATGCGGCTTAAGTCCCGCAATTTCCATAAATGTTGGGGCAACGTCAGGGAAACTCACGAAGTCGTCGATCACGCGTCCCGGTTTAATAACGCCTTTCCAATAAGCCACCAAAGGAACGTGAAACCCCTCCTCATACAATTGCCCCTTCACTCGCGGAAATGGCATACCATGATCTGAAGTGACGACAATCAGAGTATTCTCCATCAAGCCTCTTTCTTCTAGGACTTCAATAGCTCGGCCAATATGCGTATCGTACCATTCCACCTCTAAAGAATAGTCGAGCAAATCACCGCGGATCGTTTCGTTATCGGGGTAAAAAGATGGAACCTCCGCGTCTTTCAATTGTTTGTCGGTCTTCTTCCAGGAGTCTTTCTCGTAACCACGATGGGGTTCTTTAACGCCGAGCCAAAAGCAGAACGGTGTATTTTTCTTTTTCTCATCCAAGAAGACTTCAAAGTTGCCCGCATAATCGATGTTGCTCATGCCTTTGAACGGAGCCTTAAGTTTTATGTCGCTATACATCGGTCCAGACGGATTATGTTCCGTATCGTAGGAGCCGGGTCCCCAGCCTTTACCAGTAAGCCCAACATGATAACCAGCCTCCATCAGCAAGTGCGGGTAATATTTAAATTCAGGCGGAAAATGCGGCCAGTGATTAGTCGCTTCCTGTAGCTGCCAACTGTACTTCCCCGTCACCAAGCACGCACGAGCCGGAGCGCACTTCGGATTGCAATTATAAGCATTATTGAAAACCACCCCTTCGCGAGCCAAACGGTCAACCGCCGGCGTCTTAACGAACTCGGAACCATAGGCCCCGAAACTTTTCATCGAGGCATCGTCCGCGATACAGAACAAAATATTCGGTCTTTCAGGAACCGCTGCAAAAACTGCTAATCCCAAAAAAACGACTACACTCAAAGAGGCAACTAATCTGCGAGAACCCATTTAATACACCTTCTAGTCTGAATGCATGCCTCTACACAAGCCCTTTAAAGAAACCTTCCGCGTGCAACCGACCTTCATAATGTAGGGCTGGCGCTCGTGCCACGTAGGAGGATCGTCTATCGCGAAGACTCTACAGACAAACCTTGTGATCGGAACGATCATCTCGGCTATAATCAATGGCCGCTTTTGAAATCATCGATCGCTTGATCTACTTTACTGGGATCTACAGCGTATTCTGTTAGCAACTCCTCAAATGAAACTCCATCCACAAGATGAATCGCCACAGCTCTCGTTTCAATCGTTGGCGATTCTAACGCATCTCTCATCGCTCCGACCACTCGTTTCGTGGTAAAGTCCTGAAGCAAATGCACAATGGCGTCTTTCTCATCCCAGTCGCGAGATTTCTCATACATTCTCACCAACGGCTCCAAACACCCCTTTATCGTATCGCCCCTCAGTGCTTCGAGGCTTCCGTAATCAAAATCGTATATGGCGTTCACAATCTCCTCGGGAACGCCCCGGTCGTTGTCTTTTGGTTTCATAAGGTCAAAATAATACCTTCAACAGGATTATCCGCGCTGTCGAACATTATGACCGATTGGCTTTTAAGGATCGCCTTTACCTATTCCCTCGAAACCGAAGGATCCCAGGTTCCCAGAGGATCGAAGATCGCGGGTTTCAGTTGCGAGCTCCATTCCTTCAGTTTGTTATCCAAAAGATCGGTCCGTTCAGCATTAGCGTTGGAAATATCCGCCGATTCATCGATGTCATCGGAAATACGATACAAACTCGTTTTGCTTTCCGGATCGATCGTGACCAGTTTATCCGATCCACTCCTTACCGCAGTATGCTCCTTATCAAACATACGCCAAAAGAGATAATCATGGGGAGCACTCGAATTCTCTCCCGTAAGAAACGGCATCAAATTGACCCCATCCAAAGACCGATCGGCAGCAATCTCCACTCCCGTCAAACCAACCATCGTACCGAGCATATCCATCGAGCTAACAGGATGATCATAATCGACGCCCGAAGGAATCTTACCGGTCCACCGAAATGCGAACGGCACCCGTAAACCACCATCGTAAACCATCCCTTTTTTACCGCGAAGCGGAGCATTAATCGACCCATTATTCGTAGCGCCACCATTATCAGACAAGAAGAACACCAGTGTATTTTCAGCGAGATCATGCTCGTCCAATTTGTCGATTACTCGACCCACTCCATCATCGACCGCGCTGACCATTGCGGCATAGGTACGACGAAGCTTGTCTTCGATATGCGTGAATCGATCCAGGTATTTTTGACTCGCCTGTATCGGCGTGTGCGGAGCGTTGTAGGTCAGGTAGAGAAAAAACGGTTTCTCGGCATTTCGCTCGATAAAGTCGACCCCTTCGTTTGAGAATTCATCCGTCAAGTATTCGTCGGTTTCAACACGCGTCTCATTGCGCAACAGCTTCGTATTATACCAACCGCCCTTCCGGTCGACCGATTCGATATCCGAATAGATCAGGTCCTCCGGGAAGTAGCGATGTCCTCCCGCAACGAATCCATAGAACTCGTCAAAACCACGAGCATTCGGACGAAACTTCGGATGCGTACCCAAATGCCACTTACCGATAATTCCATTGTGATAGCCTACCTTATGCAGGATTTCCGCAATATTCTCTTCCTCGAGAGGCAACCCGGCCATTTCGTCAAACGGATTAAGCGTCGGGTTTCTCCGATAGCCAAAACGGCCCTGATAACGGCCCGTAATCAACCCGGCCCGACTTGGAGAACAAACTGGATAGGTCACATACCCATTAGTGAAACGAACTCCTTCTCGAGCAATTCGATCGATATGCGGGGTCGGGATATCCTTGCACCCATTGAACCCCACATCCCCGTAACCTTGGTCATCCGTCATGATAATGACCAAATTCGGCCGTTGATCCACGGCAAAAAGGGCCGCGATCGAAAAGCAAAGTAGCAAGCAGCCAGTCAGAAATTTGATCATAGAAATTAGGAGTTTCGTTTCAGGATCTTACATAAAGCCGATGCCACCCCAACAAATCAACTCTAAGGCAGATTCTTAACGCTTCAACTTGGAGAAAGTTGGCCACAAAGAGGCGCAAAGACCTCAATCCAATATTCTTTCATCAATAGAAACCCAACAAGATCTACTTTGGAACCGAACCAAACCCCACGACTCCTTCCCCTCGTAATCTTTGCGTCTCTTCGTGCTTTTTTGTGGCAGAAAAATCACACAACAAATTCAAAAACACCCGCATGCCCCAAAACCATCTGCGACAATCTGAGCAATCTGCAGGCAAAAACCTCTAATCCATCCACTCAAGCTCTGCCCATCGCTCCGAGCCGTCGTTCTTCTGTGGCGCTCCTGGCGTGCTGCGACCATCGACAATGTACTTCTCGAGTAACGCCTTTAGTTCCTTAACGCGCTTGGGATTTCTGGATACGAGATTCGATTTTTCGGATGGATCCTTCTTTAGGTTGTACAACTGAAACTTTGGCAGGCCTTTCATATCTTCTTCCGTTGCAGGATAGGCCCAGCCACCAGAGCCAGCCCACAGAATGAGTTTCCAGTCTCCTTTTCGAATAGCAAAACGCCCATCGCTAGAATGCATAACCGTCGCTTCCCTAATGGGAGACTCTAGCCTCTCCTGCGTAAGCGCTGGCACAATACTGTAGCTGTCTTCCGCAGCGGTACCTGGCAAACGAGCTCCTAACAAATCCGCAGCGGTCGCCATAAAATCGACCGTGCAAATCGTCTCGTCCGAACTCGATCCCTCTTCGATTTTACCCGGCCAGCTGGCGATAAACGGCACGCGGTGACCACCCTCGTAGATATCGAACTTCTTTCCACGATAAATGTAACTGCCATTGTGACCTGCTAACGGAAGCTCGTCGTCATCGAAATCAGCGCGAGGCGATTGACCGTTATCGCTGGTAAAGAAAATCAATGTATTTTCCAGACGACTGTCTCCTGTAATCGCATCGACGATTTGTCCTACCGCTTCATCGACCATGAGCACAAAATCACCGTAAGCGCTGGTATTGCTCTTCCCGATAAATTCCGTCGTAGGAATGATCGGCGCATGAGGAGCCGTCAAGGCGCAATAAAGGAAGAACGGCTTGTTACTTCCCGCTTGATCCTTGATATACTCAGCCGATCGATTCGCAAGATTAGGTAACGTATTCGCATGTTTAAAATCCTTACCCAAGGGGCCTTTTCTCCAAAAGGCTTTCTCATCGTAATTAACCGATGTCTCTTCGGGGATCGATGTTGGCTGACTGTTTTCGACATACACGAATGGAGGAGAAGACAGCGATGCCATCGTGCCATAGGAATACATGAATCCATGCTCTTCGGGGCCATTGGAAATAGGCTTGCTGAAATCGATCACGCGCCGCGTCTTATCATCGAACCGCACCTCCTTCTTGCCTTGGAATTGCCAACTCAATCCGAGGTGCCATTTCCCGATTAAAGAAGTATTGTATCCATGATCTCGAAACAATTCGGCAATCGTGAAACGATCATTATCAATAAGCGGATTAGAGTAGCCGTCATAACCGCTCTTTTTCAAAGTCGTTCGCCAACTGTACCGTCCGGTCAATATTCCATACCGGGTCGGCGTACACAATGCCGCACTCGTGTGGGCATCCGTAAACGACCTCCCTCTGGCTGCCAATTTATCGATATTGGGCGTCTCCCAAGCGGAGTTCTCGTTGAACGACGATACATCGCCAATACCCAAATCATCCGCGAGAATGATCACGACATTGGGTTTTCCTGAATCTGCAGAATCGGCGCTCGTGGCGGCAAGACCTGTACGCGAGGTAATCGCTAGCGCTACAAACAAAATTAGAATAGCTTTCATAAAATAGTGTTTTGATGCCAGAGAGGCTCGAAGGACAGGTAGGATCCGCGAATGCCATTCCAATACCTATTGCGATGAAACTAAATACAACATGAACATAGGATCTGCCAAGTCATCGCTTTCTTTTTAGTTTATCGGTCAATAGTTGACCCCCAATTCGACAAGCCTTGATCCACAGTCAACTGTAAACCGTAGCGTCTCTTGATCAAGGGACCGAAGATAGCACTCTTAAAGTAAGATCAGCCCCTCTAAGCCCGAGCCCTATACCGCAATCGAATCATGAAAAAAGTCCTTTTAACCGGAGCCTCCGGACGCATTGGTAGCCGACTTGGCGAGCAGTTGCTGAATGACGGCTTCCACGTAGTTGGATTGGACTTGGCTCCAGCACGCACAAGGCACCCGAACTACGTGCATGTCCAATCGCAAATTCGGCGAAAAGACGAACTCGTCAAATCGTTCGAAGGTGCAGATTTTGTTCTGCATCTGGGTTCGATGATGTCCTGGAATCCAAAGGACAATGCGGCCATGTTCGAAGCCAATGTCAATGCGACTCAATTGATTCTCGAAGCGGCAAGCGCGGTCGGCGTGAAACGCTTCGTATTCGCTTCCTCCGGCGAGGTATACCCTGAAGTCAAAGCGAAGACGCTTCCGGTAACGGAGGATCACTCGCTCAATCCAACTTCGTTCTATGGATTAACAAAAAAGATAGGCGAAGAACTCGTACAATTCTATCAGACGCAAGGCCTGGAAACCGTCATCCTGCGCTTCCCGCATACCCAAGCCGCATCGGAAATTCTAGATCCTGAGAGCTTCTTTTCCGGACCTCGTTTTTTCCTAGATTCCAAGATCCGTCAAATGGAACAATTCGGCAATACCCAGGTAGCGGAATACTTGAAATCGCTCCGAGGCGACGGCTCCCCCAAGATGATTCTCCAATGCGGAGAAGACCAAAAACCCTATATGATGCACATCGCCGACATTCGAGATATTCTCTCGGGAGTCGCTCTAGCAATGCAACACCCCAATGCCGCCAATGAGATTTTCAACCTAGAGCCCGATGACGTTGTACGATTCGAAGAGGCATTACCTAAGATGGCAGAAATTGCGGGTCTACCATTGGTTAAAGCCTACATGCCAGGCCCGGCTGTCCATTACAGGACCAGCAATGCAAAAATAAAATCCGCGCTGGGTTACCAACCTAGCCACACATTCTCGGCCATGATAGAGGAGAACCGGAAGAACTCCGAACAGACTGCACTCTGACATACCTCCATGTTATCTACCTTAGACATTGTCGTCATTGTCGCCTACTTGCTCGCCCTGCTGTGGATGGGCTACAAAGTCTCTAAGCGAGTCAATTCGGCCGACGACCTGTTCACTGCCAGCAACGAAGTGCCCTGGTGGATGTCTGGCATTTCCGCTTATATGACCATGTTCTCTTCGGGTACATTTGTCATTTGGGGTGGCATCGCGTTTAAGTACGGATTCGTAGCTGTATCCATTTGTATGACTCACGGTCTAGCAGCGCTTATAACCGGATATTTCATCTCAGCCAGATGGCGGGCCTTAGGCGTATCATCCGCGGGCGAGTTCGTTCGTATCCGATTTGGAAACACAGCTACTGACGCGTTTACTTGGCTCAATCTACTTTCCCGCATCATAGGCGTCTCGGTATCTATTTATGCAATGGCGGTATTGCTCACCGCGCTCATCGAGATCCCCATTGGCAGCTTATTCTCCGACGGCAACGGAAAGCTATCCGTACAATGGGGAGTCATTATCGTTGGTATCGTCGTAGTAGGATACACTGTTTTGGGTGGACTATGGGCGGTGCTGCTAACGGACATTCTTCAATTCATCGTCCTCATAGCGGTCACTTCGATCACGGTCCCGCTTCTCTTTTCCCACATGGGAGGAATCAGTGCAGCGCTAGGCTCTCTTCCGACCGAACATTTCAATTGGACGACAGTCGACTATCCATTTCTCTTTTTGGCAGGGTGGACAACTCTGATTTCGCTTAAGATCGGAGGCGAGTGGGCATTCGTGCAGCGTTCACTATGCGTTCGAACGCCAAACGATGCCAAGAAAGCCAATCTCCTTTTCGGAACCGTGTACCTAATAACTCCGATTTTCTGGATGCTTCCTCCCCTATTGTATGCGGGAATAAACTCCGACGCGGCC
>Ga0315322_10001313_pt1 | contig 19226 bp, 13 predicted proteins | sample M110021515metaG_FD_203461 | JGI IMG/M metagenome (GOLD analysis project Ga0315322, IMG submission 203461) | Ammonia-oxidizing marine archaeal communities from Monterey Bay, California, United States - M1 100m 21515 | ecosystem: Environmental > Aquatic > Marine > Intertidal zone | place: USA...
GCTTCCGCTGGGCTCCCGGAACCTGAGCCCACGCGCCGGAAGCGAGGCCCCGGCTGTCAGATCCGGAACATCGACAGCACCGGTCTTCCAAAGGGAGGGTCGGTCTCTCGCTGCCAAGCCGCCACGCCCGGACGGAACAGGGCCCGAGCGTCCTTGCCAAAGCGCGCGAGCTGAAGGTCGAGCCAAGCCTCGCCGTCCGCAATCGACTTCGGTCCGCCATCGGCCAGTCGCGCGACAAGGCCCGGGAGCACGGTGTCTGCGAACCAGATGCGGTCCTCCACACCCACCAGATCGTGGATGCGGACCGCCCACTTGGGCAGCGACACGCCACCTCGCGCGAGCACCATCAACACAAAGGCATCGGCCAGAGCACGGGTGTCTCGGGCCAGCTCCGACGGCGCCCGGGGGTCGCTTGGACGTCCCGCGACCTCGACATACGCCTTGATCTTGGGCTCCGTACCGCTCGGCCGAAGCACAACCCGCGCATCGCCTTCCAGCTCGAACACCAGCACGTCGCGGCTTGCGGCGTCGGTATCGGAACGAATGGGGCCGAGGGGACCGGTGGGATCACGGCGGTCGAAGTGCTCCACCACCTGACGTCCGCCCACTTCGGTGGGGGGAGACGATCGCAGAGACGCCTGGATGCGCTCGATGATGGTGCGCCCGCGGGCACCCTGGAGCACGGCACTCACGAGGAGGTTGGCCACTCCGCCAGTGCGTCGCTGGAGCTCTTCGAGGGTGTCGACGAGGGTGCGACCCCGCCGCAGCTCATGGCCGAACAGCTCGGCGAGCAGAAGCGCCCCGCCCGCAGCGTCCTTGTCCCGCAGCTGGGGGGTGACGAGCACGCCATGGCTCTCCTCCACGCCCGCAGCAAACACCGACAGCGACGCATCGTCCCAGGACCGCAGCTCGCCCGAGTCGGCCATCTGGTCCATCGCCTCGCCAATGTACTTGAAGCCCACGAGCAGGTCATCGACCACTCGCGCGCCGTGCAGCTCGGCCACCCGACGCACCAGCCGGGAGGTGACCTCCGTCTGGATGATGATGGGCGCAGGACCGCCGCCCGTGCGCAGTCGCAAGGCCTGGTGAGTCACGAGCGCCGCAATCTCGTTGCCTGTAATGAAACGCCAGCGGACAGGGTCGGTGGCACCGGGGTCGCTCGCACGCTCTCGCACCATCAAGCCGATGCGATCTGCGTCGGGGTCACAGCCCATCACGATGTCAGCGCCAACTTTCTCGGCATGGGACACCGCTGCGGCCAGACTGCGGGGGACCTCGGGATTTGGGGCGAGGAAGGGCACCGCAGGGAAGCGACCGTCGGGCTCGGCCTGGGTGGGCTCCAGCTCAATCTGAAAGCCCGCCCGCTTGAGGACCCGGTAGACGGTGCGACGTCCGGTGCCGTGCAGCGCGGTGAACACGATGCGACCCCGACGGGCCGAAGGGTCGGTGCCACTGGCGAGAACGGCCAGCTGATAGGCATCGATGACGTCGTCGGACAAGGTGGTCACCAGCCCGGAGGCCCGCGCCCGGTCGAGGCTCATGCGGTCGATCCACTCGACCTGCGCCACCTCATCCGCGACTTCTTGGTCGCGGGGAGGGACTTCCTGGCCACCGGTGGCGGTGTAGAGCTTGCCGCCGTTGTCGTCGGGGTGGTTGTGGGACGCGCTCACCTGGAGGCCGCCCACAGCACCGAGATGGCGGATGGCGAAGGACAGCTCAGGGGTGCTCAGCGCTTGGCCCTCTGGGGGAAGGACAACCGCGAAGCCCGCTGCGGTGTAGACCTCGGCCGCGATGTGGGCGAAGTCTCGCGAGGTGAGCCCCAGCACCGGGTTGGGGACGTCGGGGACCAGCTCGCCGCGAAGGTCGTGGAACTCCCGCACATCGCAGGCCACCACCACGGTGTGGGCGCCCGCACCGAACCGTCGGCGCAGAAAGCTCGCGTGTCCTTGGACACTGACCCCAAGGGTGTAGGGGTTGAAGCGGTTGGGTCCGACACCCACGCGACCACGCCGCCCGCCCGTGCCGAAGGGCAGGACTCGGTAGAAGCTATCGACCAGCACTTCCCAGCGCTGTTGTTCCGCGAGGGCACGGACTTGCGGCTGGTAGCTGCGAAAGGTGCGCGTGGTCAGCCAGCGCTGCATCGCGTCCACCGCGGCTTCGGCTACGGCAGGGTCCACGCCCAGCTCGGACGCTCCCTGTCTTAGCCGGGCCAGTAGATCGGTGAGTTCGACCGGCACCACAACGCCGTCGTGTTGGGGTTCAGAAGCCATATAGGCTATTCGCTCGCGCTGAACACCGCATGGGACAGCACCCACCGGCCACCCAGCTCTGCCGGCTCGATCCACGATGTGCCGTAGCTCATCGCAATCCAGTACTCGCCTGTAAAGGGCTCGCCGCCGACGCTGCTCGACAGCTCGATTCGCGCGCACTCCCACGACTCGTCGGACCAGTTGTTGGGGCACTCCTGAAGACCGTTGTACTGCGCGGAGTAAACGGCACCGCCTGTGCTGGTCTCCACCAAGTCGCCGGCATTCATCTGGCGCTCGGTGAACGTGATGGGGGGCGAGAACTCGGTGGTGACCCCTGCTGCGTCGGTGGTGAAGTCGGTGTAGCGCCAGATCTCGACGCCATCGTCCGCATGACTGCTCCAGTCGATCTCCGACAGCACCACCTCACCGCCATCGCTGTCCACCGCCGTGTAGGTAAAGGTGACGACGTCCTTGCCGTTGGTCAGGTTGGTGGCCGTCTTCTCGATGGACAGCGAGTACTCGACAGCGGGGTCGTCGTGGACGTAGACCCACAGGCGCTCACCATCCAAGGGAAAGCGCTCCCAGAGGGACTCGCCGCCGTACTGAAACTTCTGGCCTTCGCAGCCGGCCAACACCATCGCGCCAAGGGCTACAACGCCCATCCGCCCACCGGCGGTGCGGGACTCTCGCATCTCTGCCTCCATCTCAGTTGGCGCACTGGACACGCCGACCCGCGACACCGAGCTTCCCGGCATCAACTTCCACATCACGGTAGCACGCCCCCTGTTCGGCCCATGTCATGGCCCATGCTACAACCCGCTCGAAGATAGCCGCCCCGACGTGACAGAGCGGCTTGTGGAGGACGGATGAGCACCGGGATTCCAAGCAACCCAGCTTCGATGAGAGAAGACGACGTCATACTGGCAATTGACCAGGGCACGACAGGAACGACCGCTCTGCTGCTGGACCGCAATGTTCAGGTGCGGGCGTCCCACAACGTCGAGTTTCCGAACTATTATCCCCAGCCGGGTCACGTCGAACACGACGTCGAGGAGATCTGGGACAGCGTGCGCCAGGCGGTGACGGCAGCGCGCGCAAAAGCTCGCGGCACTACCATCCGCGCCATCGGCATCACCAACCAGCGGGAGACCTCGCTGTTCTGGGACCGCCAGACCGGCAAGGCCATCCACCGGGCTCTCGTGTGGCAGGACCGCCGCACCGCCGACATCTGCGCCCGCCTCAAGAGCGCCGGCCACGAGCCCATGGTGCGCGAGGCCACGGGCCTAGTCCTCGACCCCTACTTCTCCGGCACCAAGGCCGGCTGGCTGCTCAACCATGTCGACGGAGCACGCTCCCGCGCCGAGGCGGGTGAGCTGGCCTTCGGCACCATCGACGCTTGGCTCGCCAACCGCCTGTGCGGGGCCCACGCCACCGATGCGGCCAACGCCTCGCGCACACTTCTGTTCGATCTGCGCACTGGCGCCTGGAGCCCCAAGCTGTGCGAGCTGCTCGGCGTGCCCATGGCCACCCTCCCCCGAGTCTGCGACAACGCCGAGCAGCTGGGGTTGACCTCGGGCATCGACTTCCTCCCCGACGGCATTCCGGTCTCGGGGATGGCCGGCGACCAGCAATCAGCCCTGTTCGGTCAGGCCTGCTTTGCGCCCGGCGCCGCAAAGTGCACCTACGGCACCGGCGCGTTCCTGCTCATGAACACCGGCGACCAGATGGTGGCCAGCGAGCACGGTCTCCTCACCACCGTCGCGTGGCGACTGGGCGGCAAGACCACCTTCGCTCTTGAAGGCAGCGCCTTCATCGCAGGCGCCGCGGTTCAGTGGCTGCGCGACGGCCTGGGCATCATCCAGAGTGCCTCTGAGATCGAGGCACTGGCCAACAGCGTGCCCGACAGTGGGGGCGTCTCCTTCGTGCCTGCGCTCGCCGGCCTGGGCGCTCCTCACTGGCGTCCCGATGCGCGCGGCCTGGTCACCGGCATCACGGGCGGCACCACCAAGGCGCACCTTGCCCGCGCCGTTCTGGAGGGGGTGGCCCTCCAAAACGTAGACATGCTTCGCGCGATGGCCGCCGACGCCGACACGGCCATCGCCGAGCTCAAGGTGGATGGCGGCGCCGCTCGGAACAACTTGCTCATACAGCTTCAGGCAGACTTGCTGGGGGCCGCGTGTGTGCGTCCCACAGTGCTGGAGACCACCGCACTCGGCGCTGCCTTCCTGGCTGGGCTGGGCGCCGGTCTATTTACCGACACAAGTGCCATCACCGAGGCATGGGTCGAAGACCGCCGCTTCGTCCCCACAATGGACGAAGTGGAGGTCGGGCGCCGCCTCGCTGTGTGGGCCCAGGCGGTCGCAAGGGCTTGAGCGGCGGGCTCAGCAGGCTAGTTGCACTCCATGTCGTCTCCTCCCGACAGTCCTCGGCTGCCCAATGCGTTTGAGGCCCTGCCGCTCTTCCCGCTTCCCCGGGTCGTGCTGCTTCCCCACACCTTGCTGCCACTCCACATCTTCGAGCCGCGGTACCGCGAGCTGGTAGACCACTGCCTGTCGACCGGTGGGGTCTTCGGGCTGCCGAGGCTCAAGCCGGACGGACCTGACTGCGAAGACTGTCCACCCTTCGAGCGCGTGATGGGACTGGGCCGCATCGTCCGTCACCAACCTCTTCCTGACGGCCGCAGCAACATCGTGGTGCTCGGCGTGGGACGGGCGCGCTTCCGCAATGAGCTTCCGGCCGGCACCGCGTCGTACCGCGTCGGCCGATGCGACTGTCTCGACGACATCCTGACGCCGACCCCCAGCTCCTGCGAGCTCGACAAGACGATCCACCAGCTTCGGCTCGCGGCCATGCAGGTCGTCCACGGACGCGACGAGGTCACCCAAGAGCTGGTGCGCCTGCTGGACTGTGAGCGCGACCCAGCCGAGGTGGTCGACATCCTCGCTCACATGAGCCTGCGCGACACCAACGACCGCCAAGCGTTTTTGGAACTGGACAGTGTGCCCGCCCGCGCAGACCACCTCTTGGCTTCGCTCACCGGCATCCTCTACACGGAGCGGACCTGCGCAGAGTGTTGAGCCCCCCAAAAAAACGACGCGGGTGGACCACCAGGCGGAAGAACTCAGGGGGACCTATTTAGACGCCGTCGCCCATCCGCTGACCGCCGCCTTGTTGCTCCGCTCATCCACTTTGACACGACGTCGATGGCAGGCGAGCGCGCCGCGTTCGCGACGCAGGACCTCGCGCTGCAGATGGCTGCGATGCCTTTCGGTGAGGCCGAGCAGTCGAAAGCCCGCCCGCCACTCGTCCCGGCCGGTCGCTGCTCGCACATGCACGACCTCGGCCTCCAAGGCTGGCATCCACTCCAGGGTGGGCAGCTCCACAGAAAAACAGTCCCCCACACTTACTCGTTGCTCAACGCGCGCCGCAAATCCGCCCGCGGAGAGGTCGAGCAGAGTTGCCTCAAGCCACAGTGGGCCGCGTCCACGGGGACGGGACAGCACAAAGGATGTCTCGTCGGGATCTTCAACGCGATGGTAGGCCCGCCGACCGCTGCCCACCTGGGGGCGCTCTGTCACCGGCAGGAGCAGCAAGTCGAGGGCCGAGATGGCAGCGCCGTCCCCCACCTCGTGCACCACCCGACGCACGCTGGCGGAGAAGTGCTGCCAGCCGCGGCCGCTGGGCAAGGAAATGCGCAGGCGCACACCCGGAGCCAGCTCGGGAAGACCCGGCTCTCCCGAGATGGGAGAACCCCGGAGTCGCATGCCCCGCCGCGTGAAATGCACGCTCACATCGGAGAGAGACTGCTCTTGCGCGGAGCCACGAAACAGGCGCGCCACCCGGTGACTGCCCGCGAGGCCACTCCAGTGCTTCATATCGGGGACGGGGAACCCCATTTCACCCAGACCATCCTGTAGCAGAGTGTCGAGACGCTCAAGCGCCGCCACCGAGCCCTGGGGGCGCACCGTGTGAACCGCGCCGCTGAACCGAAGCACGAATACCGGGTCTTTCGAGCCCATGTCGAGCCGAACCCGCTCCACCTGACCCACAGGCACCGATACACGCGTAGCGCCTGCCACGGCAGCAGAGAGCGTGAGTCGACCACTGCCAGCCACCAAGTCTGCCCGCCAGGCCCCGCGGGTGTCGACCTGCCAGACCACAGGATTTACAAGCACACCGCTCACCCGAGGCCGCTGCTCTGTCACAGCGATCGAGCGCGCCAACCAAGCGGCCGTCTGGTCGACCGATGCGACCGCCGAGTCGAGATGGAGCTCCCCATCGGTAGTGGTGAGCAGTCGAACGGTAGACACGCCCGAGCTCTCCACCCCAAGAACGGCATCGATTGGGATGCGCAGCATGGAGTCGGCGACGGTGCCGACCCAGCCGGTAGGCACGAACACCACGCCGGCGGGTCCGCCGAGCGCGAGGCCCGACCGCCGCAGTCCGAGGGGACCGATGTGGGTGGCTGCGGCCCCCACGAGCCGAGCGTCGTCGCGTCCGAGGCAAGCCCACCAAGCCGCCACAGCGACCAAGGCAGCCGGACCATGGATGGTGCGCGGAGGGCCGATGTCGGCCGCGATCTTGGGCACCAAGGTGGCGCCCCCTTTCGATCCCAGCGTGACCCGGTCGAGCGCAGAGAATGGGATCCGCTTTTCTTCGCGGCCCCCCCGCAGCGCCCGCAGCAGGCGGCCACGCCGAATCACAAGACCATTGGGCTCCACGACCAGCTCAAGACTTTCCTGGAGTGGTCCTGCCACCGACTCACGCCCGGAAACACGCGCCAGCTCGTGCGAGGCACCGCGCCCCCCGCCTACGTCTACGCTCGACTCCACTACAACACCCCCGGTCGCAAAAGCGAAGACCCGCCACACACAGTGTGCAGATGGGGTCTTCGCGATTCAGCTGGGTCGGAAACCATTGGATCCACTTCACTTAGACGGATGCGCCTTTCGGACATCACAGCGGCCCCCGGGAGCCGCAGCCCCCATCCACCCACCTGTTGATCCAAGTCATCCACATCAATTCCTGTCTCGTAGACCCCAGATGTCCCGCTCATCATCCTCGCTGAGGCTGATCAGGAACAAACTCTCTTCTTATCGGACGTACCGATAAAGATTTTCGCCGCAGTCGAGGGAACAGGTCCGCACATGTTCCCCCCCGTGCACAGCATAGCTACATATCGTCAGTCCCGGAGAAATGTGATGTCATCGAATGTCACATCATGTCGATTTGAGGATCCAGGAAATCCAGCAACACCAAACCATTACGGCCTATTCATCGCAATTATAGAATCCAGCACCCCCGAAGTGTACCGTGATCCCGTCCCGCGGAGCCACAATCTGTTGACTCCGTGCAGGACCTGATGTCTCTGCAGGTGGCTCGGTTGGGTCAAAACAACAGCTCGAAGCCCAATCGAAACCAGCGACTTGGCGACAACGCTTTCTCCGGACCGTTCGCGATACGCACCGTTCCCGATCCTTGGACCCCATGCAGATCACACGCAGACACCTCCTCGCCCTGGGCACTGCCACTGCGGCTGCCGGCTTGATAGGAGTCGGCGCCACTGCAGTTCACTGGTGGGACCAGCCCCCCCACGCCGGCTTCAAGCAGCTGTCCGCCCAAGAGGCCGCGATCGTGCGCGCCTGGGCAGCAGCCGCCTTCCCTGGTGGCGAAGCAGTGGCCCTCGATGGCGGACAAGCGGGCTTGGACCACTTCTTCGATGGGGTGCTGACCCACACTCCCGCCATCCAGCGAAAGCTCCTCAAGGTGCTGCTCCACGCCGTAAACAACGGCACTCTCGCCATGTGTGGTGCCCGCTTGACCACGCTGCCCGGCCCCGACGCCCGCGCCGTCTTCCACCAACTCAGCGCCCATGAAGTTGCGGAGGTCAGGGGTGCGATGAGCGGCCTCACCGTGCTCCTGGGCATGGGCTACTCCACCCATCCCGAGGTCGCGCCCATCATGGCTCGCTGGCATCGCTGCGGCTACGGCTGAGCGGTTGCCCCATTTGAAGAGTTAGGGCTGGTCGAGTCGGCCCGCCACCACGCCGCATACACCAGCAGCGGTAGCGACGGACCCAGCTCGGCCAACACCACCTTGAGTCCCCACATGCTCAGCATGCCCCAGCCGAGCGGCGCAACCGGGATGAACCGCCACGGCGCAAACACGCGGGCATCAGATAGTGGCCACCATAGCGCCACCCCGAGCCCTCCAGTCGTCAACATGTCGAGCAACGGATGCGACAGCACCACCAGCCCGAGTCCGATCCCCCATCTCCGCGCCGGCGCCCTACGAGACCGAGCGAGGACCGCCGCCACCAGCCCACATGCGACCGCAAACGCGATCGAGTGGCTGGCGCCGCGATGCCCAAAGGGGTCGCGGTACGAGATGCCGAGCTTGAACGCCAGCACATCGGCGTCGGGAAGCAGGCTCATCAGCGCGCAAATGGCCGACGCACCCAGGTGTCGCCGCCCAACCAGTGCGCGCCCCGCTGCTGCACCAACCGCAATGTGAAGCAAACTCGCCACCCTGCGCTCCGTGAATCTCCGACCACCCATATACCGCAGCAGGCGCCCATCGCTCGCCCACACCGGTTGACTGGGCTAGCGCCTGTTGACACCTTCCCGTGGTGCTGGGCACGATCCCTGCTCGCCACCCTGCCAGCGAACGTCCCTCGCCTCCTGGAGCCCTCGTGCGCGTGATGCTCATCCGACCGCCCGCCCGACACACCGTCGAAAGTGAGGTCCCGGAGGCCGTGGAGGCCGAAAACCTGTCGTACCCCCCTCTCGCTCTCCTCAGCATCGCGCAGTTCCTGCTGTCGCAGAGCGACTACGAGGTCAAGATCGTCGACGCCCAGCTCGACGACCTCGCCTACGACGTCCTCGAAGCTCAGGTGCGGGACTGGGCCCCAGATGTTGTGGGCGTCACCGCTTTCACCGTGCAGCTCGTCGATGTGCACAAGACCATCAAGGCTGCGCGCGCCGGAGGTGCACGCCGCGTGGTGGTGGGCGGTCCCCACGTCAACGACTTTCCGCAGGAGTGCCTCGATCTCCCAGGCGTCGACGCCGTGGTCAAGGGCGAGGGCCAGAAGCCCATGCTTGACCTCTGCAGCGTCTGGGCGAGGGGCGACGAGGCCAAGGGGATTCCGGGAGTGATGGCGCACCCCGACGACCCCGTGCCCACCGACGACATCTACTTCAGCAACGACCTCGACGAGTACCCGATGCTCGACCGTTCGCTCATCGAGTATGAGCGCTACTACGACGTGATGGGCGACGGCGGCATCTTCACCACGATGATCTCATCGCGCGGCTGTCCCTACCGGTGCACCTTCTGCAACACCCCTCGGCATCGCTACCGGGTCGCCTCCCCCCAGAGCGTGTGCGACGAGATTGCCCACTGCGTTGAGCTCGGGATTCGCGAGATCTACTTCGTCGACGACACCTTCAACATCACCAACCAGCGCGTCCATGAGCTGTGCGACGAGATCTTGCGCCGCGGCCTGGAGTTTTCGTGGACCGTGCGCTTCCGGGTGAAGGGCGTGGATCGGCCCCTACTTGAGAAGATGAAGGCCGCCGGCTGCGCACGCATCCAGCTGGGTGTGGAACAAGGCACTGAAGAGGGTCTGCTGCGCCTCAAGAAGGACGTGACCTCACGCGAGATCGAGCACGCCTTCCGTCTGTGTCGCGAAGTCGGCATCCACACCGTCGCCTACTTCATGATCGGCACCCCCACCGAGCGTTCGCGTCGAGATGTGGTCGACACCATCGACTACAGCATCAAGCTCGACCCCGACTTCGTCATGTACAACATCCTCACGCCATTCCCGGGCACTACCCTCTACGACGAGGGCATCCGAGATGGCGTCTTGGACATCGATCCTTGGTGGGGCTTCATGCGCGCCCCCGACGAGTCGTTCAAGGCCCAGGTCTGGGACGAGTACTTCAGCCGCGAGGAGCTACGCGACCTGCTTGATCTCGCGTATCGTCGCTTCTACTGGCGGCCCAAGTTCGTCGCGCGCAACCTGCTCCAGATTCGCAACCTGACCGACTTCAAGCGCAAGGCAACCGCCGGCCTGCGTCTGTTGGCCGGCTGAGCCCAAAAGAGCTGTCCAATGTTCGGCAATGAAAACGCCCCGAGTCCAGCTGCGGCGCCCACAGCGTCCGCAAGTGGACGGCCCTTCCACATCGCCCTGCTCACCATCTACAGCGTCGAAAATGCCGGCATTCGCTATGTCTCGGCGGCGCTGAAGCGGGCGGGCTTCGAGACCAGCATCATCTTTCTGCGCGACTGGGTGCACAACCGGCTCACGATGCCCACCCCAGCCGAATTCGACACGGTCAACCGCCTGATTCGCGAGCGCGGTGCCGACGCAGTGGGCATCGGCTTCATGTCGAGCCTGTACCCGATGGCCCTCGAAGCCACCAAGCGCATCAAGCAGGCCCACCCCAACCTGCCCATTGTCTGGGGCGGCATTCACCCCACCTCCATTCCCGAGGACTGCATTGGCGACACCGACTACCTCTGTGTAGGCGAAGGCGAACAGGCCGCCATTGAGCTGTTCACCGCTCTGCGCGATGGCGGCGATGCGACAGCTATTCCCAACATCTGGGCCAACATCGACGGCGAAGTCCATCGCAACAGTCCGCGACCGCTGATCCAGGACCTCGACTGGCTGCCCTACCCCGACACAGCCGACGAAAACAAGTTCTACATCGAGCGCGACAAGGTCCTCAATGAGGAGCCCTGGAAGCGGGGCGCCGAGTACCGCATTTACTTCTCGCGGGGCTGCCCCTACAACTGCTCCTATTGCTATGTGTCGATTCTCCGTGATGTGTATGACGAGAAGGGCAAGCGCTTCTACCGAGCTCGCTCCGTCGAACACATCCTGGGCGAGCTGGCTGAGATCCAAGCCACATTTCCCAAGATTGCTCGCGTAAAGATTGACGACGACACCAGCTTCGCGTTCGGCGAGACCTGGATGGAGGAGTTTCTCGACCGCTACCCGAAGGAAGTGGGCATCCCCTTCGAGTGCCTGCTCATTCCGCCGATGATGCGGCCCGACATGCTGCGACGGCTGCAGAAAGCAGGGTTGGTGCGGGTGCAAACCGGCATCGAGTCAGGCTCCAGCAAGGAGAGCAAAGAGATCCACAACCGGTCCCCCGGCAACAACGCCATCATGCGCTTTGCCGAGGCCAACAAGGAGATGAAGCTCAACGTCGTCTACGACGTGATTGTGGACAATCCCCATGCCACCGAAGAGATGAAGCTCGAGACCGCCGAGTTCCTCTTGGACCTGCCCACACCCTACGACATCTACTTCTACAGCCTCAACTACTTCCCGGGCACCGCGCTCACCAAGAAGGGACTGGAGGACGGCAGTCTCGACCCCAGTATGGTCGAAGGTCGCAACACGAAGGCCTGGTATCAGTTCCGCGTCAGCATGGACTGGCCGCGCTCCGATGAAGACCGCTTCTACTTGGCCATCTTCTGCCTAGCCTCAAAGTCCATCGTGCCGAGGCCCTTCATCCGCAAGCTGATCGACGAGCGCGAGTACTGGAAAAAGAACCTCGAACCCATCTACTACCTCGCCTGGGCGACCAACTACGCCAAGATGTTTAAGGTGGCGATGCGCTACTGGAAGAACGGAGAGCTGACTTGGTTCAAGGTGCGTCAATACGCCTCTATCAAGAAGATGATCTCGCAATAGCCGTAGGTCCCTCGGAACCGATGAGCTCGCGATGGAGCGCCCTCACACCAGCAGATTGTCGTGCGGCGTCATACCTGTAACTTATATGAAATGACCTTCAATGGTCTGCCAGACCGCACTTTCGGTGACCATCAACGGAGTGGCTTTCGCAGCCGTTTACAGGTTTCAGACAAGTCTGTACACTCGGCGTATCGTCTAGGAGTCCTGACATGTCGATCGCACGAGGCTTGGCGACCGGACTGCTCACCGCATGTGCCGCTTCCCCAGAGCCCGCCTTGCCGACCGCGGAGCGGTTCAAGACATGGACGTCGCCTGAAGACACCGAGAGCAACAATCACCAAGTCGTCCAGGAGCAGGAAGCAGCCGCTCCCACCGATCGGGTGGTGATCATTGGCGCAGGGCTCGCAGGCCTCGCGGTCGCCGCTGAGCTGGACGACGCGCTGGTGCTGGAAGGGGGCACGACGCCGGGCGGACGCGCCAGCTGCTTCGGGCACGCCTCATTTTTCTTCGTGGACACCCCTGAGCAGGCCGACGTGGACGTCGACGACCACCTTGAGCTGGCCATCGATAACTGGCAGGTGCTGACTGGTGCCGAGGCCACTCCTGAAGCCGTCGTGTTCTTGGAGAACAGCGCCAGCGTCTACGACCGCATGACCGGGCTTGGGCTGTCGTTTTCGCTGGGACCAGAAAGCCATCCGGAGCTGCCTCGACGCCAGCACCTAGTCGACATCGATGGAACGGAACTGGTCGACCTCATGATGGACGACCTCAGCGACGGTGTCACGGTGCGCACCGAGGCTTGGGTAGAGGAACTACGCGTGGGTCCCGAAGGCGTGACCGGCGTGGTGGTCGATGGAGAGCTCATCGAGGCCGACACTGTGGTGATTGCAACCGGCGGCTACGTCGGCAACGAGAGCATGCTAGACCAACTGCTCACCCTCGACGAGTCCGCATGGCGCAGCTCAGCAGACCCGTTCGCACAGGGCGATGCACTCGCGTGGGCTGCTGACAACGGCTGGGCGACGACTGCACCCTCCAGCATTGGCTGGTTGGCGAACGCCATCGGACTACCCAGCGAAGAAGGCTACGCCATCAAGGGCAGTGAGTCCCTGCCTCCATGGATTTTCATCAACTCCAACGGAGAGCGCTTCCACAACGAGGCGATAGTCTGGAGCGTGGGGCTCGGCCACGCCATCAGTATGAACTGGCCGGCATGGGGCGTGGCGCGCTGGCCCGACCTGCTTGATTTCGTCTATGAAGGCGATCGGGAGATTCTAGAGCACCACCGCGAAACAGGCCTGCTGGTGTGCAGCGAGGACCTGGGCGCGCTTGCCGCAGAGGTGGGTGTAGACCACGAGGGCCTGCTAGACACCCTGTCGAGCTTGCGGCAGCAGGCATCCAGCCCGTCGACCGATGAGTTTGGACGTCACTCGCCAGCGCCGGTCTACCAAGGCGGCGAGCTGTGCGCCTTTCCTCCGGGACGGGAGGCGGCCAAGTCCTTCGGTGGACTGACGGTCGGCGAGCATGGCCAGGTACTCAGCGGCGACGACGGCACCACGCCCATCGAGGGGGTCTTCGCCGTTGGAGAGGCTGCGGGGATGGGTGCAGCCGGCGTTGGAGGTATCGGCGGCTTCGACGGAAGTCTGACGGCGGTGATGTGGTCTGGCTGGCGCACGGGAGCTTACGTGGCCGCCCAGCGCGACGCGAACTGAGGAGGCCCAGCGCGGCGCGGGTTACAGCACCCACCGCCAGACAGGATGGTCCCATGGGCATCGTGAACCGACTGAAGAAGCGCGTGAAGGGCGGACTGAAGCTCGCCCGCACCCTCGCCGAGACCGTGCAGGAAGAGGCCCGGCATCCCGGTCGTCCGCCGTCGAGTATGGCCGCGGACAGCCCGGTGTGGAAGGATGACACCAACGACGCAGCCCACCAGAAGGCGCGGGAAGGCATCACGGGGGCACAGGCTGAAAAGGAAGCCCAGGCCATCGAGGCCGCCAAGGCGGCGCAGCCCAAGCCCGTCGACTCAGAGGGCCGCGACAACGAGCCCTTCTGGTTCCTCAAGGATGGCGACGACGACGGCTGGGACACCACCAATCCGTCCGAGGAATGGCGAAAGCGCCACGGCGACGACAAGCCCGAAGACTACGGCAACTAAGCCCCATCGAGTGCGGCCCCATCGAGTGCGGCCCCATCGAGTGCGGATCGACCGCTGCGCTGCATCTAATCTATAGGTCTGGCAGCCAGGTCTCGGGGTCCGTGGTGTCTTCGACGTAGGAGTGGGCTTCAGCCTCAGGGGACGCGCTCTCGACCGCGAAGTGCTTGCACAGAAAGAGGCGCCGATCGGTGGACACATGGCCCTCGGTGCGCCGGGACCGGACCTCCATATACACGCCCATGTCCTCGAAGCCGAGCTGCATGAACATGTTGTAGGCGCCATCGCGGCTCGCGCTGGTGCGGAGGGTGACGCAGTCGAAGCGTTGGCGGTCGACCAAGTCGAGGCGCATCTGCACCAGCTGGCGTCCGAGCCCGGAGCCCCGATAGCGTGGGAGCACGCCGAGCTCCGACAGGTACATCGACCGACGGACCGGCAGCAGTCCCCGCAGCTCACGGGTGACGTCGGGACGGCTCATCACCGGCAGGGCGAGGCCCAAGCCCACCACCTGCGCGATACCCTTTACCGCGACAAGCACGATGGCGTCGGGGGTCTCAAGGTGGGCCCGCAGCACGGCTTGCGCCTCGCTCGGGTAGAAGCGTTCGTTGTAAGGCGCCTCTGCGAAGACGGTCTGGTACACACCGGCGAAGCTCGCTCGGTAGGCCAGGGCGTCGGTCGTAGAGGTGAGGCGCAGGATGCGGATGCCATCCTCGCGCTCCAACACCACGCCGGTGCGGTCATCGGGGGTAGCTGCGGGCTCCGTCGACATGGGTGTCCTCGCGGGCACATTCGTGGAGACGTTCAGGCGACTGTACGACAGGGTTGCGCACCATGCTGGATGCGCCGCGTGACTCAGGGTTCAACCGGCTTGTTGCCGGAACGCGCGACGGACTATCCGAGCGGCCGCGGATTCGCTCGACGCAATGGAGGAACACACCACCACAAGGTCATTTAGGAGGGTCCAGGTGCAGAGCAGGGCCCCCCCCCCCATCGCGGCGTGGGCAGCTGCGGCGTCATCGTGCAGCACAATGTGGAGCCGAGCGCCGGACACCTGCACCACCTCCACACTTCGGGGATGCACCCGGAGACCGAGCCCAAGAGCCTTGAGTACTGCCTCCTTGGCACACCACGCCCGGGTGACGGACATGGGGTCGGCGGCGTCGCGGAGCTGCTCGGCAGGGGTGAGCCAGCTGCGCGCAAACGACGGCGGCCGAAGCATGACCCGCTCCGCATCGAGCCCCAGGGCGCCCGCGCGTCCGCTGCCCGCGATGGCCAGCGCGCCAGCATCGGTGTGGGTGAGGCTCACAAGCACACGGGCAAGGCCCGCCTCCACAATGGGTGCGCCCGCCTCGGTCCGCGCCAGGCCGAAGTCGGCGTCTGACAGGCCCGTGGCCTGCCGCACGGCCGCACGCGCTGCGATCTGTCCAGCCATCCGGTCTGCGATGCGCGCGGGCTTGCCACGGGCGGTGAGCCACTGTCGCTCCTCGGCCGGCACGGGAGCCAAGTCAACGGCCCAGTGGGCTGCCATCGGCGCGTAGGCGTGGTGTGCGCCGGCCCCACTCGGCCGTCCCACCGGGGTGACCGCCGCGCCCTTGAGCACCACCGGCCAGCCGTCCTCGGGCACCTCGAAGCGTTCGCCATCGGGAAGCGGTCCAGTGTCGATCATCCGGAAGCCACGAACCCGCAGGATCGCCCCACGGGGACCATCGACGTCGATGTCGTAGGCACCGTCGTCGCGGGTGTGCACCATCACGCCCAGCCGGTCGCCGTCGGCCTCGGAAGCGGTGCCCGTGAGTCGGAGCGCTTCCACACTCGCCGGGAGTGCCATCTTTCCATGGACCGCCATGCGGTGCAGGCCAGCAGCCTGGAAGGCCACCTCCAACACCAGCGGGCGGGTGAGCAGGCTGTCACCGATCGCCGAGTGGTCGACCAGTGCGTCTGCAATGAGGCCATTTTCGGCCACTGCACCCACTTCCGACAGGACCTGGAAGCCGGGCCCATGGAAGAAGCGACGGTAGATTTCTTCTTGTCGAATCGGGTCGTCGGCGAAGAAGAAGGCCGGCGGAAGCGCATCGACACCCGGAGACTCGGAGAGCTGAAGGGTGGCTTGGAAGTGCTCGGCCACCAACACACGACCACCACGCCCTTCGCGACGGCTGGTGAGAGAGCAGACGACCGTGTGGGGGCCACTGCGCTCTGCACGCACCACCACGGTGGTCTCCGCGTCGCCGTAGAGCTTCACGGGGGCGCTAAAGGACACGGAGTCCGCGCCGACAATCGACGCACCGGGCGCCGCCGCTGCCGCAGCACCCGCCATCAGCTCCAGCCCCACCACGCCGGGCAGCACGGGGGTGCCATCTATGGCGTGATCCAGAATCCAGGGACAGCTCGCCTTGGACAGGCGGGCCTCGCAAATGACCGCATCACCGTCGTACTGCAGACGCTCGAGCAGCGCGTGGGCCACCGGCTCGTCGAAGCTACCGAGCGCCCCGGCCACCACGACCTCACCCGACACGCCCGAGGCGATGAGGTCGACGAGGAGCGCCGCACCCGCCGAGGCCGGCAGCAGGTCGACGCCGCGGGACTCCAGGAGGTGCTGCATGCCACCACGCACGGCCATTCCGGTGTCGGCCCAGGCAGTCCAGGCGACATGAAGCGAGCGGGGACGCGACAAGCAAACCCGCGCCAGCGCCTCATTGGCCGCCGAGTAGTCGATCTGACCAGCATTTCCGAACCGACCGGCGACCGAGCCCATGTGGACGAACCAGGCCACCCGCTCCAAGCTGCGGGCCAGCACCATGCCTCCACCCGCCTTGGCTTGGTAGATACGCTGGAAGTCAGCAGCGGACTTGTCGCCAAGCTGACGGCTCTCTTCGATGCCCGCACCGTGGACCACGCCGTCGATGAAGCCATAGGTCTGGCGCGCAGTCTCAAGCGCCGCGACCACACTGGCGTCGTCGCGCATGTCGGCCTTCACGAAGCTCACCTCGGCGCCAGCGGCCCGAAGGTCTTCGACCGTCTGGCGGGCTTCTTCCGCTCGACGCAGCGGCCGCAGGCGGGCTTCCACCTTCACCGGAGTCGCACGCTCACCGCCAGCCTTGATTTCAGCTTTGATGCGGGCCTTCTCGGCCACCTCATCGAGCGGCTCAGAGCCCGGAGCGGTGCGGGCGACGAGGACCAGTCGTGCGGGGCCACGACGGGCGATCTCACGGGCCACTCGGGCCGTGACGCCACGAGTACCACCGGTCATGACAATCACCGGAGAGTCTCGCAGCACTACACCACGCTCCGGTCGGTCTTCGACGACGAGGCGCACCGAGTGGCGCACCCGGCCGTCGAGGTAGACCTCCATCGAGGGGTCGGGGCACGCCGCTTCATCGACGAGCAGACGGGCTGCTTCGGCATCGTCGAGCAGGGGGTCGACGTCGATGACCCGGGCCACGGTGTCGGCCCACTCGCGGCCAAGCGACTTGGCTGCACCGGCTCGGGCACCATGGGCCAGGCCCACTTCGGGGTCGACCCAGCTGGGGTCCGCACCCAAGCGGGTGGCACAGATCCACGCCTTGGGCGGCACAGCATGAGTGGCACGGGCCGCTTCGAAGGTGTCCAGCACCTGATCACCGGCGTCGAAGAAGGTCGCCACCGAAGCATCTCCGAGCTTGGCGAGATCGAGGTCAACCTGGCATCCCCGGCGCCGCAGCTCTTGGCGCAAGGCCTCGGGGAACGGACCTTCCCCGAGCACGACCACAACGTCGCCGGCCACATCGCGTGGGGAGCCCAAGACAGGCGCTTCAGCAATCACGGGACGGCGCAGGCGGAAGCGGGGAGGCAGCTCGTCGAACGGGGCCTCCAACACAAGGGAAACAGGCACCAGAGTATCGGCCGGAGAAAGGCCGAAGTCCGCCTCTGGGAAGTCGTCGGGAGCCTGGCTTGCAGCGTCGGCCGGGGTTGAGGTGGACTCCGCAGCAAGAAAAGGGGCCGCAGCCGGCTGGGTCACACTGCTCACGAGATCGAACAGACCATCGGCCAGGCGACCGACTGTGGCCGCCCCACCCGTCTCGGGCATCGCGTCAGGGGCCAGCGACAGTCGCTCGCGCAGCTCGGCGAGTACCTCGGCCTGCTTGACGGTGTCGATGCCGAGATCGGCTTCCAGCTCGTCGTCTTCCTCAAACTCTTCAGGGTCGTAGCCCGTCTTGTCGGCGAGAGCCTGACGCACTAGAGTGACCAGCTCCTCTCGGGACGGTCCATCGGCCGGGAGAGACTCTCCAGCCTCTGTGGCCGCATCTTCGGAGATGAGGTCGACTGCCGGAGCTTCTGCGGCGGGAGCTTCTGCGGCGGGAGCTTCTGCGGCGGGAGCAGCGTCGAGTGCGGCTTCGACTGCAGCCACCAAACGACCGAGGGTGAGCGGCCCGTCCGCCTGAACCTGGGTGTCGGCAGGGATGCTCAGTCGCTCGCGGACGTCGGCGAGCACTTCAGCCTGCTTGACCGTGTCGACGCCGAGATCGGCCTCCAGCTCGTCTTCTTCTTCAAACTCATCGGCGTCGTAGCCGGTCTTGTCTGCCAGCACTTCGCGTACCAAGGCCATCAAGGACGCATGGTCGGGGCGGTCTCCTGCGGGGGCGGGGGAGGACGCCTCCACAGCTGCGGGTGCTGCGGGTGCTGCGGGTGCTGCGGGTGCTGCGGGTGCTGCGGGTGCTGCGGGTGCTGCGGGTGCTGCGGCCGTCGGGGAGACCGCTCCGCCAGCCGCTGCCGCGACAATGGCATCAGTGAGGCGCCGCAGGGTCAGCGGGCCCTCGGCCTCCACCGGAGCATCGGCAGGAATGCCGAGCTGCTCGCGAAGGTCGGCGAGCACCTCGGCCTGCTTGACGGTGTCGACACCGAGATCAGCCTCCAGTTCGTCGTCTTCCTCGAACTCATCGGCGTCGTAGCCGGTCTTGTCGGCCAGCACACCGCGAACCAGCTCGGAGATGGCATCCCGGCCGATCGCAGCGGGCGGTGGTGCCGGCGTGTCCGGCGAGGGCGCTTCAGCGGGGACATCGGCTGGGGGGGAAGCGACAGCCTCCGCGGGAGAGGAGACAGCGGACACGCCCTCATCGAGCGCGCGTGTGATGGCGTC
>Ga0315322_10001314_pt1 | contig 19215 bp, 4 predicted proteins | sample M110021515metaG_FD_203461 | JGI IMG/M metagenome (GOLD analysis project Ga0315322, IMG submission 203461) | Ammonia-oxidizing marine archaeal communities from Monterey Bay, California, United States - M1 100m 21515 | ecosystem: Environmental > Aquatic > Marine > Intertidal zone | place: USA...
TACTTAAATGGTTCCGGTGGTACATTAGGTTCATATACAACAGACATGTTGTGTAGTACAGACTGTAAGTCTTGGGATTGTACAAACGCTGGTTGTCAACAATATAATGTTACTGGGTCAATAAGTAATATTAATAATAATGAAGGTACTGGTGGTACATACACAGTTTTAGGAAGTGCTTTAGCTAATACATGTGATAATGAATGTGAATCTTGGGAGTGTGCTTATGTACAATTAACTGGTGGATTATCATATAATGTATCAAATGCTTGTACACAACACTTTAATACGGCATATACATATACTAGTGTTACAGCTTGTAACGAAGGTTGTGCTTCTTGGACTTGTGTTGGTCTTGGTTCATTAGGTTGTACAGAGTTCCCTAATACCGCGTCAACTTATGTATCTGAAACTGCTTGTACAGCTTCTAGTGTGTGTGCATTTTATGAGTGTACTGTTAGTGGTTGTGTATTAAGACCTGGTGAATATACCAGTGGTATTGATACTTATTTGACTGAAGCGTCTTGTGAAGCAAATTGTGTTGGTTGGGGTTGTGTAGCCAATACACTATCCACAGGAACAACAATATATGTTTATTATGATACAGCGGTATTCCCATTCAGTGCTTTAGGAACCATACCTGAGTTAAGAAAGGATTTCCACATTTGGTTATCAAATACACATCCAAATCACCAGGGTAATGTGTACCATACACTAGTTAGTGATGGAAGATGGTTAGACTGGCAGAACTCAATATATAGTAATACTTTCAAAGCACCTCCTGGTAGTGGTTCTACACCTTATGAACCTACAGATTATTATGACGAAGAAGCTTTAGAGAGTATAGGTTATCTACAAAGTGCAAGTTACATAACTAATTGGCCTGCTGTTGACCAAGGTGGTAATAACGATTGGTACGACCAATATTCAGCAGGAACATATAATAATATAGCAACATCGATGGGTAATATAAGTAGTGTAACCACTAAAGGTATAGCACCAACAGCTCATACTTCAGCGAACACATTAACTATAGCTTTCATAACCGGTACTCGTGGACTTGTAATAAATGGTATACAAGCACATGGAAACAACAGTTTTCCAGACCATAATTACCACAGTAGTACTATGGTAGGTACTATACCATATATGACAGGTCAACCACAAATACAATGGAAAGAAGATTATACAGCAAACACAACATATCATAATGCTGTGACAGCGGCAACAGGAACAATACGAGGAATGGTAGTTACACACGCTGGAAACTTTGGTTATAGTACTCCAGTAGGAACGGGAACAACAATGTCACTATTACAAAATTTGGCAGCTATAAGACCAGGTAATAATGTACCAGAAGACGGTATGTATCAGACCGGGACAGCACCAATCTCAATAGGAGCGTCAAGTCTTGGTTTTGCACCTACAGACCTTTCACAAATAGAAGTTATGAATCCATACTGGGATTCAACAACAGCAACATACGGAAATCTAGAAGCTAAAGGATGGGTGACAGATTTATGGGGTGGTCAAGTCGTGTGGGGTGCCACAGAACCTTGGTGGACAACTATGAGTACTCATTTACAACTAACATCACCGACTGTGGGAAGTTGTATATCAGCAGAAACACTATACACAACAAACACCACATTCCCAAATGCAACAGAAGCTGCTTGTACAGCTACATGTGACCCATCATATTACGCGTGTACTACTACAGGATGTACTTTATCTTGGACAGGTACAATGTCTTTACCAGATTGTCAAGCAATGTGTAAATCAGTATCTTGTACTACTAGTAGTAGTGTTGGTTGTGAGGTATATAATAGTCCTGGTTCACTAAGTGAGTCTAATGGTCTTTATGGTACTGGAGGTACATTTACTGGACTTAATATGATGTCAGACTGTCAAGCACAATGTTTCTCATATAATTGTGACCCAGTAGCTAACCACCTTCTAGATAATGGATGTCAACAATATATTGGTACTGGACAAACATACGCAAGTTACATTTCTTGTACTGGAAGTTGTAAGTCTTGGGATTGTGATGACCCATGTGTAACTGACTCTAACAACATATCCACTGGTCTTGGTTGTGTCCAATACATAAACACTGGAGCTACACACTTAACATATAACGCTTGTACAGGTGTGTGTCAAGAAAATTGGTATGTTGAGACAGCTTCTACTATTAATTCTTGTGACTTACTAACTTGGTCAACAATCACAAGTGGTGATATTGATGACCATATTGATAAGTTAGCGTCTACAGTTGGATGGAATAATCAGTTATTCCAATCATTCAAATTTTTATACATAACAACACCAACAAACGCTACAAACACATGTTATTCTGGAGCACCAGCAAACGCATATTGGTCACAGGTTAATAATTTAACATTAACACTTAATTCTAACATACCAGTATCTACAATAGCTTACACTTGGAATGACGTTACATCATTTATGTCAATATATTATCCTTCAACAACAATATCTAGTATAGCTGATATTGAGAATGTTGGTGGTGTAACAATAACTTATGATTGGAACTTATGTGAATGTGTTGATTTCCCATGTACCATAGGTTGTACTGGAACAACAATACCTGCAGGTACGCTCGGACCTTTCCCAACACACTTATCAGCATCAACAACAGCTTGTACAGCAACAACTTGGAGTTGTGCTACTAATACAATAATTGATGACTGTGATGGTCTATCATTAGTACCAGGATTATTTACCGACGCTGAAGGGTGTTATGAATGGTTTGGTAATTCTTTAACTACATATGGGTTAAACTTAACAACATTTAAATGTGAGATTATGTCCACATCAAGCACACCTTTAGCTGAATGTGAATTAGGACCTAATAATGGACAACTAATTAGACTTACAGGTATAACATCATCGATAGCAGCAATATCATCAAATAACTACACAAGTTTAACAGCTTATACCGCAGCTTTACAAGGAATATCAGTTCCTAATGCAGTAAACGGATTACCATTAAACGTTCTACAAAATGAGGTACAGGCAGTTTACCCGTCTAGTAGTGTTTATTATGGTTGGGCTGATTGTGAATGTGATAACCCATATAGTTGTGGTTGTATTGAAATGTTTGATGGTACCGGAGCTTATACAAGTAAAACAGATTGTGAACTATCATGTTGTACAGCAACTACTTGGAATTGTGTTAGTGGAACAGAGTATCTACCTATATGTGGAAGTAAAACATATCTAGGGATTACCAACGACACCACAACTTTATTAGAATATTATAGAGTTAGTGCACCAACAACATTATTTGGTGTGAATAGTTGGGCAATATTAACCACACCTCAGATATCATGGGCTCAAGTACAAACCAACATGGCTTTAGCTGGTTCTCCTTGGGGCTGGACAGATTGTTATACTCAACTTGTTGACTACATACCAAACCAATATCTGTATACAATTTCACACCAACTAATAAATGGAGGAGCGTTATACCAAACATGGAATGATTTTTATACGGTTGTAAATGCTGTTGTAGGTATAACATTATCAGTTTCTGATACAATAGCCGATATAAATACTAAGATTAATACACATTTTGTTTGTACAGCATTTAATATTGAATTTGATATTAAATCTTGTTGTAGTGATGATGATTGTTATTGTTATGATACATTAGATAATAGTGGTACATACGCTAACGAAATATTATGTGGAAGTAGTTGTTGTCCATCAGAGACATTGAGTTGGTCGTGTGTGTTGGACTCAACGGGTAGTTATGGATGTGCATATGGATATTATGGTGCACCTATAAACACTTTCTTACCTAGTAACGGCCCTTGGGCTTCATTAGTTGAATGTCAGACGTTATCACTAGGTGGATGTTCTACTAGTTGGAAGTGTCCTGATACAGTACCTTGTACTAACGGCTACAACCAACCATGTGTTGAAGTGTTAGGTCATTACTTAACAACCGGACACTACCAAACTCAGTTTGATTGTGAAAATAATACAGCTATTAATGATTGTTGTGGTTTACAAGAAACATATACTTGTGACACAGGAACTATAACATCTAATGTTAGTAGTACAACTAACATAACTGGTGTGACAGGAACAACGTTGGGTTATTTAACAGATGACGATGTTTTAACTTATTTAGCTAATCCTGTAGCATCACCATCAAATCAAAATTCAGGTATAACTAACTACTCTTTCTGTAAAGAAGAATCGTCACAAACAATATTAAATAATCTACCAACTCACTGTAAGTGTGGTGATGGTTGTAGTGGTGTTCTACAGTTAGCTACAGGATTTACGTTTAATAATTTTAATCTAGGTGCTACAGATACAACTAACGCTTTTAACATTGTCAGTTACCCACAAGGATATTGTACAACTTGGTCAGAATTTATAGACCAATTAAATCTTGTTTGGGGAGCTGGTGTTTTCTCAGTAAATTTAGGTATGACATATCAACAAGTTGTTAATGAAGTTAATAACGGTATAGGGGTTTCTCAATTTGGAATAGGTACTACATCTTGTTCAGATACTTCACAACCATGTGGTTGTGTAGCTGTATTTGACGGTTCAGGTGTTTCACTACAAGACTGTAGTTTAACATGTTGTACAGACACAACAACATATACATGTAGTCCTCAGGGATGTAAGAGTAGATGTGATGGTAGTGGAGAATATCAAACACTACAAGATTGTGAACTTGAATGTTGGGAAGTAAGATGTAATCAAGATATTTGGGGTTGTACAGACCCAACCGCACTTAATTATGACCCATTGGCAACAATAGATGATGGTAGTTGTATATTACCTAACGATTTTTGGTCGTGTGGTATGGCAGATGGTTGTTCAGGTATGACAGCAATAGGTGGTGGTTTATCATTTACAGCAGCAATACATGCAATTAAAAATGACCCTACTTTACATTCAGCTCAATTCGACACACTTAAATGGCCTCTTGGGGGTGGAAATAACCAACAAGGACCATCATTACCTTGTGACCCATGTGAAGTACCTGGGCAATCATGGGGTCAACCAGGACCTTATTACGCGTACATCAAATATGTTATGTGTGCAGGATTAGGAGCTTCACAATTTACAAGTTGGTCATCTTTCATAGACGCACTTAATTTAATTTTAGGTTATTCATTTGTATATACTAATAGTTGGCAAGATTTACAAGCTGTTTTAGGTCATACACAGATTAATTGTGTGTGGGATTGGTGTGATTGTTCTGGAGCTAGAACTTGTGTACCTGATAATAATGGTAATTATGTTACATCCGCACAATGTTACGCAGACGCGAACAATGATTGTACTTCTTGGAATTGTAACTCAACATATGTAGAGTCTTGTAGTGGTTCTACAACATATATGGGGCCATACACTAACTTTGATAACGCTCTTAATGATTATATAGGTACATATCCTAATGTACAACTATCATCTTTCACATTTAGTGTTGCGACAATACCACTTAGTAATACAGGTTATTGGACTTCAGTTGGTATACCACCATGTGCACCACCAGTAGGACCATTACCAGTACCACTATCTATGTTCCCACTATTACATTGGACTGGAATAACAATAAACCAAACTTCAACATTAGCTGGTTCTATGACACAATTAACATATACAAATTGGGGTGATTTGATAACAGCTATTAACGCAGCTGGAACCACAATCCCTACACTTAATTCTAGTATGTCTTATAGTGTTGTAGCAACAGAGATATCATTAGCGGGATATGGTAATATAACTAATGGTTTACCATTATTTGATTTTGAATGGGGTTACTGTATGTGTGGATGGATAGATTGTGATTGTATTGAAGTACCTGACGGAACAGGACTATATCCAAGTATGGCTTGTTGTGAGGATGACGAAGAAGGTTGTTGTCATGTAGATTGGGATTGTCCGGGAGGACCATAATAATGATACAAATTACTAATAAAACAAACATAAAACATTAATTTTTAAATAATATGTATAATAAAAATAATAAAAAACAAATATAATGGCGGGATGTGTACCAGTAGGATTAATAAAATGTTATTTGAGTGCTTTAAACCCAAATAGTGTACATACAGTTGGAACCCTACAATATTTGCCGTGTTCACTTATTGATGGTGTTACACCAGACACAAGTCATATAGGTAAAACTGTAAGACTTGATAATACATTTTCTGATATCAACTCGAATGCCTGGACAGTATATTCCGTTGACCCAAATACCGCTTTCCCAAACGCAACCCCTACAGCTCCACTAACAACTAACGCGACTTGTACTCCAGTAGTTGTAGATGGGTGTACAGATTCAACAGCAACTAACTATAACCCTAACGCAACTATAGACGATGGCAGTTGTATTTATCCGTTAGTTGGGTGTATGATGGTAGGGATGGTAAAATGTTATGCGGGAATAACAGCTGGTGGTGCACACCCAGTTGGTAGTCTCAGCTATTTAATGTGTCCACTTATTGATGGGGTACTTGCTGAGGCAAGTCATATTGGTGAAATAGTAAGGTATGATGGCCCATTTTCTCCTATTGATACGGATGCCTGGGAAGTAGTACAGGTTACCCCAAATACAATGACAACAAGTTCTGGTTATACACTAACAACTAACGCAACTTGTACTCCTGCAGCACAAGTTACATCCTCAGACGAATATCTTTGGGACCAAGTAAAAGTACTACAGCCTGACGGTTCTTATAAAGCGTACATATTTAGTCCTTTATATTACGATGATTATAATAGTAACAATTACACCGCTAATGCATACATAACACTTGATGATAGGGGTGCTTTTAGGTGTACAAGAGGTGATAATGGTGGAGCCTTTCAACAGAGAGTATCATACTTATTTGTTAGAGAAGATGGAGATTACAGTAGTGGACCAGGACCGGACGACCCAGCACACAGAAATCAAACCATAGACCAAAGAGGTGAACTTTTTAATATGTGGAGCCCAGGAATGCCAATGGAAGGGATATTTCCAGAGGTTGGTGAGATTGTAAAAATAACTGATTTACAGTTAGATTATAATGATGCTGTTTGGTATAATTCAAATTCACCGTGGAACCACGTATTACCTGATGGTAGTTTACAATCTAATAGCTGGCCACAAGTCGCACCACAACGTGATTGGGTGTGTCTTCAAGTAATAGCGGTAATAACAAAAACCCAGTTCGACTCAAATACCACATTTTTACCATCACAGACAACCCCCGTAATTAATGGTCCACCAATATCACCATTTAACTATAGTCATTTGTGTGTACAAAAACAACCACCATATACACCAGGAGGTGGAGCTATAGTCGAGGGATGTAAGTATCATGATAGACCAATATGGCAAGGTGGTATAATGCCACATAATGTTACACATGGAGGTATTGGTCATATTACGTTATATATGAAACCGGACCCTACTTGGTCTGGATTAACAGGCAACCAAACAGTAGGAATTCAGGATGGTGACTGTTATGACGTTATAGCCTATAAAATAGATGAGGACCATTCATTCCCAGAGATATCAATGGGAGGGTTATTTGGACCATCATATGTTAGAGAACAATGGAATCCTAGATTAATGGACGAAGGACCAACTTCTATACCTACTAATATGGATACCACACCACCATATCCAACCACAGCTATTACTTGGACTGACGATTCTTGTAACATACATTGTCCGGTACGTCACTTTGACCAGAATTCATCTCAACCTTGCTGGACTAGGGGGTATAAAGTACCTTATAATGGTAGATACCGTATTCGTTATGACGCGGAAGTTTATCAATCTCACGGAAACGCTTGGACAGACCCTTCTTGGTGGACTGCTTGGGTAACTATTGACCGCCAGATAGTGACCTGGAGTAACAGTGTTACTGGTATGCCGGGAGGAATTGGTATAAAATTCAGTAACCCAAATAATTGGGGTGGAACCGGGGTGAACGGAGGTGTTGGATGGGGTTCACACTCAACCCAACAGAGTTACTACGGACCTACAGGTTATATGCCAACATTACCACCTTGGAACGCTGCACTTACAAGTGCTTCTTATGGGATAGGAGGTGGATTTGCTGCTCATTGGCCAGCAGAAGACTCTAACGGAAATTATAGACATCGTGCTATAGATTTTGAAATAAACTTAAAGAAAGGTATGGAGGTACAGATTGTCTTCAAGGGTGAAAACCAAGCTCAATACCACACAAACTATGGACGTATTAGGAGACAATATTTTAGAGTTCGTCCTGTAATAACACATCAAGACATTATGGTCTGGGATGGGCCATTTAACAACAACTACCCTGCTGGTGGAAATTGGTCTCTAAGAAATAATTATTTACCACCACCAGACGCTCTTTGTTATGACGTTCCAACAACACAGACTTGGTTAGGGCATCCATCACTTGGTGGTACCTCTCAACAACATAACGGAGGTATTCTTGCACAACCTGGACATGATTGGGACTGTTGTTACCACTGTAACCCTTTATCAGGTTGGACTGGTACAACAATAATTTACCCTGAAGAGGGATGTGCAGAGTGTTTAAAAATACCGTCTTGGAATTGTGATTTATCACTATCTTATTTACCAGTTACAATAGACCCAGATAAATGGTGGAAAATTAGTGGTCAAGGATGTATAGACCCTGGAGATGGTTCAGGTACTTATAAATCATTCTCTGGTTATACCGGTGGTTACTGGGATTCATGTATAAGCCAATGTAACCCAACTTGGTGGGATTGTGATGGTAACGGAGGTTGTAATTCAGCATCAACAGTTGCTCCAGTTAATGCGTATTGGAGTGAAGCTGTGTGTGTAGCAAATTGTGTTATAGAATCATGGGATTGTGATATGACACAAGGTGTTTGTTATGACCCAGGAACAGGTTTAGGGCAATACACATCTTTATCTAATTGTAATACACATTGTCACGCTACTACTTGGAACTGTGGTGGTGCTGTTGGAGGTACCCCAGGAGTTTGTTATCAAAGTAATGGACCGAGTGGACAATATATGACACTAACCGCGTGTCAATCTAACTGTTTTCCTGACACATATAATTGTGTGCTAGGTTCTTGTGTTAACCCTGGTGATGGTACAGGACTATACGCTTCACTAGTTCTATGTAAAGATATGTGTTCAGATAACGAACCTTGTAGTGTGTATTTGAGTACCATAAGTAAGGGTATTTACACTGAACCAGGAGGAACAGTATTTAATAATGGTATACACAATATATGTGTTCACGATTTATGGTATTATGACGTAACAGCTGCCACAACTACCTGGGTTATGAAATTACCACAAACAATAGGTTTTGGGTTTTCAGATTCATGTTATTATCGTAATGGTATAGCTAGTACAAAAACTAAGTTTTGGACATATAGAGCTATTGATGGTGAGTGTATAATAAAAGAATATGATATAAATCAAACAGACCCAACAATATTAGTCCACAATAGAGACATTGACATATTATCAATAGTAGGCACATACCAACAAGTATCCACTATTTTCCTTGCAGCTATTGATAATAAAACACTTATATTAGCTAAAAAGGACCAAAATTCAACTGGATTAATGGTGGTTAACTTAGATATACACCCAGTATCAGGAGTATGGGCTACAGATAAATTTATAATACCTGGGTTCATGCATGATAGTGACGTTACATTCCTACCATCAGAAAGTGCAATATTCGTATCCGATGAAACGGGTCAAATACGTAAATATGATTATATTGGTGGTACTTTACTTAGTTCGTTCACACCTCTACATGACCTAGATGGGTTATTTATGCATGAGGGTAACATTTACGCCACATCAAGTGTTACTAATAAGAAGTTTCTAGTTGATAAACAAACATGTGCAACTACTTTTATCAGTTATTTAAATATACCTACACCATATACCACAGGAGGTCTATGGCAAACAGCTTTAAATATACCACCTACCATAACATTAGGTGGAACAATACAAGGTGATGAAGTAAGTATAACTAACGCGTCAAGTTCACCTTGTTGTGATAATGACCAAACTAATTGTGGTGCATGTTTAGAAACACTAAGTCAATATATGCCTAGTACCGGAGTAAATTTCATACAATATCAATCAACAATGCCAGGAGCACAATATGGTGATTGTGTTTCAGACCCTGGAGGTTGTTGTTACTGTTGTACATTTGCTGATGCACCGTCACCAATAGCACCACCAAGTAATGCTTCATCAAGATTATACACCACAACACTTAGTTATGTTGACGGTATATCTAAAAATAATGAAAAGGTTAAACATCTAGAGGAGATAAAAAGGTGGATAGTTGACCCAAGAAACTTGTCACAAAAGAATTCGTGGAACTCAATGTATTTTGCTAAACGTAATAACGAATATGAAAAAGGTGAGTGTGGTGACGACTTCGAAGCTATATCTTTATTTTCTTTAACTATAAGTGTTAGTGGTGTGTCACATACATTCGAAGATACATCTACTTGGTCTGACGTACTTACATATTCTAGTAGTTTAGGAGCACGTGTTGACAAGTCTATGACTTGGGATAAATATATAAAAGTGATGTACGGTTCTTTCGGGGAAAATAGTTTTACATACTCAACAAGTGAAATTTCCTGTGGTTGTTATAATGAAGAAACGAAGGGACCAAAAGCTAAAGCAAAATCTTTCCCATGTGCAATAAGTAACGGTAATTATATTGACCTTCAAGGTCAGTGGAGAGAGTGTGATGTGGATATACACGGAAACGATTGTAGTGGAACTACAATGAACTGGGGTTGTTGTGGTGGTAATATGTTAAGTTCACTTTATATAGGTTCTATATGTGATAATAGACAAGGTATTTGTCCTTCTGGGTGTGCAAAAATTGACACTGGATATGTAGGGTATGATACCGAATCATTTTTCGAGTGGTATACACAGGTCGCTAATGGTTTTTACGCAACAGATATTAGAGATATAAAATACATACTAAATAATATCCCTAACCAATATAGTTATCCTTGTTATGAAAATAGTGTTGGTTGGTGGTACAATTTCAGTGACCAGTTCGGTGTCGCTTGGACATCAACAACAGGAACTGTTACAGCACATTTAAATTCATATGGTACATTATGGTTTAGTACTTGGTTGGACTTTATAACAGCAATATTCTCTAATAATTTTGCAACAATAAATCTAGGAGCGACATTCAACCAACTACTTAACTACCCATACCAAACACTTATGAATAAATTACAGTTGTTACAACCAGGCTTCGCTATGCATTTTCATGGTTCACCTTGTAAGTGTGACGGTGTAGAATGTGTACAGAATGTACCTAAACCAGACGGTTATTTAACAAAGGACGATTGTCAAAACTCCTACCTAATAAACGACTGTCCACATAGTGACCAAAGGTGTACACCAGACCCATGGAGATGTGTTAAAAGACAAGTACCAATTGCAGACGCTGCCCCTGGTAGTTCTACAGTATACCCAAATTACAAGTGTTTCTGCGTTCAAGATGGTGGTGGAAATTATACAACACCGTCATACGCTACAGAAGAACTTTGTAAAGAAGCCTCAAACTGTTGTTTACCAGAAACATATAATTGTAAAACTTCTGAATCAGATTGTGTTGGTAAAACTTTACTACCACACATAGTTGGTCGTTGGTGGAACGGTACACAAGCAACAAATACAGTAACATCAACACCAATAGGTTCAAGCACAGAATTATTTTCTAACGCGATGTTCGGTCAACAATCAACTGATATTCGTAATGTTCGTTGGGAGTATTCACTTCTACCAGCTAACACCATATCTTCTGATGATTGTATCCCTACATCACCATTAGCATTAGTTTGGGCTGCCGGTAGTAATCCACCACTCTCCCCTCAAGCACCATGGATTGTTGTTACCGGACTTGAGTTTAAAGACCCATATGAAAGTAGTAATGTGAATAACTCACTAGGGTTACCTGGTTTACCAGTATATACATGGTTAGAATATATAGATTTACTAAACACTTATGGTGTAGGTACAACTATAACACCAAACATGTCAGCTGCACAGGTTGGGTCAATTATAGGTAATTATATGGGGTGGGGTAGTGTTACTCATGGTGTATCATGGAGACGTTGTCAGTGTGACCCATTTACAACAAATTGTCATTGTGTAGACCCAGGAGATGGTAGTGGAACATATAGCTCACTACAAGCGTGTAAGAATAACCCAATTAATTGCTGTGGTTCAGCAGTCACACACCCACCAATACAAGCTAAATTAAAACCACAAAATATTGTACAATTTCCTATTAGTGATATAACTAATGGGATTAAAGAAGCAAAAGAAAGGGGGTATAATGGTGATGAAGAGGAAGTTTTGGATATATACGCTAAATTAAATGGTACTGACGGAACACCAAGTGCGGACTTAGGACTTTTAAATTGTAAAAAATGTGGTGGTGGTTTCGGTATTTGTGGAAAAGGTGCTTGTATAGGTATAACCAAAGATGAAGATGGAAATATACTAATTAATATAACAATACCAATATAGGTTATTGTGTAATGTATAAAATATAAAAAAATAAATTAAAGAAATGAGTCATTGTTACGAATGTAAACACGGTACACCAATTTGGTCAACAAATCATCCATATGATTGTCCAGCAAATTCAACACTAGTACATCCTGTACCACCTTTTGGTCCTGGTAATTCACCAGCTAGTTGGGGGATTAATATAAGTACTAGTATGTATAACGCTACTCACATATTTCTAGACCATATTTTACAAGTTTATAGCCCAAACACACCATTCAACTCTAAGACATATGTAAGCCCTAATTACCCTTCTGCTAATTGTCCAAATAATGACCCAAATATATATGGTGGACAAGGAAACATATTAAGGGTTTACTTAAGCTTGCAAGGTAGTAGTAATTCAGTTTATACCGTAGCAAATGGTTGTTTCGACACAATAGCTGCAGCAGGTACACCAGCGATACTTACTTATTGTTACGCAGATGTTATTGATGGGTTAAACACAGTTAACGCTTTATTTGGGTGGATTCAAGATTTTACAACTAACATGACCTTAGCTGAGTTGTTGCAGAAGATGAATGATTATTCACCAGGTGATAGATATCGTATTGCCACATCCCATTGTAGTTGTAAAAATGGTCCATGTTATTGTGAAGCTTGTACACATTGGAATAGTGGTTATCCTGGACCCGACTGTATATACTCAACCATAAATCTACAATTATGTCTTGATTCGGCAGCGGCAAAACCATGTTGTGTACCACCAAAATCATTAAAAAAAGCAGAGTTTAGTGAGTGTATGAAAACATTAACAAGATATCTAATTACTGATGACGGCAAACAAATTAGTCCTAATAAAGTTAATTACGAATCAGAATTAGGAAACTATTCTTTTGGTGATTGTGTTTTTGAGCCAAAAGAAGAAAAGTGGATGTGTTGTACCATTGATGGTCAGAGTGATGTAAAAGATAAATCTATCGCTTGTAGAATAGTTAATGATAAATTTGTGGATTATCATGGTATTTGGAGAGGTTGTGAAACACCACCTATGTTATGGGAATGTGTGAGTAGTGTTGGTAGTTGTGATAACTTTACACCTTTAGATGGTGGTTATGTCGGTTCGTTCCAATCTATGTCACAAGTAGATGATTATTATGAAGATGTGGACCCAATATTAGATATAAACGAAACACACTTTGAGTTGTCATTAAGACCATCTGAACTATCCGCAGCTGAAAGTGATGAGGGTTGGTGCACTTCAAAATCATATAAGTACATATACGAACCAAAATATAAAATATTAGTAAAACCAATTAATAGTGCAGCAAGTGTTGTTGGTGGACCTGACACTGATATAGGGTGTTGTATGGCTTTAAATTGCCCTTCTAAAGGTAAGGGTTGTAAGTGTAGAAGGACTACAGTACAAGGTTCTGGAATAGTAAATTGTCATTGTGATGGAAATTGTGGTGATGATTTTATTGATATAGGTAACCAACAAATAGAAGCACTTTCATTTAATGGACTTATTGATGGTATAAGACAAACTTACACAGGTATAACAATAAATAATACTATGAAATTTATTAAAATTAGGAATGTTGTTATTGAATATTTGGCGTTAAATACTGATACTAGTGCAACCTTATTTGATGTTACCGTAGGTGTCACACCACAACCTATAGAAAACATTAGGGTTAATTGTACTTGTAAACAAACCCCAAAAGGTAAATATAAAACTGAGTCTGAGTGTTTGGATAATAGTGACTATAAAAAATCCGTAAAAAAGGGTGACGACCTTGTAGTAATTTGGCCAAGTAAAAAAGACTAGAATAATTAACTTACAAGATGGGATATTTATAATAAAGATAAAAGTAAAAATTAAAATATATTATGGCAGCATTAACTTGGAATGACGTTAAAGTCTTAAACCCAAATACAGGCCTCTATGAAGCGTATCTGACTAGAGCTAAACAGTATACTCCTGGTACAGGAGCTTCGTGTTTAAATGGTACAGGTTCTAACCAGTGTGAATTTATATCTAATCTTAGTTTTAATTCAGGGGAGATGTTAGATGGTATAACACCATTAATGGGTCAGTATATTAGATACGATGTACCACAATCTTCAGGACCGGCATCACCCAAATGTAACGCAATAATTAAAATTATTAATGAGGCAGAGTTTAATTCTGGACAAATGGTTTGTCCTACGGAATACGGTACTGGGTGTCCATGTTCGGTTGATTACGACGCACTATCAGTAATAGACTTCACATCATCAATTAGTTTCATTTTTGGACTACCAACACTAGATTTTATAACATATTGTTGTAAAAAATGTACTAATTACTCACCAGTAAGTTTAAGTATGGTTTGTGTTGGTGGGTGTACAGACCCATTAGCTTTAAATTATGACCCAACACAATTAATTGACGACCAGTCATGTATGTATAATGGTTGTATGGATACTGGAGCTACAAACTATAACCCACAAGCAGTTTTTGATGATGGTTCATGTGTTTTCCAAGGGTGTACAGACCCATTAGCTTCTAACTATGACCCAATAGCTACAATAGATGACGGTTCTTGCCAATGTATTAAATGTTGTGAAGAGATAGATGTTTTAGGTAACGTAACACACATGTTATTAAATAGTACCACCTCACCATGCCAATGTCCTTCAGGATTTTCCGAAATTCCTTGTGGTCAATATTCAGGATGGGAGTGTGACCCACTTGTTGGAAGTTGTTCTTTAGTTGTAGGTGGAGCTTATAGTTCACAAACAGAATGTGATTTAGATTGTAGAGATTGTGGATGTACCAAATTACTAGGCACAGGACATACGGATGCTTACGCTATTGCGTTAAGTGCAGATTGTGAAGAGTATTGTTGTGACCCAGACTTAAAATTTTGTGAAATATTAGTTGTTGGTAATGATGAGGGTATACAAGCATATGACCCAGTTACTAATAATACATCACACCTATTTGATTCAAACTACGCTGATGTTTTAGATATAGCTGCTGCACGTTCTGGTAACAACGGTTTTATTTGGGTATATAAGAGTACTGGTGGTGGTGTAACTATTCTTGAGTATGGTATAACTATGGTACCTTTTACACAGACATTAGTTAGAACTTTAACACTACCAGCAACAGGTATAGGTAGAGGGTTAACTTATTTTGGACACAATGCCGCTGGTGAAGTTGTATTAACAGCGGGAGCTGGTACTGGTAGTATTCAAAACTACACATTACCTATAGGTGTGGTAAACGCATCGTTCTCTGTAGCATTTCAGTATTCTTTACCGTCCGGTTATAAGATTACTGGTGATTTAATCACAGAAGGAAATCAACCACTTAACCCACTAGACGTAGTGTTATACGATAACGGAACAACCTTCAAAGTGGGGGTGATTTCAAGAAATACTGGTACAGTATTAGATGAACACATAATATCATCGTCAATAATGACAGGTACCACTAGAATGGAAGGTTTATTCGTAGATAGAAACACTACACCAGGAAAGATTATGGGTGTAACAACTGACGGGCGTGTATTTGAGTTATTACAAAATGTAGGGGGTATTGTACCAGGACTACAATTTGCACCAACACCGTCAGGACAAATAGATTTTATAAATAACGTAACCAATACAGTATATGGAGCTGATAACATATCTTGGTTTAATGAATTATGTACAAAGAAGGTTATTCAGATGCCTGACTCGTTTGATTGTATAGTGTCTAACTGGGGTTGTACAGACCCAGGAACAGGCTTAGGACAATATAGTACGTTAGCCGATTGTCAAGCTAATTGTATTGTTACAGCAGATTGTAAACCTGGTTCTACCGCTGGTAATTGTAAGGCTGAACAACACAACATAAATAACTGGTGGGTTGATAGAGAAAGAAGAGCTCTGCAATGGATATCCCTAATGGCAAATGGTATGCAACACCTTAATTTTAACACAATTACCTGGCCTAATGTTGTGAATCCGTCAACAACAATACCTGGAATATGTTGGATGAAGTGGTTATGGCCTCCTAATATGACATTCCAGCAAAAATGGAAAATCAGAAGAATTAAGTGTGGACAAGTACACCCAACAGCTTATTTTTATAGTTGGAAGTCTTTTGTTGTTGCAGCTGCCGCAGCTACAGGTAACTCGGGACTATTCAACGCAACAGTTGATTACAACGACGCTCAAGCTTGGTTGTACGGAACATATGGTTTTATGCCACTTAACCAAATAAAAATTTACGCTGAACCGTGTATATGTTGGAGTCATAAATGTGACTGTGTACCAGTACTGGGTCCGGGAGGACAATACCCAAGTGAAATAGCTTGTCTATCAGCACCATGTTGCCCATGTAAAAAATGTTGTAGAAAAAATACACCACCATATAATACAATATGGTTATCAACAACACTATATCCATGTGAGTGTCCACCAGGATACAGTGTATCGTTATGTCCTATAATCGCAACACCAATTAAGATGTCCTCAGTACAGAGTGACTTAAGTAGTATTCAGTTTTTACCTACACCAAAAGAAGATTGTGAAAAAACATGTACTAATGGTTCGTATTATATACCATTAGAAAAACATGATGAATATTGTGATTGTGCAACTTACGCTTTAGAGGAAGCACCACCAGAATGTGACTTATGTTGTACTGACGGAAAAGCAACTAAAAAATTAGCACTATATTCCACAATATGTGAATGTGACGAAGGATGGTATGAATGTGAAACAACACCAGAATGTGATAAAATATGTGTTAGTACAGCTAAAGAAACAACTAAACGTTTACTTAAACCCGAGTGGCCAAATTGTGATTGTCCAAAAGGATATGAAATTTTTGTTGACGAAATTGTAAATACAACTACGGTAACAAGTAGTGACAGTATAATTTGTTCTAGATGTCAGGGTGGTGAAGCTGTAACAAAAACATTTGGTGGTGGTTTATGTCCAGAAGGTTGGACATTAAGTAAGAGTTTCAATGTTGGTAGTTGTGGTAAAGTTGACCCTAAGTCAGAAACACCAACAGTAGAACCCCCTGAAACTGTTGAACCACCTACTGTTGAACCACCTACTGATGACGAAGAAGCTCGTGAAGAAGGTGGGTATACAAATTACATGTGTGTACCATCCACTAATCCTTTAGTTGGTGAGAAACAACAAACTTGTGTACCATCAGAGGACGGTAACTTCAAAACAATACAAGCTTGTATAGATAGTAGTTGTGGTGGAGCTATGAGTTGTAATGAAGGTATTGTAGTAGATGGGGTTGAGTTTTTAGGAGAATATTACACACCAATAGTTATGTGTTGTGAAAGTGTTATTATGGAAAGTAAAGAAAAGTTAACACAGAAATATTGTGACAAAAATTGTCACGGTAGATATAAAGATACTTGGTATCCATTATATAACGCATTTGGACCTAATACTATGCACGAGTCATTATTATCATATATGGTTAGAGAATTATTAGAACCTGTTAGAAATGGAGATTGTAGGGTGGGGTTAGATAAAATGTTTATTGAAGAAGGTTTTAAGAGACTTAAATAGTTTGATTAATAATGGTTGGTAGTATCTATAATTTTGATATATTTATAATAAAAAAAGAAATATGTATTTAACAGAATCCGAAAGAAAAAGAATCAAAGCTTTGTACGAAGCTTCAACAGCATCTGGTGCTGGTAGTTATGAAACGCCTATGGGGTTTAAAGCTGAAAGACCTGAAATGATTGGTGAATTACCTGATGAAATGGATATGGGTATATCTGATGATGAGGGAGTTGTTATGGATGCAGATGAATTAATTAGTATGTTAGGTTTGTCAGAGGATGAAGATAAAGAAAGAATGAGACAATTACATAAAGCTAATTCTGTTGTAACGGAACAAGAATTACCAGAGATACCAGAATTATGTTTATCGTGTGTTAAGAAGGCTTTAGGTAAGTACGCCGACCAAGGGGAATCTATAGCAACCAAAATAGTTTCAGCTTTATCTGACGGTGAAATCGATGAAAGTGAATTTATGTCTGTGGCTACTGAGATTATAACAGCTATGGTAGGGGTGAGTATGTTAGACATACCGTCAATAGCAACTAAGTTATACGGTTGTGTTGATTCTTGTAAATAGTAACATTAATAAATAATATATAAAAACCCGCCTAATGGTGGGTTTTTTTATTATAAACCATTTATATTTATAATAGATGAGGAATCTTATAAAAAAAATACTTAGAGAACAACTAGAAAACAATTTTGATTGGGCCAAAGACCTTAAATATTGGGGAAAACAGAGTGGTTGGAGAAAAGGTACAATCCAAACAATAAACAAATCCTTAAAAGACGTATACTCTAATAGTTGGGAAAGACCAACTAAAAAACATATGTCTAGTGGTGGTGTTGTTGGACATGAAGTAGCTAGAGGAAGTACCTTCGGATGGTCAATATTAAATTTCTTTAATGCTCATAGAGATGTTAGAAATGAACTTATAAACGAGTTTGCAAAAACTGATGTAGTTAAATTCACAATAAAAGGTTTTTTAGAATGGATATGGAATGAACGCCAGTATTTATTTGGTGAAGGTGGTGACGTAGTTAGAAGACTAGCAGCTATAAATCATAGAACATGG
>Ga0315322_10001317_pt1 | contig 19189 bp, 20 predicted proteins | sample M110021515metaG_FD_203461 | JGI IMG/M metagenome (GOLD analysis project Ga0315322, IMG submission 203461) | Ammonia-oxidizing marine archaeal communities from Monterey Bay, California, United States - M1 100m 21515 | ecosystem: Environmental > Aquatic > Marine > Intertidal zone | place: USA...
TGGGTCATTTTGTTCTCTGGGAGGAAGCCGAGCTGATTCGGGATTCCCTGCTTAGCAAATTTCAGGGCAGGGACTATCAAATCGACGAAGTACTGACGGACTCAATTATCCAGTAATCGTTTGACCAGCCAACACTGGCCTATTACTCTAGGCAGTCATGACAAAATCTTCCTATATCCCACAGGACTGGCGCATACTCTTCGGTCTGACGCTGACTTTTGTTTGGTTCGTATTTCTGGCTATCTATATTTCCAGAAATGTCGGCATTAGCAATTTTATGGATTTACCCATCGAAGAGATGGGTACATTTCTAGAAGGTGCTTTTGCCTTTCTTGCATTCCTCTGGTTGGTAATCGGTTTGTTCATACAGCAATCGGTGCTGGCACAGAACAATGAAGAACTGCGCCTGAATAATCTCCATTCAGACAAGCAGACCCAGGCGATCGCAGCCACCGAATTGAATGCCCGTCAGGAAACGTTTTTCAAGATTGCTGAATCCACCAAGCGACAGCTCGGTGGTATTGCGGGAATGTTGTTTGTTTCCAGCCAAGGCCCTGCCGGCAATGAAAGCTATTCAACGGAAGTCATATCAGAGATATGGAAGCAATTTGCAGGTGGGGACTATGAAGTATTTTCTCGCTTATTTCTCACCATGCCTCAGGCTGATACTAGTTTTGAGGAATTATTTTTCGGAACGGAAATTCGCAAGCGTCACTCTGATAATTTTCTGGTGGGCTTCGACCGTTTGATTGAACTTGCCAAGGGCTGTGACACAGACAAAATCATTTTCGATTCGCTGATTTATTCGGCGCATGGTCTACTGAGTAATCGTCTTCGAGAATTGCATCCCGAAGTTAAATTTGAAATGTTGGAGGGGACTGACTCCGCCAGCTATTTGGAACGATTCGCCGAGTTGGAAGTCGATGCGGAGTAGCAAGTAGCTTTTTATCTGTTCGATATACCGGCTTTGTTTATTACGCATTAGTATAATGCTTTTGTAATAACACATATTTATAAGAAACCTTTGGGGAATAACATGGAATTAGTATCAATCGTAGTAGCAGTGGCGTTATTGGAATATCTGACATTCGGCATGCTGGTTGGCAGAGCCAGAATGAAATATGACGTACAGGCACCGGCAGTTAGTGGCAATGAAACATTCGAGCGCTACTACCGGGTACAGCAAAATACCACCGAACAACTGATGATATTCCTGCCTGCTATTACCATCTATGGCTTCTATGGCAATGCAACGTACGCGGCCATCGCCGGACTGTTTTTTATTGTAGGTCGTGCACTCTACTGCCGTGCCTATATCAACGACCCCGCCTCACGTGGTCTGGGCTTCATGATTGGCTTTGTAGCCAATGCCTTCCTGCTCCTTGGCGGCTTGTTTGTTACCATAAGAAATATCCTGTAAGTCACTGTTGGCAGAGACTGTGAGCCGGGCTTTATCATGATCCGCTCTTGCTTGAGATAGCCGGAGCGCTGGAGTATCCTGCCCTGCATCAAATCTGCCTTGAATCAAAGAGGACGGGATGACAGACACCAATACTATTATAGATAGCGATCAGAGCTTCGCGCGCTCTGCAGGTAAGCAGCTTGCGGTATATGCGCTCTACGCAGTACTGCTCATGGCTGTAGTTATCTATCTGCTCGGCAAATTTGGTGAAAGCGCAGCTGGCGGCGCCAGCGGTGGCGCAATCGATGTCGAAAACAATAGCATTACCATTACCCTCAGGCAGGAACCTCCGCAGCTGGATGCCGGCCGCTCAACCGATGCCTCGAGCTTTGTTGTATTGGCCCATGTCATGGAAGGCTTGCTGGCCTACGATGACAATATGCAGTTAATCCCCGGCACTGCTGAACGCTGGGAGATTCGAGAAGATGGTGCCACATTCTGGCTACGTGAAGATGCCCGATGGAGTAATGGTGATCCGGTTACTGCCCACGATTTTGTCTTTGGCTGGAAGAGGGTGGTAGACCCGGAAACCGCTTCCGAATATGCCTTTATTCTTCATCCCATTCAGAATGCAGAAGAAATTACTCTGGGTGAGCTGCCCAAGGAAATGCTGGGCGTTCGGGCCACCGATGATCTCACTCTGGAAATCCAGTTTTCACAACCCACCCCTTATTTCGATAAGTTAGTCGCTTTTAATACCTATCTTCCCGTGCAGCAAGAATTTTATGAGAGCACCAATGGCCGCTATGGTGCAGATGCTCATGAATTGATTTACAACGGCCCCTATGTCGTAGAGGAATGGGTTCACGGTGCGAGTATGTTATGGCGCAAGAACACTAACTACTGGGGTGATCACAAGGGATTTCTGGACGAGATTGTTACTGCTTATATAACCACCGATGTAAACGCCAAACTGAATTTGTTTAAAGACGGGCAGATAGCCGAAACCCAGTTGCTCGCTCCCATGTTGCCGGAAGCCATGGAGCAGAGATGGCAGATTGATCGGGTAATGGATGGCTCTGTGTTCTTTCTGGAATTTAATCATCGAGAAGGCCGCATTACTGACAATTGGCATTTTCGCCGGGCTATGCAATTAGCGCAAAACTCGGACGAGCTGGTATATAAGGTATTAAAAGAGGCCGCCTATTTGCCGGCCGTGAGTCTTTTTCCTTACTGGATTATGGGTGTCGAAGACACTTTTCGTAAGGAATACCCCCCTATAGAACATGAGATGAATCTTCAATTGGCGCGAGAGCATCTGGAGATAGCAAGACAGGAGCTTGGGCTTGAGGAGTTCCCACCCCTCGTATTCCTCACCGGTGATACGCCAATATCCATTCTGTCTTCCGAATATTATCAGGAACTGTACAAGCAAAACCTCGGTCTGGAAATTCGCATCGATGTGCAAATATTCAAACAGCGCCTTGCGAAAATGACCGCCGGTGAGTTTGATGTGGTAGTTGCTGGTTGGGGGCCGGACTATGATGACCCGTTGACCTTCGGTGACTTGTTTGCCTCATGGAACCTGAATAATAGAGGGAGATACAGTAGCCCAGAAATGGATGCCAATGTGCGAATAGCCCAAGCAGAACTGGACCCGGTGAAGCGCATGGCAGCCTTCGGCGAAATTCAGCGGATTGCTCACGAAGATGCAGTAATAATCCCCATGTATGAACGTGGCTGGTCTTTCGTTGTGGATCCACGGCTAAAAGGTTTCAAGAGACGGGCTGTCGGGCCAGAGGTAGATTACAATTTTGCCTACATCGATGATTCCGACGACTAGACGATTAATAATTATTACGAACGAATAACAAAAGCCTGAAGAACGAAAGGCCCGGTGAAAAAGCAGTATTATGTGGAAATATATTCTTAAACGCCTTGTCCAAGGCATTTTTACCGTCTGGTTTATCGCAACTGCCACTTTCTTCGCCATGCACAACGTGCCAGGTGACCCTCTTTTAAACGACCGCGCTGTTACTGAATCCATTCGCGCCAATCTTGAAGCAAAATACGGATTGGATCAGCCGGTGATGACCCAGTACGCTATTTATCTTGGAAATCTGGTGAGGGGAGATCTGGGAATTTCCTTTACTCAGGAAAACCGTGAAGTAAACGATATTATCCGCGATCATTTTCCGGTATCCGCCATTCTCGGCATATTGGCGGTTATCTTTGCTGCCGCTGGTGGTGTGTTATGGGGTGCGCTTACTGCAATTTACCGTAACCGCTGGCCGGACTATGTGATTATGTTTCTGGTGATACTGGGTATATCGGTTCCCAGTTTCGTTGTTGCGGCCATCTCTCAACTCTTGCTGGTTAATGTTAATGGACTGTTCGGTACCACGGTATTGCCTGTGGCCGGTTGGGGAACAGTGCTGCACATGCTGGTGCCGGCAATGGTGCTCGGTCTTGGCACTATGGCATATCTCACACGACTAATGCGTTCATCCATGCTGGAGATTATTAGTTCAGACTTTGTTAGAACAGCCAAGGCCAAGGGTGTTCCGCCAGCAAGAATTTTTGCCAAGCATCAACTCCGTAACGCTATTCTTCCTGTCATCACCGTACTCGGTCCTTCTATTGCTGCGATTACTACTGGCGGCTTTGTTGTTGAATTGGTATTCGCCATTCCCGGCCTCGGTCGCTATTTTGTGCAAGCGGTTCAGCAACTGGATTACACAGTGATTATGGGCACCACTGTTTTCTACGGGGCATTCTTGGTGTTCATGGTTATCGTGGTTGATGTGCTCTATGGCTTTATTGACCCACGGGTGAGGATGGAATAGTGACTGATCTTTCATCCACAGATTTTCAGCCGATTGAAGCGCACCGCGAAGTCCATGCTATTTCCCGGCCATCCCAGTCTTATTGGCAGGATGCCTGGTCACGGCTAAAAGTTAACAAGCGTGCATTGGTGTCTCTTTATCTAGTCATTGGCCTGTTGCTATTTACTATCGCCGGGCCTTGGGTCTGGAGAGTAGACCCGGCGCAACAGGATCTGGATCAGATGAGTCAGCCTCCGGGCACTGATCGCTCTGCTTTGATAGTGTCCGATTACCAGCCCTGGAATACTGACGGTCTAAACTTTGGTGAAGGGCTAGCGGTCGAAGGTGAGGCAACAACCCAGGTTGTTAAGCTCAAGTGGGATGCATTGCCTGGAGCCAATGGCCATCGTATTTATAGAAATATTTTCCCCATCGGCCCAGAACGATCCTACGGAATTCCACGGGCAGAATTTTTCGATAACAAGGTAGTGACCTTTGAAGACCGTTTGGATTTGAAGCCAGGTACTTATTACTATGTATTGGTTCCTCTCGGTCCCCAAGGTCAGTTGCTAGAAAACTATGAAGTTGTTGAGGCTGATGTTCACCGTGTTACCACCATTGTCGAAGCAGTAGACCGTGGTTTGATTGATGAAGACTCGGGCTTGCAGGTCGGGGATGAAATCAATCTCGCCTTTCATCCTTTTGGAACGGACTATCTGGGTAGAGACTTATTGGCGCGCTTGATGGCGGGAGCACGGGTATCTTTGTTCATAGGTATCGGCGCGCCTTTTCTGTTTGTGCTGTTCGGTGTGGTTTACGGCTCAATCGCAGGTTTTATGGGCGGTCGTGTCGATCAGGTAGTTATGCGGTTTGCCGACTTTGTTGTGGCGCTGCCATTCTTGTTGTTTATGATTCTGTTCAAGATCGCCTTTGGTATCGGACCAGGGGAAAGTGGTGTATTCCCTATGTTGGTGGCTCTGGTGGTATTGATGTGGCCAGCTACCGCAAGGCTGGTGCGGGGACAGATTCTGCAAATAAGAGAGCAGGGGTATATTCACGCATCACAGTTGTTAGGTGCGCCTACCAACTACTTAATTCTACGCCACATGATTCCCAACACCCTTGGTGTGGTTTTGGTTACCATTACCTTTGCTATTCCCAGCGCGATTTTTACCGAAGCATTTCTGTCTTTTATCGGTATGGGTGTTGCGCCACCGACACCATCATGGGGTTCCATGTCCAACGAAGGCATCAAGACAATGCTCACCACTCCCCATGAGTTAATCTTTCCGGCAGTGTTTATCAGTATAACCGTGCTTGCTTTCAATCTTTTGGGCGACGGTTTGCGGGATGCGCTGGATGCACGAATGAGGAACCAGGAATGAGTTCTTCAGCAGGGGCAACCGCAGAAAATAACGATGTGCTGTTGGAGGTTGAAAACCTCGGTGTGGAATTCGATACCTATGGCGGAGTCGTTCAGGCGGTGCGTGGTGTTAGTTTCTCCGTGGCAGAGGGGCAAACGCTGGCCATCGTTGGAGAATCAGGCTGCGGCAAGTCGGTAACCGTGCAAAGCATGATGGGTCTGATACCAATGCCTCCAGGGCGGATTGTTTCAGGCTCGGCAAAGCTTAAAGGCTATCAGATACTTGGGCGGCCAATCGTAAATGGCAATGATATTCGTGGTTCGGAAATCGGTATGATTTTCCAGGACCCCATGACCTCTCTTAACCCCACCATGACTATTGGGGATCAGATCGCCGAACCTCTTCAAGTGCATCGTGGTTACAGCTATAAGCAGGCTTTCGCGGAAGCTATAAGGCTTTTGGAGATGAGCAAGATCCCCGAGGCGACGAAACGTGCCAAGCAATACCCCTTCGAGTTTTCAGGAGGAATGTTGCAGCGTGCCATGATCGCCATGGCCATAGCCTGTAAGCCATCGATTCTGGTGGCCGATGAACCAACAACTGCTCTGGATGTAACTATTCAGGCACAGATTCTGGATCTGTTGCAGGATCTGCAGAAAGAAACAGGCATGGCAGTTATCCTTATAACACACGATCTTGGTGTGGTCGCCAGAATGGCAGACGAAGTGGCAGTGATGTATGCGGGAAAGATAGTAGAGCATGGCAGCGTGGATGATGTGTTCTATCGATCGGCTCATCCATATACTCTGGGGCTTAAGGAAGCCATGCCCACCAATGACCCTTCACTTCAACACGAACTAAAACCTATTGAAGGAAGCCCTCCGGATTTGTTTTCACCACCTGAGGGCTGCGGTTACTGCGCACGTTGCCCGTTTGCCATGCAAATTTGCAATCGCCAGCAACCGAATGATTCCTTTCTAACAGATCATCATTTTAGTCGTTGCTGGTTGCATGACAGTGGCGCCCGAAACAAGCCCGATCAGTTGTTTTTCAAGGATGCAGCGTCGTGAGCAATTTACTTGAAGTCACAGAACTTACCAAATACTTTGATATAGGCACTAATCAAAGAGTCCATGCAGTGGAAAACGTTTCCCTGGATATAGCCGAGAAAGAAATTGTCGGCTTGGTAGGTGAATCAGGTTCCGGAAAATCAACATTCGGTAAGACTGTGCTTGGTCTCCATGACAAGAGTTCCGGAACCGTAAAGTACAAAGACAAATTGTTACCTCAAAAATATAAGTCTAAGGATTTTCGCGATCTTGCTACCAGTATGCAGATGATTTTTCAGGACCCCTATTCTTCACTTAACCCGCGTATGACTATTGGCGAAATAGTGGGTGAGGGGTTGCGCCTTCACCATAAAGAGCAATCTTCAGTTGTTAAGGAAAGGACCGCACACTGGCTGGAAAAAGTTGGACTGCAGGCTGATCATATGTCGCGCTATCCTCATGAGTTTTCCGGAGGACAGCGACAGCGTATCGGTATAGCCCGGGCCATGATTCTGGAACCAGAATTTGTGGTTTGCGACGAGCCTATCTCAGCGCTCGATGTCTCGGTTCAGGCTCAGGTAATTAATCTTTTAGGTGAGCTCAAGGAATCCATGGGGCTTACGCTGCTGTTCATAGCTCATGATCTTTCCATGGTTCGCTATGTGAGCGATCGAATGGCGGTTATGTATCTTGGGTCTCTGGTGGAAATTGGTAAGGCTGACGAAGTTTACTTCGACCCTAAACACCCTTATACCGAAGTATTAGTCGGTTCGAACCCCGAGCCCGATCCGGAGTTGGAAAGATCCAGGCCATCTACCGCTATTCAGGGTGAGATACCGTCACCGGTCAATGTGCCTGCCGGTTGCCGGTTTGCAAATCGTTGTCCCAAAGTCATGGAAATTTGTCGTCAGGTAACCCCAAAACTAATACCGTTGAAGGACTTAAAGGGAGAGATCGACCGACAAGTAGCTTGCCATCTGTATGAGTAGCTTGCTTGCGGCGAGGTTCTAGCTGCTCTCTTCCAGTTCCCGCACCAGATTGGTGAGTGTGCGGAAATCAGTCTTACCACTGCCCATGCGCGGGAATTCGCTAACCACAACATATTTTTTAGGCAGAGCTAGATTGGGGAGTTCTTTAACCAGTTTCTTGCCTAGCTCTTTCTGATCGACCTCGCTGGTACTGACGGCGACTATTTTTGAGCCACGCTTGGAGTCTGGTAGTTCCACCGCGCAACATTCAATCTCGTCGGGAGTTGCGGCATTGAGGGTTTCTTCTACCATTACCAGCGAGACCATTTCGCCACCGATCTTCACGAATCGCTTTAGTCTGCCCTTGTGCCAGAGATAACCATCCTCATCCAGATAACCAAGGTCTCCGGTATCGTACCAACCTGACTTAATTCGCAGCGAAGTCTCTTCGATGTCATTTAGGTAACCTTGCATGACGCCTTCTCCTTTAACCAAAATTTTGCCAACTTCGTTTACCTCACAAGCAGCACCTGTTTCATGGTGTTCAATTTTGATTTCGGTGCCGGGTATGGGGATGCCTATACTGCCAGGTTTGTTTTTGTGTCGCGGGTTCGCCGAGATTACCGGAGAAGTTTCCGTAGCGCCGTATCCTTCGATTATTTCCAGGTTGTGTTTTTCCCGAAACAATTCCCGTAAACCATCGGGGCACTTGTCTGCACCGGAAACAGCAAGCTTTATACTTTCGTAGTCGCCGGGTTTTGATTGACGAACATAGCCTTCAAGAAATAATGGAGTACCCACCAGCAATTCAGGTTGGGTTTTTCGAATAATACCTGCAATGGTTTTGAACTCGAGAGGGTTGGCATAGGTAATAGAAGTCATACCCAGGCAAAGAGGAGTCCATAAATTGATGGTAAGGCCAAACACATGGAAGTAGGGAAGTACTGCTAACAGCCTGTCCATGTCGTAGATGTCCATCATTTCGGAAAAGGAATCAATATTGGACAGTAGATTACGTTGGCTGAGTTGAACCACTTTCGGATCTTTCTCGCTGCCGCTGGTGAATAGTATTACGGCAGCCTTGTCGAGATTTGTTTTGCCAGAGATTCTCTTCAGAAGGGGTTTCGGTAATTTGGACTTAACAAACGCCAGAGCTTTTTCGAAACCACCCAAGCCTTCCATGATGTCTTCGATATACACCATATTATCCAGTTCTGGACAGCCGGTTTTCTCCAGCAGTGCTCTAGTGGTAATTATGACTATGAAGTCACACTTTTCCTGAGCGTAGCGGCAGTTTTTCTCCGCGCCGGTGGAGTAGTTGATCATCACTGGTGTCAGGCCGGCCATCATAGCGCCCGTTATGGATAAGGCAGCTCCAGAGGAAGTAGGCAGCATAATGCCTATACGTCCCCGCTCCATCTGACGAAAGCGGCGGGCTAAAATAAGCGATGCCAGCAGCGCCCTGGAATAGGAAACATCGCTTCCAGTCGTCTTATCGATAAAGGCGATCTTGTCTGGGTGCTTTCTGGCTGAATCTATAAATCGATGTTGTAGCATTGGGTCATGTTATATCAGAATTCCTGGACGTGGAACCATCCCTTTAGCAGTGTTAAAGTGAGTTGCGATTTAGCGGACTATATAGAAACAGGAATAGTGAATCAGCCATGCCAAAGCCTATTGCCCTAATTACAGGAGCGTCCCGTGGAATCGGTGTAGCAAGCGAGAGATTGCTTGCCAGGCAAGGCTATGACGTCTGTATCAATTATCGCAGGGATGCCGACTCGGCAGAACAGATTAAGCAGCAGCTTGAGCAGCAGGGCGCCCGGACCTGTGTCGTACATGCGGATATATCGAGTGAACAAGATGTCATTCGCCTGTTCGATGAAGTGAATAACAAGCTCGGTCCGGTAAGTCACCTGGTCAATAACGCAGGCATTCTGTTTCCCCAATCCAGATTGGAAGATGTTAGTGTTGAGCGGCTACAGAAATTATTCGCTACAAATATTATAGGGACGGTTCTATGTTGCCAACAGGCGGTGAAAACCATGTCTACAAAAAATGATGGAACAGGTGGTGTAATAGTCAATGTCTCGTCGGTGGCGGCAAAACTTGGCTCACCCCATGAATACATCGACTATGCTGCCAGTAAAGGCGCTATAGACTCCCTGACAATCGGATTGGCTGCGGAAGTAGCAGAGGAAGGTATAAGAGTTAACGGAGTTCGCCCATGCATTATCCAAACCACCATGCATGCTGATGGTGGTGAGCCGGGCAGAGTGGAAAGGGTTAAGCAATTCGTCCCATTAAAACGGGGAGGCACTCCGGAAGAAGTCGCTAGTGTAATCGGGTTTTTACTTTCGGAAGATTCATCCTATTGCACTGGCAGCATTATTGATGTTTCCGGTGGACGGTGAAGTTGCTACGCTGAATACGAAACCGGATAAATGCAAATGCACATGGATGGTATGTAATGAACTATATTGGGGGATGTCATTGTGGTGCTGTTAGATTCGAAGTTGAAGCGCAGGAGCCGATGGAAATTGAAAACTGCAATTGCTCTATCTGCTCAAAGTCCGGCTATTTGCATCTAATCGTTCCTGCAGTGGATTTTAAATTGCTTAAAGGTGAGCCAAATCTGCAAACATATACCTTCAATGAAGGCGTAGCCCAACACAGGTTTTGTATGAATTGTGGTATTAAACCGTTCTATATACCAAGGTCAAACCCCGATGGAGTGGATGTAAATCTTAACTACCTCGACGAATTACCGGAACAGTATTCGATTGTTGATTTTGATGGTAGAAACTGGGAACAGAATGCCCACAAGCTCGGCCACAAGAGTAAGCCAGCCTGATTCTAGCGCTAATAATTATTTGAAAATATGATTCGACACATAAATACAATCTGGCTGCTCGTCGTAGCAATATCTCTGAGCACGCTGCTAATATTCCCCGATTTGCTAACCAGAGATAATATATCTATATTTCTCAACCAGTTAGGGTCGATGGCCTTGCTGGTTTACATACTTATATCACTGACCCGCTCCATATTATTAATCCCCTGCACGCCATTTGTGCTGGCGGGGGCCATATCTTTCCCCCAATGGCCGCTTCTGGTGTTTTTTATATCCATGGCCGGAGTTGTGGTGGGAGCCCTGCTGGTATACAGTTTCCCCTCCTTTGGAAAGTATGATGAGTATCTGGAGGAGAAATATCCGGAAAAGATAGCTGTTTTAAAAGAGAAAATGCATAGCAAGTATTCATTCTCTTTTGTAGTTGCCTGGTCATTTTTTCCGTTGGTGCCTACCGATGCTATTTGCTATGTAGCCGGTATGACAAAAATGAAGTTCAGGAAAATGATTACAGCTCTATGCCTTGGTGAGATCCCTCTGGTGGCGGCTTATGTTTTTCTCGGAGCCGAAATTGGTGAGTGGCTTAGGCTATGAGTGCAAGATTCAGTTTTACTGATTCAATAAGTTTAATAAAAAATATTAGAACCTCGGGCACTATAACTCCCAGTTCTCCTATTCTGATTAATCGTTTATTGAAGCCTATCGATTTTTCCCAAGCTAAATGTATCGTTGAGTTAGGGCCGGGTAATGGTTGTTTCACCCGTGAACTACTGCGACGAATGAATGATGATTGTGTATTGGTTTGTTTTGAAGTGAACGATGACTTTGTCGAAGCATTAAATCTTTACTGTGATCATCGGCTACATGTATACAATGCCTGTGCCTCTTCTATTAGAAAAATTCTCGATGAGTTGGATATCGGGGAAGTAGACCACATAGTCTCCAGTCTTCCTCTTGCACTCATTGACGATGAAGTGGTTAGCAATATTCTGGCCAGCGCCAGAGAGAACTTACGGGAAGGTGGCCGCTTTCTTCAGTATCAATACAGCCTCAAAAACTATTCTGATGTAAAGCCGGTGTTCAGCGACGTTAAACTAAAGTTTACGTTGCGAAACATGCCACCTGCATTTGTCTACGAATGCATTAAGTAGCCCGGCTTACACTTAAGCTATTTTCAAATCTTTTTCTTTCTGTTCACTAGTTTTTTATTCTGCCAATTTAAAGGCTAGAAATTCAGGGCTGTGGAGTCTGTCCCCAATTGCGACCATAATGAATTGCTCGTCATCGTAAGAGTAAGTAATTGGCGCGCCCGTTGTCCCGGCTTCCAGTTCAGTTTCCCACACTATATCGCCATTGGTTTTGTTATAGGCTCTGAACATAAAGCCACCGCTGTTCGTGGCAATCTCGACAGGCATATCGAACGGAATTCTTCCACCGGGTCGCTGATTGGTTTGTCCTTCACCCATGAACAGCAGTGTGCTGGTTAGCAGTGGGGAGGGTCGACCTGGCAGGCCCAGCTTGTCCAGTTCCAGATGGGCAATGGCGGGATTGTCCACTGGACCAACACCATTAGGTACCATCCATATATGTTCGCCTGTGTTCATATCAATTGCCGTAATGCGCCCATAGGGTGGTTTGAACAGTGGTAAACCCTGAGGTCCGGCAATCCAGCGCCGCCCGCCTTTCACGTAGGCCAAATTGGTGACTTCCGGGTCTCCCGGCAGAATATCCGCAACAAACGGTGAGGTGATGGAAGGGATGTAGAGAATACCTGTGTCAGGGTCGAAGGCCGCACCCTGAACGTCAGCTCCGCCCTGAGAGCCGGGCAGCTGGATGGTGCCCTGGGTTCCACCTTCAACCGCAATTGAGGGAGGTGTAAACAGGGGGCCCGTTACATAGTTTTGAAATATCTCCAAAGCTTCGGCTCTAAGCTCCGGCGTAAAATCAATCAGGTTATCAACTGTTGCGCCCTGCAGGTCGAATGGCGCAGGATTGGTCGGAAATGGCTGGGTTGCCGAGCTGAATTCTCCCGGCACATCAGATTGAGGGACTTCTCTCTCCTCGATATCCCAAACCGGTTCTCCGGTTTCGCGATTGAATACGAAAGCAAATGCCTGCTTGGTAATTTGGGTAACGGCTTTTATTTCTTCGCCATCGACAGTGATGTCCATGAGAATCGGCGCTGCAGGTGGGTCATAGTCCCAAAGGCCATGATGAACCATCTGGTAATGCCAGATGCGCTCACCGGTATTGGCATCTACAGCAACCAAACTCTGACTGAATAGATTGTCGCCGATACGGTGACCTCCATACATGTCATTGGTTGCAGAGGAAATTGGCATATAAACAATGCCCAGCTCATCGTCGGCACTAAAAAGTGCCCAAACCGGAGCGTGACCCGTATAGGACCAGGAGCGATCCTGCCAGGTTGCTGTACCAAACTGTCCTTCCTGAGGAATGGTGTTATAGGTCCAGCGCAACTCTCCGGTTCTGACATCGAATGCATGAACATCGCCGCGGGCTGCTTCCTTGTTTGAAAATGTATCAGACATCGCCTGACCGATTACCACAACATCGTTCACCACAACCGGCACACCGCCCCAGCGAAAACGTTCAAATTCCACTGGAATAAGTTGTAGGTCGGAACGACCACCGACGCCAAAGCTTTGTATGGTTTCACCGGTGTCGGCATTCAGTGCATAGAGGAAAGTACCGCGTTGAACGATAATGCGGCGGTCATCGCCGTCGCTCCAGTAAGCCACTCCTCGGGTTGGTGCACCGGGCAGTCCTTCTGCGCCACCGGGGGGCTCCTGTACCCAGATGGTTTCACCGGTACCTGGATTAAATGCTTCAACCAGGCCTACACCATTGGGGTAATAGCCCACTCCGTTTCTGACAATCGGTGCCGCTACCAGATTTGTTGAAAATCTCTGGTCGGGATTTATGTCGGTATAGTACTGATCCAGAGCAGGGCGTCGCCACGCTACTTGTAAATTGCCGACATTCTCCGAATTAATTTCATCGAGGGACGAGTATTTGTTGGCGCCGTTATTCCCGCCATAGAACTGCCACTCATCTTCAGGGCTTTGAGTAATGGCCGCCGGCGAGCTTGTTGCGAAAACCGTATCGGTTGAATCCGGCATCGCGCTGCCTGTCTCACTGCTTGAGGTTTCCGGCTGCGAGTCGCAGGCACTGAGTAATAACAGTGTCGTGGCCATAAGACCAAGAGCATATTTAGCGGGAATTGAAGCGAACTGTGATGTAAAGGATGTTAGAGATTTTCTTGTTTTCATTGTCTACCCCGTTAGCGATAAATCACGATTGCCTGATTCTAAGCAATTCTGTCGCGTAAATGAAACTATTTGACCGATGCCTGTAACCATCCACCTTGATAATTCAAGTACTTAGGCATAATCTGTTGCCAAAGTCGCTCACAGGCGAAGAGCGATGCTTGACGCTCATCAGCGGGTCAGGAACATAAAAATCGTTCAGATAATAAGCATTGGGCGTCAAGTGCCATACAGCAAGTGCCAAGAGATATTCGCTAAGAGTGGAAAGCTGCACTAGCGCCAACTTTAGGTTGAATAAAAATGGGGCCACTACCGGGATAGCGAGCGGTAGTGACCCTTTCGCGCGAACCATTGTCAGGGAGAGTGGTCGGGTTCTAAAGCAGAATCAGATACAAGCCTATCACTGTCAACAGAATGAGCGGCTTGCGCAGCTCGCGCGATTTGTCGACTTTTGGCTTAACAGGATTGCTCTTCATCATGGAAAAGAGGTTAAGTGAAGATGAAAGTTTTTAATATGCGCCCATCATTCCATGGATATTCATCCAGTAGTATTGTGAAGTGGTACTACGAGCGTGCATGGAACACCATGAATGGAGCAAAGCGCGCAATCGTTGCCAGAACAGTGGATCTGTATTGCGCAGAGATATCGGAGGAACACCGCACGGTGAAATTCAATATTCCGGAGAATGCGGATGATGCTGACCAGTTTCTCGACTGCAACAAGCGCAATGATTGACGACTTCTTCGCTGACAATTCAGTCCGTTCCAAGCATTTCAGGGATAATCTGGAAATCTTTATCGGACGGGCAATCGACGAAATTTTCGACTGCGGCGTATGCGAGATACTCAAGCAAAAACTCTTCCCTGAGAAATTGGTGCCATCTTCCCAGGCGGAACTGGATGAACTGTTGGTGGAAACTAATTCCAGTTACACAGAGGCGGTGAACGAATGTGTTCGCGTATTCAGAAATGGGCTGACCGATGATAGCGATGAGGATCTTGAAATTCTGGAGAGCAAGCTATTGTCCGCACGGGAAATGCTGGATAAGAATGTCGGCGCCATAGAACATGAGTTGACACGAAGGAAGTCTGAAAAATCAGAATAGGTATTTGCCATGACCGACCATCCTCTCGACAAAAATAAATTGTTATTTCGAAGTTCTCTAACACGCAGACGATGTCTCGCGGGTCTTGCCGCCACTGCAGTGGCTCCGGTCATAACTCCTCTTGCAAGTCTGTATGCTGCAGAGGAAAACAAAATGCGTGGCGCTCTTATGATTTTGAGCACGCCCTATACAGAGTCTGGTGAAGTAGATTATGACGATCTGGCAAAGGAAGTTGCCTTCTGTGATAGCTGTGGAGTACAGGGGTTGGTATGGCCACAGAATTCCAGTGAGCAAAGATATTTGTCTGTGGAGGAACGCATCCGCGGCTTTGAGGTTTTGGCAGAGGCAAATTCGGGTAGAGGAATGGCTCTGGTACTGGGAGTACAGGCAGATGATACGGAAGGCATGGTGCAATACGCCCAGGTTGCAGAAGCGCTTGGCCCCGATGGCGTGATTGCGATTCCGCCCACCACAGCAAACACCCTCGAAGAGATCCATGCATACTACGGGGCTTTGTGTGAGATAACCGACAAACCCATATTTGTGCAAACCAGTGGTGGACCCGATATCGAACTTACTATCGATTTTCTGGTGCAGCTGGCAACAGACTTTCCCCAATGTGGCTACATCAAGGAAGAGTACGGTAACGTACATGAGCGTATGCTGGCGCTTCAGGCTTATCAACCGGATCCCATTCGCAGCATCTTTGGTGCAACCCTTGGCAGGGGCTGGCTGTATGAGATGCGTATCGGTACGGACGGTATTATGACCGGTGGTGCTATGTATGGCGATGTATATGCGCATTTATGGGACTTGTACCAACAAGGGGCTGAGGATGAGTTAAGGGAGGTATACAGTAAATTACTGTTGATCCAGAATCTTGACACTCTTATCCCCGGTGTGAGGCTTTATGTTTTGCAGAAGCGTGGTGTGTTCAAGACCACCAAATCCCGCCGTGCAGAATATAGCTTCTCTGCCCAGCAGATAACTGAAATCGAATACAGATTAGAGGCACTAAAACCTTATATGACGGTATAATTCAGTAATTGCACATACTGTCTTTACTTTCATAGTTGACAGTCACGCCCATATTTAGGCACACAGGATTGCTACTATGCTGAACTTGCAGGATTCCGCTCTATTTCGAACAGAAAATTATGTAAATGGTAAATGGCAATCAGGCTCCGCCGGATCGCTCGAAGTTGTTAATCCCTCCACCGGCGAATCCATCACCAAAGTAGCAAACGGCACTGCTGCCGATACTGAAGCTGCCGTAGAAGCCGCAGCTGAGGCATTCAAATCATGGAGCAAGACGCCGGCGAAACAACGGGCGGCACTGCTGCGTAAATGGTACGAATTGATCCTGGAAAGTGCCGATGATCTCGGCGCCCTGATGACGGCTGAACAGGGTAAACCCCTTCCCGAGGCCGTGGGCGAGATTGCCTATGGTGCCAGCTTCATTGAATTCTATGCAGAGGAATGCAAACGCATCAGCGGCTCGACAATCCCGACGGTAGCGAATGACAGACGACTGCAAACCTATAAGCAGCCGGTGGGTGTAGTTGGCTGTATTACTCCCTGGAATTTCCCTAGCGCCATGATCACCCGAAAAGCAGCACCTGCAATGGCAGCCGGTTGTACAGTAGTGTTGAAACCGGATGCGGGGACACCTCTGTCTGCTCTTGCTCTCTGTGAGCTTGCCGAACGAGCGGGAATTCCCGCCGGTGTTCTAAATGTCGTGGTGGGCAGCGACGCACCGGCAATCGGTCTGGTTCTGACTCAGCATCCGAAGGTCGCCAAATTCACTTTTACCGGCTCTACCGCAGTTGGAAAAATTCTCATGGCGCAATGCGCTACCACTGTGAAGAAAGTTTCGCTTGAGCTCGGTGGTAATGCTCCCTTTATCGTATTCGATGATGCCAATATCGATGAGGCGGTGGCCCACTGTATAACAACCAAATTTCGCAACGGTGGTCAGACCTGTGTATGTACTAATCGCATTTATGTTCATTCTTCCATCCAGCAGAAGTTTGCAGAGAAACTGAAAACAGCGATTTCCGAAGTGGTTGTCGCAGACGGATTTACTGAAGGTGCTAATATCGGACCTCTGATAAATATCCAGGCGGTGGAGAAGATGGAAAGCTTTATGGAAGATGCCCGCGAAAAAGGTGTTGAGGTAGTACTAGGTGGTGGGCGACATGAGCTGGGAGAGAATTTTTATCAACCAACCTTGCTAGCGAATATCTCCGACGACATGCGCATCGCCAACGAAGAAATTTTCGGACCTATCGCCGCTATCCAGACATTCGAGACCGAGCAGGAAGTCTTAGAGAAAGCCAATGCCACCGAATATGGTCTGGCTGCCTATTTCTTTACCCGTGACGTTGGCAGGGTGATGCGGGTTTCGGAAGATCTGCAATACGGAATTGTCTGTTCAAATTCCGGTGTATTCTCAACCGAGGTTGCTCCCTTTGGTGGCTGGAAACAGTCCGGCATTGGCTCTGAAGGTGGCCATGAAGGCATTACCGATTTCTATGAAACCAAATTCCACTCAATGGGAGGAATCGACATTTGATAGTCGATTCTTCATCAGTAGCCTAGAAGATATTAATTGGAACAGCACCAATGTCGGAAGCAACAATATTAATCGTCGATGACGAAGACGCTATCCGTGACATGATTGCTGTCACTCTGGAGCTGGCCGGCTTCGATAGCATAATTGCCGAGAACACTAAACAGGCACATATCTCCATCGTAGATAACAAACCCGACCTGGTACTGCTGGACTGGATGTTACCGGGAGGCAGCGGCATAGAGCTTATTCGAAGGCTGAGACGGGATGAGGCTACCAAAGACTTGCCGGTGATTATGCTCAGCGCCAAGTCCAGTGAGAACAATAAGGTGCAAGGCCTGAGCGAGGGCGTCGATGATTATATCACCAAGCCGTTTTCCTCGAAGGAACTGATAGCCAGAATCAAGTCGGTGCTGCGTCGTGCCAAAGGAAGCGGAGAGGACAAGCCCATCGAAGTTTTCGATCTCATGCTGGACCCTTCCAGTCACCGGGTGAGCATTGGTGAAAAGCCACTTGAGATGGGACCTACAGAATATCGCCTGCTACATTTTTTTATGTCCAATCCGGGAAAGGTGTTCAGCAGGGATTATATCCAGAGCGCAGTATGGGGTAGCAATACCTATCTCGATGAACGTACCATCGATGTTCATATTCGCCGCCTACGAAAGGCATTGTCCTCGGTTGACGAGAGTGAGTCGGCTGATAATGCTGGTATCAACTATGCTAGCCTCGTACAAACTGTGCGTGGCACTGGTTACAGGTTTTCTGCTCGCAACTGCGAAGACTGACCCAGAAAGAAGCTTTTGATCCAGATTTCACCCGGGGCTAGAATTTCTGGTTTCTCTATCGAGCTGCTCCAACTCCCGCCGGTACTCATCATAGTCTTTTTGGTACAGCGCTCTGCAATCTCTTTGCTGGGCGATGGGAATTTCTTCACAGCGCCGCAGGTTATTTTCCTGGATGTTGCGATAGGTAGCTTCGTGACTGCATGACGCAAGTAGGGCAGCGATTAATGAAAGCGCTGTTGAAGTTTTACTTATTGTTTGAAGGCTTCGCATTGCTGACCGATTCCTACGGGCTGTATTGCAGTATATCCCCGAGCTGACACTGAAGATACTCACAAATTTTGTCTAGGGTACTAAAGCGAACTCCTCGGACTCTGCCAGTTTTAAGCAGGGAGGTATTCTGTTTGGAGATGCCCACATAATCTGCTAACTCTTTAGAGCGGACTTTATGTTGAGCCAACATCGTGTCCAGATTTGCAACTATGGCCATGATTTGAACAAACTCCGCGCTTTCTCTAGCCAGTTTGTGAGCTTCTTTTATAACCCAGGATATGGCGAAAAACATCATAGCCAGAAATACCATGTTTAAATCATCTGTACTGATCTCAAGACTGACTGAGCGCAGTCCCTCCGGGTAGTTAAGCGTTGTAGCAACGCTGGTGACGGAAGCCACCGGCCCCAGCAGGAAGCTGTATAGCAACTTGGATGCAAAGCTATGCAGTAGAAGAAACTGAACGAAGAACTTTGTATAAGCTCAGGCAAAAAAAAGAGCCAACTCCGAGGAGTTGACTCATAATCTTTCTAACTCGTCTCTCTTATACTTATAAAAAGAGAGCTTGTTTAAACATCCTTACGAGCCGAGGCTCGCAAGGAAAAGCTGTCTAGAACAAGTTGAAGCGAGCACTTAGACGCAGGCCACGTGGACGCTGGTATGCAGAAACCATACCGTAGTCCGGATCTGCAGCACCCGAGCCTGT
>Ga0315322_10001321_pt1 | contig 19163 bp, 16 predicted proteins | sample M110021515metaG_FD_203461 | JGI IMG/M metagenome (GOLD analysis project Ga0315322, IMG submission 203461) | Ammonia-oxidizing marine archaeal communities from Monterey Bay, California, United States - M1 100m 21515 | ecosystem: Environmental > Aquatic > Marine > Intertidal zone | place: USA...
CAACACTGTCGAACATCTCACGAATGTATTGTGAATAATTGTAACTCGGTGTTACGATTGTAAAATCTAGTTCTTTGTCCATAGATATTAATTAAAGGGAATGATGTTTTCGGCCGCCTGTGTGTCCTCTTCGCAGTCGGCGGAGCAGGGCTTTTTTGCAGCATCGGGGTCCAGCAGGAGTTCACGTTGTGCCGGGTCGAACTTTTCATTTTTACTGCCGTAGAGTTGCCTGAAGATGAACTCGATTTTCTCTTTGAGTGTAAGCGCTTAACACAACACCTCTTGCAGCGGCTCAGCCGAATCTGTCAGCAAAACGCGGAAAAACACTACAGTAACAACCAACAGAATTTCTACTTGTTTGAGTGTATCCAACAGTTTTTTCTCTATTATTTTCTAACTAAACTAATCTCTCGCTTTGGCAGCATCTCAGCTAATTAGCCAAGGTAGTTACTACCCCCCAGGTTCCTCGATTAACTGAACTTCATCAATATGCTTCATGATTAGTTTACACAAGCCCGCACCTACTATAAAAGAGGCAATATTATGCGCGTAGTCTCCATATAGAACTATGTATTTGAAAGGAAACCAAATCCAAGGGATTCCGACAAAGGCGACAGATAACCAATACGGGGTACCCATTGTTCTGCGACACAATACCCAGTAACAACGTGCTACGTAAATCGACAGGATGGTGAAAAAGAACAACCCAACAAACCCAACAAAGCGCACCGCCGTTAACGGCCCACTATGAATATCACCCGACACTAGAAAGTATTCTTGCATCTCTTCTGGGCTCAAAACCACCTTACCTGCTTCTGTTGACATGCTCTGAGCCAAAGCGAGTTCACGTGCTGAAAACCCAAACCCATCTCCCATAATCTTATTTCTAACACGCCCTTCTTCAAAAAGAACAGCATCCCACATTTCGAGACGCCACTCGATGCTACCCTCAGCATCATGCATAACATCTGCATTCCAATCTCCCGGAAATAAACTCATCGTACGTTGAATGCTTAAAGGTAATGGCTTTACGACATGATGAAACCCATAAACCCCTATAATTCCAAAAACGCCTAAAACTGACATCAAAACTAGAAGTCTAATTTTGCGAGTAAGCAATGCATAAATACCCATGAACCCGACCCACGTAATCAGTGCTATTCTATGCCCAGTCAACATTCCGGCCCCCAACGCAAGAAGGAGCAATACTACAGTAACCCCAAGCTTTGTGATGCGCGGAACCCAAGCCGATTCACGCAATAGGATATATCGTTGCACAACAGAGCTAATATTGCCAAGATAGAGGAATCTTTCTGCCATCTGAAACCCATACGCACTAACTGATTTATAGTTAGGTTGATAACCAGTATATAGTATATTGAGCCTTTCTCCTACTGCTACGATGTGATACGAAAGCCCAGCTAATACAGAAGAAACCGCATTCACCCCTAGCGTCATCACAGCTAGGGACTGAACAGCCTTCGGCTTCACCACTAAACCTGACAACATAGCATATGCCATCACAGCTAACAATACCTCTAAATATGGCCGAGAACCGACTGTGGACGACCCCAAAACTGACAAGCCAACTGGATTTAAAAGATAGGTTATCGCCATACTAGCAAGACAAAGACCCAGAAAAAACTCCATTGCATCCAAGCGCCATCTAAATCGTGTCATGCCGATAGCATATTGAATAAACATGATTCCCATACCAAATACCGTTGCTATGTTTGCCACCGAAAGTGGTATTGGCAACAGTCTCGATGAACCTCCAAAAGTAATTAATATTGGAATTATAACCCAAATGCTTGATCCGAGCAACTTAATAACAGTGATCGCGACTACAACCGAAAAGAAGATCCCAACCGTCGTATAGTTTTCCAAAGCGACTGCTTCACCTAGAAACACTGCGCCAATCAGCATCACTATGATTACGATCGCTAATACAACTATCCTTGAACTATTCATATCTTTATACTTTGATTTATCGCTCTATCTTAGGTGAGAAAATCTAACATTGTTATGCTACGCTGGATATAGTAATTGCTTGTAGAAAGCCAACATCTTCTCCGCATGTTGCCCCGAATCATATAGCTTCTGGGCTTTTTCTACAGCTTTAGGTGACCATTCTATATGTTTTGCAACAGCTAAATCTATTCCTTTCGCGTAATCGTTTATGGAAAAAGGCTGGGCCAAATAACCTGTCACACCATGATCAATCATGTCAGACAATCCTCCAGTTCTATAAGCTACTACAGGTAAGCCACACGAACTCGATTCAGCCACTGTGTTTGGAAAATTATCTTCTCTTGAGGGACAAAGGAATACGTCACATGCCTTATAAATGTCCGCCATCAACTTTTCATCACAAATGCTACCCAATGACTTACATGCCATGCCCCCTACATTCTTAACTCCCGCATCACCACCGACAACGACCAAACAACACTTTTCTATCGTCTTAGGGTTTAGTAGCTCTAGGCTACCCAGTAATAAATCCATCCCCTTGTGACGGGCATGCAAGCTGGCGGCCCCAAAAAGAAGCAATATTCTATCATGAGGAAGCCCGAGCTGAGTTCTCAATACATCCTTGGAATCACTCAATGAAAAAATAGAGTTATCTAGGCAGTTAGGAATTCTCTCCAGCCTTTCATGCGGTAGCCATTCGGCCTTCTTTGCCACCGTGTAAAAATTACGGCATAGTGCCACTATACCATTCGGCTTACTTTTCAAACTCCGTCTATAACAATCACCAATCTTCGCTCCATATCCACTATGATCGATCTCCTTAAAGCTTGTCGGATATTGCATAGCCATTTCCGGTGTCATTAGTGACCCAGCATAGTGATAACTCCCCATAATTGGCCAAAGATCATGCATGGTCCAAACAACTGTAGCCTTTATTTTCTCTATCTCTCGCACACTTATCATTCCTGCGTTCACCCAATGGAAGTGCACAATGTCAGGTTGAAACCTTTTAATTTCCGGTATAATAAACCCAGGCAATCGGTTTGAACTTCGCAGACTGCGGTCTATTGGATCCACCTTGCGCCTCAACCATTGCTCATATCTTAGCTGAAATACCCGCCATAGTTTTCGTAACGCCAGAAAACGGAGTTCATAAATTTCAGGAGCATTCGTAGCTTTCTTTGTAACCAACATCTTCGAATCCACACCATGAGCTAACAAGGCGAGATGCGAACGCCTCGCTGCATTCCCAGCTCCACCAGAATCTGAGAAATTGATGTGTAGAACTTTTACTGGCATAGATTCTGTAGAGTCTCTGTCTTTTTTCATCTTAGTTCAAACGCTCAAATAGTTAATTTTTTTTTTCCATACTTTAGGCCTTCGATCAAGGCAGTATGCATACTCTTGGCTGTGTGCCGCGATTAGTTTGGCAATGCTTACCACTTCACGACCTAACAGGGAAGCATACAGACCAACAGAACTGAGATTCACAAACACTGATAAACCTTCTCGCATTGCCAAGTCTTCAACAACAAAATCGCGCGAGAGCATAGTTATCTTAAAGCTGGCATTTGAATCGCTTAGAGCCTCCGTCCACCACAAAGGGAAGGCATTCCCCGCTAGTCGCGTTGTCTCGGGGTGAAATTTAACTGCTACCTGTCCAATATTTCGTTTCTCTATTAGCTTAAACACTGAGCACAATGCTTCTCTCATCCAAGCTTCTTGGACAAGTCCTGCCTCTACTACAGCATCTAATACCACCAAAGCCTCAATGTCAGGATACTCCCTACTTTCAATAAAGGGACAGTCAAGCAACTGCTTATTCTTAAATCCATTGAAAGCATGTTGATTCCAGCTGAAGCACCCCCTATACATAACATTGGAAAAGTCTTGGACAGATCGATTCTTGCGAAAAGCCCCCCCATAGTTGAGAAAGTGATAGATCCTACTGAGGATTGATTTCCATGAAGCCACGCCTGAAATTGCCAGCTCACCTTTACGCTTTGTCCCGTGATAGGCAGCCGTACCTTCTTCGACTATATAGTATCCAGAGCATTTAGGATGTGTTGTAATCAGTTGAAATAAAAACTGACTTGTCTGTGGTATGTAACTTATGTAATTTTGCCCATCTACCAGCCTTTCAAATTGGCATCTCCATTTTTTTAGGCCCATTCGGCATCTTAGGAAATTAACACCCTTTTCAGGCAGGTCAGATTTGTAATCCTCTATACAATAGGCGCGACCTATATCAGGAGCTTTCTCATTTCTTGCTGTCAGCCAGATAATATCTGCCTTAGCCGTCCTCTCATGCTCAATCACCCCCAAGCAAAGACGAGTAGTTATAGGAGAATGCGTATAAAAAACACGTTTCATGCTTCCCTTTCCTTAATACCCCGCACAAGCAAGGGAATGAACACTGGCAAAAGAATAACTGCGATTCCAACACGAACAAAGAATGAAAGTTCACTAGGATATTGCAAGAATGATAACCAGATTGCCAGAGCTCCCAAACCAAGAACCGGCAATAGACCTTCTAGGTAAGGATATGGCATAGGGTCAGTTTTACGTGTAACGCAATGGAAAATGGTTGCCATTGATACTTGGGCTGACAGTGTACTTACCACTGCACCAATAGCTCCTAATCTCGGAATCAAGAGCAGATTCAATAGTATATTTAACAGCGCTGCTCCACCAGATACCCACGGAATTAACTTTGTCCTCTTGTGATAGAAAAGAGGATTCACTCCGAAAAGATATATCCCCATCGCGAAAAAGGAGAAGGCCATCATGGGCACAAACCTGCTCGAGCCAGCGAAGTTTTTCGTAGCCAATAGGTCAATCGCATCGCGCGCAAAAAGCATCATAAACAAACAACAAAAGCCTATGCCTATCAACCACCAGATTCCGTATTTCCTCACCTCAAAAAGATTACGGTCTTTCTCTGCCATGATCTCATAGTAGCGCGGTGTCCAAGCCATGTTTATGCTAGTAATCACAAATACCATCACAATGGCAATCGACATGGCTAGATTGTAAAGACCCACATCTGCCATCGGCACCATGGATGCAAGAAGGACACGATCTGACATGTTCATCACCCAAATAGCCAGCATATGAGGGACCAATGGCAAACCGAACGCTAAAGCTGCCTTGAAATGTTTTAAGTGAATGTCCAATGTCCCGAACATTCTGATCATGACCGCGACAGAGGCTACTGATATAATGATACAACTGGGAAGCTCTGCTACTATCTGCCCAACCAAGCCGTATTTCACAAGCCCATATAGCCCAAAAATCAAGTTTAAGAACCATGCTCCAAGCATAAAAATAACGTAGAGCCAAGGCCTTTGCATCGCCCTAAAAACGGGGAGCAACAGGCTCGTTCCTATCACAGCCAAAAACACCTTGACTATTGTTAGGGACATATGAGGGTGAAAAGGAAATTTATTACCCAATGGAGTCTTTTCCCAAGAGTGTGCACCTATAAAAACAATAGCAGCTACCAGAACTATGCTGATGAAGCTCACTCCAAGCCATGTGCTTATCACATAGGATTTATAATCATCTCCTCCCTCCTTCTTATCATAGTATGCACGGACCACAGCCGCTGTGGTCCCCAATAAGATCATAGGCGTCAGAAAACTGGCGATTGACGCTAAGGTTCCAAGTGTTCCAAACTCAGCTGGGCTAAGATAATAAGTCTTTACTGGCAATAATGCCATGGCCGACAGCTTGGGAATCATGCTGGCAGCCAAATAGATGCCACTTGCAGCAAGAAACTTATTCCCTAACAGATGTTGAGTTTTGGATAAAAATTCTTTCAAGGCAGTAATTAGTTAGTTGCTACCAAGCCGTGAAGTGGTCTTGTTTTGTCACGATAAAAAAGTGACGCGCCTTCAGCTCCCGGTCCAATTTATTGGCTATATCAATCTGAATGAATCATCCTGATTGCTATGACCAGAATCATGGTTGCTAGAATAGCTCGATAGGCCTTTTTCACACGCGCTCTTAGCACACTCCGACTATGGAATGAATTTCACCAATTGCGTGCGGGAACTGCAAAAACCTTGAAGCCTTTAGCTCAGGATTAAATACTACTACTCCACAATCAATAGATATATTATTGGAGATTCCCATTACCTTGGAATAGTTTCTATTCTTACTTTGTCCAACATAGTATAGACCATTCTTGTAACCTAGGCCTCTTGTAAAAGCAGGGAATGTGCCCTGTATAGATAGATTGTTAAACCTCAAATGCCCAGGAAGGGAATCAAGAACATGAAGGGAACCATCAAAATGTTTGACGTTATGCGGCATGTAAAGCCCTGCGCAAATATCTCTTAACCGCTCCCCACTCTCAATATCAAACTCAGCAATACACCCATCAAAGACATCGTTCTTCCAATTTCCAGTTGATGAAAACATAGAAACATAAAGGCTATTTCCAATGGCCAAATTATCATTACAATGATGCATTGGTTCACCTAATTTCTCAAGCTTGCTACTTAATTGGAATTGCCTCTCTATCTGGTACTCTGAGTTTATCTCTAAAACCGCATCCAAATAAGAGCATGTGATATAAAATTTTTCATTGGATTGATTGTAAGATATTCCATGGGCTCTTGATCCCTGAGGAAGCTCACACAAGTGCTTCACCGCACCATTTGCGTACTTAAAAAGCCCCTTATCAGTATCAACAAAATAAACATCCCCCTGGTGATCAATTGATCCATAGCAAGGACCGGTATACACCCTCTCTAATAAAACATCCGATGCCTTTACATTACACTTGTAAAGTCCTCCCCCATATTTCTCACCTTCTAAAGGGACTGTCCCACTCGTAAAATAAAATGAGGATTCCAAGTCTTCCAACTCACTAATAGCAATCAGATCATTGAGAATAGGAGAAATAATAAAATCCGCATTAGGTGTTAACCCATAACCAGTAAGCTGGTGGGAGATATCTGAAATAGCTGTGGAGCAAATAAGCACGCAATAGTCTGAGCTTACCTTTTTAGGATGGAGTATATCAAAGCCATCATATGTTTCCCCCTCCAGGTTAGAAGAGTTATCCACAATAAAAGCGACATTCTCCCTCCCTATTTTTCTAATTGTTTTCTTGGCAACATTACCGGACCCAAACAGAACCACCTTCCTTCTGTTATTCTTATTTATCTCTGCAAACGAAGTTTTAGTCAACATTAGTTCTAGCTCTCTGTGTAATATTTCTCACTGTTCTTTTCTGATAAGAGCACTGTCCCGTATAATCGCTCTTCCCCATCAATATCGATTTTGCACCACTGTTTATCTCTAATAAACCAAACCTTCGGGTCTCTGAAGCCATCTGCCACCAGATCAAATTCATCTTCTGTCCAGCCTACATATGAAAGCCACCTCTCAAGATCTTTTGATTTGATCGGGTCTCTCCTGAGCACCTCCTTGATCGCCTCGTCCCGTGTCCTAATTCCACCTCTTATATCCTTGGAAGTATGATCCGTCGCGCGACCATAACCAAATTTTACCCACTTCATGTAATCATGAATACCATTTTCATGGACATCGTCTAGGTTTGACAATGTCCTATAAGTCCTCTCAAAAGGTTCCTCTGCTTCCTTGAACCCGTATCTTTCAACCATTTCAGGTCCATGTTTATTGGCATCCCACTTGAAAAAGTTAGAGATGTAGATACCTCGAACTCCTACACGCTCAATATCTTCGTCAGATGGATATTTCCACTGAAGCATCTCATGCTCAAATATTTCATCTCCATATTTTTTAGAGGCTTCAATAATATCGTCCCACTCGTAGCCTCTTAAACAATGCTCATGTCTATAGCGATAAGTGAACTCCACAAAATCTTTGTAAGAATGCATCCCTCCCAAGTCCATAAACCCATGCTCTCCCCATACCATTAAGGGCACATTCTTCTCAACTGCGGCTCTTATCGGATAAGTAAAAATACCAGCATGTGCATGCCAATTCATATCACCCATTAATTTTTGACACACTCTGTTCATTTTTTTCAACAGGTTAATGCTGGGTGTATAAAATATGTGATCCACATCAAAAACCTCTCTCATGTTGATCAAGTTTTCCATTCCGGTTTTGGAATAGTTATTCCCGTGATAAGTCACAAGAAGTGGATTCAACCCATATTCCTTAATGATGGCAATTTGCCAATAGCTATCCTTGCCTCCTGAGACAGGTATCACACAGTCATACCCATTCGAGTTAGATTTGTAGTCTTCGAGCAAATCCTCAAACATCATTCGTCTTCTATCCCAATCGATCGTCGCGGGCTCTTCACTAGTGGCACATCCAGAGCACACTCCGTTCTCATCGAATTCTAACGGGACAGCCGAGCTACTCGGAAATGTGCATTTTTTGCAGTATTTGATAACAGGCTTCTTCATCTGAAATTTGGTTGTTTTAATTTTAGTTTTTGCTTACTTCTCGGATATATATTTTCAGTGAAATGGAACATGTTCCCTGCAGCTATCCCTGAAATATTCTCAGTTTTTGCTAGTTCAATAAAATCGAATGTACTTATCGCTCCACCACAAGCAATCACAGGAACGCTAAACAAGTCCACTATTTTCTGAATGGCATCTATATCGTAACCTTCCCCGGCACCATCATTATCAATAGATGTGAGAAATACCTCACCACACCCGATTTCTTTGATATAACTCCCCATTTCCTCAACGCTTAGGGGTAGTGGGTTTGTCCCGTTCTCAGTGTAAAAAACTATTTCCCCACCCTCGATCCTATAGTCAAGGGATGCAACCAATGCCTGTGCCCCAAAAATTTCAATAGCATTTTTTACTATTGAAGGATTCGTATGAAGCAAAGTATTCACAATCACTTTATCCGCCCCATTCTTGAGATACTTTTTTATAGTGTTTAGGTCTCGAATCCCTCCCCCAAAAGACAACGGCATGAAGCATTCTTTCGCTATGAGCTCCAAAGCTTCATCTATCGAATTGATCCGTTTCACTTTGTGGTCATCTCGCCTACTATCGTAACTTTTTTCTCTTGAAATATCGATATAGACCAACTCATCGATATCCCATTGGTTATACCTTCTTACTTCGTTAACTACATTGCCGATAATTTTGTGTTCCTCGAACTTCTCGCTCCTCACAATCAGCCCGTTTTTAATATATAATACGGGAATAAGTCTTTTCTTAACCATTATCCTAACAAGGTTGAGAGTAATTCAAGCCCCTTCTTTTGACTTTTTTCTGGATGAAACTGGAGACCAAAAATATTCCCGTTTACATAAGCTCCCGAACAAAAATCTATTCCGTGACTGGTTTGGAAAAGCACATTTTTCTTATTCTCAGGCACGCAGTAAAAAGAGTGCACAAAATAGTAGTCATCATTAAAAGACGCAAATTCATCTGACTTACTTTCTATAGTATTCCACCCCATATGAGGGACTCTTAGATCAGTCCGCTCTCTGAAGGGGATAACCTCACCTTTTATCAAATCCAATCCATCATGCTCCCCAAACTCGTAGCTTTTAGAAAACAGTAATTGCATCCCTAGGCATATGCCTACGATTCTCTTATTCTGACTAGCCGCTTCCAATATAGCCTCATCCAAGCCAGTTTCATTCAGCCTGCACATCGCCTTTCCAAACGCCCCAACTCCAGGGAGGATGAATTTGTCGAATTCGCAAAATTGGTCTGGATCATCGATTAGATCGACATCCATCTCCAAGAATTGAAGAGCATTAATGACCGAAGTCAGATTGCCCATTCCATAATCAACAACTCCTATTTTCATACACAATCTAATAATTAATCAAGTTAACACCTTATTCTATAATATCCCAGCTTACCGGAGTACCTTTGGGGAGCTGGGTTCTCACTTTCTTCCCTATCAATTCCTTTAGATGCTTTGGGTGAAGCCCATAACCGGGACGAATCACACGAGTATTCTCTTCTGTCAACAACTCACCAGCCTTCATATCTTTTACGATAAATATCGACTTCCTAAACACGCGGCTATCCGACTCTTTTTCTGTAAGTTCATAGGTCACTTCGCCGGCGGCTTGTTCCGCTACCCTGACGGATGCAACCATTTCCTTAAACTCATGAGGCTCCATGGAAAAGGCACTGTCCGGCCCTTCGACGTCGCGGGATTTTGTAAAGTGTTTCTCGATGATACAGGCACCCAGTCCAACGGCGACCGCTGGCACGATGGAACCCATGGTATGATCGGATAGCCCCACGGGCACGTCAAATACCTCTGCCATATGTTTGATTCGAGCTAGATTGGCTTCATTGGCTGGCGCGGGGTATGAGCTGGTGCATTTGAGCAAGGCGTATTCCGAGCACCCATTTGACTTTAGCACCTCCACCGCCTCTGAAATCTCGCGTAGTGTGCCCATGCCTGTGGACATAATCACAGGTTTACCTGTTTTAGCAACTCGGGCAATCAGCGGGTGATCGACTAATTCGAAAGATGCAATTTTGTAGGCAGGCATGCCCAAGCCCTCGAGAAAATCCACTGAGGTGCTGTCGAAGGGGCTCGAAAATAGGGTGATACCTATTTTTTTTGCCTCGGCGATCAAGCGTGTAGTCCAGTTCCATGGCATAAATGCCTCGCCATAAAGTTGGTAGAGATTTTTTCCCTCCCAGATCGTGCCCTTGCCAATTTGAAAATACTCATTGTCACAATCAATGGTCATTGTATCCGGCGTGTAGGTCTGTATCTTGACTGCATCCGCACCACAATCTTTAGCAATGTTAATCAGATCAACCGCCTCCTGGATATCGTGGTTGTGATTTGCAGAAATTTCAGCTATTACGTAGGTGCTATGCCCACTTCCCATTTTCTTTCCATTAATAGTGATTGTCTTCATCTTTATCTTTCAGAACCCTCGATTTTAATTGTGTATGTCCTGCCTGCCATCTCAAAATAGGCTGGATAATTATCATTATCTACTGTACGTAAAATATTGAACTGCTCGTGTATGGTTTTATTTACATCGAGCATACTATCTTTGGATGACCTTCGTGGATAGGTGAAGGAGTCCCCTATTTGAGCCTGTTTATTTGTAACAATAGATGGGTAATGTTCGACGAAGTCACAACATAAATCAAATTGTGCCAAGGCCTGTTTTTCTTGAATTTCATCAAGTAACTCATCACCTAAAAACACCATCATAGATTTGAGATAAACATCACCTGCATCGACCTTTTCTGTGGCTTCGAAAAGAGTCATTGGAATCTTATTTTCACCATCAATGATCTGCCAAGTCACAGGCGACCACCCTCGACCTTTCGGAAGATCACTCCCATGTATTACAATATTATGTGTGTTGTTTGTGAGGATGTTGGCTGGGATTAAACTCCAAAAAGACAAGAGGAAAAGAATGTCGGATGGAGGGATTTCTTGTGCATCAAATACCACATGAACCTGATGACCTAGCCCTTCTAATTTCTCTTTCAGCTTATCAACTGAATTGCGTAACCAGCCCGTGGCGGCAGTAGCGATTGTTATAATCAGCCGATCTGACAGAAGGCTAGCGACTCTATCTGCACCTTTACCGTCAATTACCGTATGCTTCTGTTGGTAAGCGATGCCTTCTAAACCGCTGCTAATCCATCTATCCAGTAATCTTTTCCAGACAGTAACAGCTCGGTCAGTTGGCCAGCCTAGCGTAAGTGCTAATTCACGCTTTTTTAATTCTTCAACGATTGGCTCTTGATTCTCTGCAATAGTCACCACTGCGCCGGCAAGACCATAGGCCAGCCATTCCCAACACGTGCTTCCACCAGCTGATATCACTGCATCAGTCCACTCATACATGGATGGCATATCGCGCACATTGGTTAAAATTTCAACTTGATGGCGTGATTTTTGAGCCCATTGCTGAAGCTCTTTTTGGTGAGCATTAGCTCCTCCCGCAAGAACACGGATATCTAAAGTATCAAGGTTCGTGTGCTCCAGTGATTTTAGAATCGTCAACGTGACATTGTCCACATCAGCTCCACCCATTGTCACCAAAATTCGCTGTGCAGGAAATGATTTTTCTTTAGCTCTTTGTATACTAACTAAAAACTCTTCACGAATTAAAGCAAAAGATGAACCCAGAAGCCACTGCATATCAGGCTGACTCGAATTTCCTCGTTGCCAGTTTTCAGATCCTAGGTTTTGATTGAGAACAGCATCGCAGTGCCAGGTGGCACAATGCCCGTAGTCATCGATTGCAAGCACTTTAATCCCATGGCCGGATACCCGTTTTTGATAGGTTTCATCAAGATGATAGCCATCAAGCACCATCCATCGTGCCCCGAGTTCTTTGCAGAGTTCGAGTGTTAGGTCAGCATCCTGAGCATCTCCCAATATACAGCCGTCGAGTAGTTGGTGTCTAATACCTAGCTCCTTCACACGGTCAACCACGGCTGACGGGCATTGGGCCGAGGCTATCACGACGTTACCTCCACGCCGCATGTAGGCCTGAGCAAGAGCGATCATGCGCATGATATGGCCAGTGCCTAAAACACCACCCGCATCAGCTCTAATGATTAAATTTTTCACAGCTCTCTTTTTTCGAGAAGCTCATGTGCGAGCTCTGCACAGCGCCAGTCTTCAAGGGTATCAATATCCTGAACCCGTTCGCGTGGAATGATGACCGGAGCCGAACACGCACTAAAAACCCCCTCATTGTTGAATAAACCAGCGCGGCGAAACCAGTAAAACTGACCAGCGTCGTGATAACGCTCGGGAAGATCCTGAGAACGAGTCTGTTCATATTCAGGGTAAACCATTTCAACGCGCCTATCAGAATTAATTTCCAATGAACGCTGGATAGGAAATAGATAACTTGCCACGCTGAAAGCGAAATCCAAGGCCTCGTCCGCAAGTAAGGTTTCCAAACCTTGTCTTAAAAAAGACGGCATCACCAAAGGAGCGGTAGCATAAATACAGCAGGCTTCCTCAATGTGCGATCCTGTTTGCTGCTCGGTGGTCTCTACCGTATGACGTAACACTGGGATCGTCCCGGTATGATCATCAGATAATTCAGTAGGTCGTATAAACGGTACACTCGCTCCTGATTTCTTAGCGATATCTGCAATCTCTTCATCGTCCGTGGAAACGATTACATCATCGAAACAACCGCTTTCCAGTGCGGCCTCAATCGACCAAGCTATCATAGGCTTGCCTCGAAACTCGCGGACATTCTTCCGGAGGATTCGTTTGCTCCCACCGCGTGCTGGAATAATGGCAATACGCATGGTGATATTATTAATCGAGGTTTTTGATGTTCTTGATCACCTGATTGACGTCCTCATCGGTCATTGCTGGATACATCGGCAAGCTCAGAGCCTTGGCGTAAAAAGCTTCAGAATTCGGACATTTTCCTGGCTGGTAGCCGTATGTCTCACGATACCAAGGTTGGAGGTAGACAGGGATGTAAAGCACCTGTGTGCCGACACCTTTTTCTCGCAGTTCCTGCATCACCTTCGTGCGAGTCTTCCCTAACTGATCAAATTTAATTTGGACCGTGTAGAGGTGCCAAGAAATTTGCTCTCGATCAAGTTCATGCTGCACACCAGGAGTAGTTAACCAAGACAATTCTGTGAAGGCTTGATTGTAGAGTGCAACAATTTCACGACGTCTAGCCGTGAAACTAGGTAGACGCTCTAGCTGGCTTAAACCGAGTGCACATTGAATATCCGTGATACGGAAGTTGTAGCCCAACTCCTGCATCTCATAATACCATGGACCCTGCTCACTCAAAACACCCTCTTCAGAGCCAAGCCCCTGGAAAACCTTGGCGTCCCGTATCATCCCATGGGTCCGTAGCTCACGTGCTTTTTGAGCATAATTATCATCATCGGTCACCAACATGCCTCCCTCACCAGTGGTCAGAGTTTTGACGGGATGGAAGCTGAATATTGTCATGTCCGCCCATGGATGCCCTCCTTGTTTCCATGCTTCCCCAGCTTTATAGAAGCCACCTCCCGTACCGTGACAGGCGTCTTCAATCACAATTGCTCCATTCTCCCGAGCTATCGTGGCAATTTCCCTCACCTCCGCCGATTGCCCAGCATAGGCCACGGGGATTACGGCCTTCACGTCATCCGACCAAGCTCCGCGCAGTGACTCAGGATCCATCGTATAGGTGATAGGATCAATATCACAGAAATCCGGAGTAGCTCCTACAAACGCGGCACAATTAGCAGAAGAAAGAAAAGTATTGGGAGCGGTGATGACCCGGTCCCCTTTTCCAATTCCCGCAGTAAGCATAGCCATGTGCAGCGCAGCGGTGGCATTACATACCGCGATAGCATGCTTGGCTCCAACATGTTCAGCGAAGGCCTTTTCAAAAGCCTCAACTCCCGGACCACAGGTCAGGTAATCAGACTTCAGGACCTCAACGACTGCTGCGATATCTTCCTCGCTAATCGATTGTTTACCGTATGGAATCATAAGAAAATTCTAATCAAGGATACATTGGTCAGATCGATAGTATTCAATATATCATTATGATGGATCGACATGTTGATCGATAAGTTCACGTAATTCTTGCACGCAGAGAAATTCTTCATTGGCTCCTGAGGTATAGTTAAATCCTGACTCTACCAGCTTGGCGTCAAAATTATTGATGTATGCATCCAAATCCCAGCGCGGCACCTGAGGAACAATTACATAATATTTCCCTAGATCATACGTCGTAAATGAATCAGAACTAGTGATCATTTCCTCGTGGATTTTTTCCCCGGGACGAATTCCAATCACTGGATGCTCACAATCCGGCCCAATCGCTTCAGCAATGTCTGTAATGCGGTAAGATGGTATTTTAGGCACAAACAGCTCACCACCCCAAGCATGTTCAAGAGCGTGTAAAACCATCTTAACTCCGTCAGCCAATGAGATATTAAAACGGGTCATTGTTGGATCGGTAATCGGTAAAATACCTGTCTCTTTGCGTTTCAGGAAAAACGGCATTACCGAACCGTTAGACCCCATCACGTTTCCATACCGAACCACTGAAAATTTAATATCCTGTTTCCCTCTGACATTGTTGGCTGCAATGAACAATTTATCAGAAGCCAACTTGGTAGCACCATACAGATTAATGGGGGCACAAGCTTTATCCGTAGAGAGCGCAACCACATCCTTGACCCCGCAACTCAGTGCCGCTTTGATAACATTTTCAGCACCCCCAATATTAGTTTTTACGCATTCATCGGGATTATACTCCGCAATGTGAACATGCTTCATAGCAGCAGCATGTATCACGCAATCCACATCATTGAATGCACGTTTCAAACGCTCAAGATCTCTAACATCCCCAACGAAAAATCGAATTGCAGAATACTTTTCTTTAGGAAATTCCTGCGCCATTTGGAATTGCTTCTGCTCGTCTCTTGAATAAATGATTAGCCGTCTGACATCAGGCCATTTTTCAAAAATAGTCATGGCCAGTTCTTTCCCTAAGGATCCTGTACCTCCTGTAATTAGAACAGATTTGTTGTTTAACATAGTTTTTGGTTTGGTTATTTATTGAAATATTTAGAGTTACTCACATTTGAAGTAGCCCAAAAAATAAATGAACTAATTATCTAATGTCAGTTACACATTGTATACCACGCAAGCTGTTATAAGTAAAATACCTTTTAAACAGTCGTCGGGGTTCTTTACATAGACGATATAGCCATTCGATGCCATATTTCTGGTTCCATATGGGTGCTTGTTTGACTTCGCCTGCATGAAAGGCAAAGGCCGCACCCATGCCAAAGTAAACGGCGGGTGGGAGCTGAGCTTTATGTTTCGCAATCCAACGTTCTTGTTTTGGGCAACCGAGTCCGACCCAGACGAGATTAGCTCCTGACTCATGTGTTTTTTTACAAATCCGCTCAAACTCGTCATCCGGCCATTCTCCAAACGGGGGCGAATAAGCACGCGCAATATTAGTGGTTGGATGCTCATTCTCAAACCGTTCTTCCAGCGCGTTTAATGTGCTTTGTTTGCCATCAAACAGAAAGTGCTTATACTCTGGCTGGTCTTCCGTTGCCTTAATTGCTTCTATCATCAACGTCGGTTCATAGACACGATCAGTGAGTTTCTGGTCTTCGGGTAATTGCCTGTTTACTGTCCAGACTAAGGGCATGCCGTCTGGAGTAATCAGATCAAGTTTGGCCATTGCCTCGCCGAAGGAATCATCATGCCGGGCTAATGCCGCAACGTGGGTGTTCGCAGCTTCCACTGCATATGCTCGATCAGCTTTCCTTGCGGCCGCTTTGAACCAGTTAATTGCCTTTTTGTAGGTTGTAACATCAACGGCAAGACCAATGACTTTCACTGTCTGGATGGGCGGGAGTTCGGGAGTCATGTTATTTTAGACTACAGACAACAGAGGACAAACGTTAGAGGACAGATGCTTGGAAGTGCTAGAATCTTGAAGTCCGGAAGTGGTGGAGTCTGGAAGTTGGGTGACCATCGGGTTTAAAAGACAGCAGACTACAGAGGACAGAGGGTCGCTGCGCTGAATGACATATATAAAATATTTACCGAAATGGTATTTAATATCTAGTTGAGATTCAGGGCAAGTTGCTAGATATATTTTGTGAAATCAAAATTTGAGACTTGTGAATTGGGCTGTTAAGCGTACTATAGTGAGTTACGCTACTTCAAAAATTATCTATACAGATTTTTTCTATTTCCTCTTCTTTTAGGTAGGGGTTCATCTGCAGAGAGATACCTTGATCGGCAATTTTTTCTGTTACAGGGAAGTCTCCTTTTTTATGCCCGAGGTTTGCAAAGACTAGTTGTAGGTGCAATGACACCGCACGCAATTCACCTATTTTTTATATGATAATGAATAGCGCCCATAATTATTTGTTTTACTATCACCATAGTTTTTTTAGGCCAATAGTACAAGAGCTAAGCCTAGGAATTAGGCTCGGTCATAAAATACCACGTGATCAAGATCACTTGGTTCATCGACCTCGATCCAGCCATTGTCCACAGGAACTGCATTGAGTGGCTCCACTTGATCTGATAGCAACTGAAGGAATGTCGTCATATACATCTGCTCAAAGGAACGCCCGTCATAGGTGACATTCCGATCCAAACTATGATAAAATTCTCGAATACGAGGTAATACGTTTTTTGAAAACTTGATCAGGCCAATATATTGTCCCTGAATATCATCATAAGAGTCTGCTTTTTTACCTAACTCTTGAATAGTCCCATCGTCATTAAGTTTCAGGGTCTCGGCATCTTCTAAAGGGTTTTCCATACGGGCACTCCAATATCTCTTCCACTCTCGATCAATTACCACAGAGATTGGTAACGCGGAATTCATAAGAGACTGGATCACATTATCTTGGTAAATGATATCACCATACGAAATTATCAAGTCATCATTCATAATTGCCTCGGCGCAAAACAAAGACTCTACCATGTTGGTGGTTTCATAGAGCTCATTATTGTGTTTCGTTATCTCTGGGTATTGAATCACCTCTTCGCGATAACCACACACAACATGAATGTCAGTGATGTTAACACGTTTAGCAGTTTCGAGCTGAATTTTCAGTATGGGAATCCCATTGACTGGGACCATACACTTCGGGATATTATCTGTTAAGGGTCTCAAACGGGTACCTTGGCCAGCTGCTAGTACTAGTAATTTCATATGATTTTTCCTGAGTTTAAAAATGTTGTTATTAGATTCTGATCAAACTGTTGGGGAGCACGTTCTGGATGCCACTGTAACCCTAAAATTTTGCAGTTTGCATGACGAAACGCCTCAACGACGCCATCTTCAGTGCACGCCAATAATTCTAGTTGCGTCGACAGCCCATCTTCAACAAGTCCGTCATTGTGGTAGCTGTTTACCGTCTGTTTTGAGAAAACTGTATGTTTAGAAATCAGTTGATGTTGTGTCCCCACATGTCCGTTCAACTCGTTTACCCCTGTCCCAGCGTAGTAGGCATTGATAAATTGCATCCCCCTACATATACCCAACAAGGGTTTGTCCTTTGCCAGTGCTCCATCTATTAGCTGGCGCTCTATTTCATCCCTTTCTTCGTATACACCTGCAAGCTTACTCGCATGAGAACCATCTAATCCTTTTTCCGTGTTAACTGTGTTGCCGCCTGTCAGCACAATAGCATGAAAATCCAGGGACAAGTATTGCTCCACATGCTTTGTATTGGAAGGAACGAGAATAGGACTAAACCCTAAACTTTCAAAATATTCGATGTATTCATATGCTAACGCACTACGTTTCTCCACATAAGACATCTCTTCTGTGACACGCATAGACATCAACATCATCGGCCTTGAATTCTCCTTCACCTGATGATCTCCATTCTTTTTGCCCCACAATCTAATCGCAGAGTATTTGCAGTATATATATCTGAAAAGAGCGATTCTCCACAGCCGATTACTGCAGGGATTTCAAATTCTGCGCATCGAATGGCCATGTGACTATTAGCCCCACCATATGCAGTCACTAGTCCAGCAATGTTATGGCTAAACACCCAATCAAAACCTGGATCGGCATTTTCAATAATGCAGATTTTTCCATTTACGTTATTAGATTTATCTTCAAAGTTACAGATTGATGCCGTAACAGTTTTTTGTGTAATGAAATTTGGTTGAGTCTCGGGAACATAAAATACTTCAACGTCGGACTCATCCAAAATTACAACAGGCAGCTTAATAGCACTCGCAACAATATGCTCTCTACGACGTCTTGATATGGCAGATTGCCATATAGCTAACTGATTGCTTGGTTGAGAACGGACTGCTAAACCAAGTAACTCCTGCACTTCAAGAAAACTTAAATCATCTCGGTTGATGCCACACTCCAAAGCTAATGCAGTCAGATGATCCATTGCCAAACTCAGACTCTTTGTAAATTCAAACTTCCCCTTTTCACGTCCTTCAATGGCCTGACGGATAAAATCAAACAACTTTTCCGGGGAACAACTAATCCCAACTCCAATTAAGGCCTTTGAGATTAACTCTCTCTCCTGCTCGCTTAACTCAAAGTGTATGATCTCCTCACCATGTGGACGATTGGATAAATCAACATAGGCATCGAACTGTTCATGATATGCAGGACTAGTGACGTCATATGTACCTGGCCTAAGATGACCATACAGTTCAATTAATTCCTCTTCTGTTTCGACCGCAAGATCATTCACAAAGTCCTTCGC
>Ga0315322_10001322_pt1 | contig 19163 bp, 15 predicted proteins | sample M110021515metaG_FD_203461 | JGI IMG/M metagenome (GOLD analysis project Ga0315322, IMG submission 203461) | Ammonia-oxidizing marine archaeal communities from Monterey Bay, California, United States - M1 100m 21515 | ecosystem: Environmental > Aquatic > Marine > Intertidal zone | place: USA...
CAGAGTCATCACCTTGTCGAGCGCAGCGTAGGAGCCCGGAACGACAAGCTGCTTGGTCATGGCCCCGACCTTCACCGTGGTGCGCTCGAAGGCACCCGACGGCACGATCCAGGACAGCACGCTCATCACGCCCACCACGATGGTGAGAAGGGCCATCACATGCGGAAGACGGGGTCCCGGCGAGGCTGCGGGGGTGGGCGTCTCGGACGGCGGGTCGGAGGATGGCTCGGTCGGCTGTTCGGACATCGGCGCGCTCGGGGCTGAAGACGACGGGCACTATCACCCGAAGAGACGAAGCCGAGGTGGGTGTCCGCACGCGTGCCGGACCGCTCTGGGCCCGGTTCAGGGTCCGCAGGAACCGCGACGCGACCGACAGCCCACGACCTTCAGCTCCACCGGCACCACCCCAGCGTCGAGCATGTCGATGCGACGCGCCGCCCCCTTCGAAAGATCCACCACGCGATCGGCCACGAACGGGCCTCGATCATTGACCACCACACGCACACTCTGGCCGGTGTCAGTCCGGGTGACCTTCACCACGGTGCCGAAGGCCAGGGTGCGATGCGCAGCCGTCTTTTTTCGGGGGGCGAAGCGCTCGCCAGAGGCGGTGGGCTTGCCGCGAAAGCCGGGTCCGTACCACGACGCCTTGCCCGTCTCCCGGTGGGAGCGATGAGCGCATCCCGCGAGCATGCAGCCCACGAACAAGGGCATCAAAGTATACTTCAGACGCAGCATGTCGACCCCTGTGACCCAGAAAAGGGAGGCAGCGCTCCCAAGCACTCAAGATGGCGAGAGCGTCCACTCCGCCGAGCCATTGGGCGTCTCCCAGAGGCGGATGCGCACGACGGTGACCCCGGTGTCGGCGAGCAAGCGCTGGGCGTGGACAGCCAGCTCAGCCACGATGACCTCTGCGGTGGGGGCACGGTCGGTCCAATACACGGGGCGCCCGAAGCGGGCATTGGCCTCGGCGATGGGAGGGGCAGCGGGGTCCGACCTCATCAAGATAGCGGTGTGGTCCCAGTTGTCGTCGATCCAGCCGCCCACCTTCTCCTTGACCACCCCAAAGTCCACCACGCGCCCGAGGTCATCCAGCTCGGGAATCGCGCAGGTGATCTCGGCTACATAGCGGTGGCCATGGAACGCACGACACTTGCTCTCATGGAGTGGAATGCGGTGCATGGCGTCCCATTCCAGGCGACGGGTGCAGGTGACCATGGCGAGACCTCTTGGAGTGACTGGGGTTCAGCGCGGGGGGCCCCAGCACGCTAATCCGATGCCCATGTCGCCGCGTCGTCCGCTGGGAGTCCGCCTCCTCAACCGCGCCAGTCGAGCCGCCCGCAAGCTCGGGGTGGCCCCGCCTCTGGATCCCGCTTCGCTCAAGCGGCAGGCCGAGCGCACGACAGGCCTGAACGACTGGAACGCAGATGATCACGACATCTTCGACGAAGGCCTCTCCACGCTGTGTGCGGCCGTCGAGGCCCCGCCAGTGCTCAACGGACTCGGCCGACTCGCCCTTCACCTCCACCTTCTGCGTGCGCTGAGCACCCGCCTGCAACGCATCGCCGCCGGCCCCATCCACGGCACACTCCAGGGTCCGGTGCTCGTGGTGGTCGGCCTTCCCCGCTCGGGCACCACCTACCTGCATCGCCTCCTTGCTCAAGCGCCAGGCGCGCGAGCACTGCGCCTGTGGGAGGTTCAGCACCCCATCGCCCCATCGTCGGGGACCGACCGCCGACGCGCCCGCGCCCAGCGGTCCTTGTCCACCTTCGCGCGGCTCGCGCCCGAGATCGAAGCAAAGCACGCCACCAGCGTGGATGCCCCCGAGGAGTGCTTCTTCCTGCTGGACGACGCCCTGGTCACCCCTTCTTTTCCGCTGATGTTCCCCGTGGAACACTACCGCCAGTGGCGCCACACAGCCCCCGTCAAGGACGCCTACCGCAGCTACCGCAGTCACCTACTTCGACTGGCCAAGAGCACGCCCGACCGCCGGTTGGTGCTCAAGGCGCCGGGCCATGCCGAGCACCTCACCGCCATCGCAGAGGCCCTGCCCGAGGCCGTCTTCGTGCACACCCACCGTGACCCCGTGGTCACGGTGCCCAGCCGAGCGAGCCTGGTCGCATCATTCCACGGTCAGTTCACCGACCACCTCGACCTCCACGCCCTTGGTCAGTCGTGTCTCGACGACGCCGTACACCTGCTCCGGGGCAGCCGACACGGTCGCGCCAGCCTGCCCGCCCATCGGCTCATCAACGTCGAATACGCCAGTCTCATCGAGCATCCTGCTGCCACTGTCGCCCGCATTCACGCCTCAGCTCGGCTGCCAATGCCCCCAGACTTCCGTCGCTTTCTGGTGAATGCGCCGCGAAACATGTCCAGGCCGCGCCATGTCTACGCCGCCGCCGACTTCGGACTGTCCGAGCACGCGATCAAAACCGCCGTCACGGCCGCGCAACCCGCCTGACAACCCGTCCAACCACGATACACCTCCCCACTTCCCCGGTCCCGAGGCTTCCATGCGATCCATCGTCTCGCTCGCTCTGCTGTCCACTCTCGTCGCATGCAACGACACCGCCCCGCCCGCCGAAAAGGCCCCGGAAAAGGCCCCGGAAAAGGCCGCCGAGAAGAAGGCCCCGGTATGTTCCTGGACAGCAAACAGCTCGGCCGCGACCGTCGGTTGGACCGCCTTCAAGTTCACCGAGAAGACCGGCGTGGGCGGCGGATTCGATAAGGTGACTGCTGCGGGAGGAGAGGCTGCCGACGCACCTTGGAAGGCCATCGATGGGCTCACCTTCGAGATCGACACCACGTCCGTCAACTCGAAGAACCCTGACCGCGATGCCAAGATTCAAGCGAGCTTCTTTGGCGCGATGACCGAGACCACCGCCATCACGGGCAAGGTCAAGGCCAACAGTGCCGGCAAGGCCACACTCACCATCACCATGAACGGCGCCACCCACGACGTAATGGTCGACGTCAAGCACACCGAAGGCAACCCACTGTCGCTATCGGGCACCCTCGATGTCGAGACCTGGGGAGCTGGCGCAGCCATCGCATCGCTCAACAAGGTCTGTGATGGCCTTCACACCGGCAAGGACGGCGTGAGCAAGCTGTGGTCCGAGGTGGCCATCACAGCGGAGCTTCCGCTCAAGAAGACCTGCAGGTGACCTGCTCCGCGTAGTAGGCGTGTCAAAGACCTTGCCGTGCGCCGAAGCAAACAGCACAATCGCCGAACTCCTCCCACCCTCAGCACGAGATGATCAGACTACACTCTCCAAATCCGCCGCCCTTGCCATCGCATACAATGACGGCGAGCCAGACCGCAATCACGCTGGGCCCCATCGTCAGCGCATCGTTCGCAATTGCCTATGGACTCATGGGTGAACTGCTGCCCGCCTCCATCGTGAGTGGCAGCGCCCTCGGCTACCTTGCGCTCGCGGTGCGGACCCGATTGCGAGGGCCGTCGCTATCTGTGCGCTGGGCGTTTCTGGCGCTGACTGTCGCGTCCCTCACAGTCACGGTCAACATCGTGGGTGGCGCGACCACCATCCACGCAGCATGGCTGACCATCTACCCCGTGCTGGCATGGCTTCTGCTGGAGCTTCGGGGGCTGGCGGTGCACCTCGCCGTCTTCGCCACCTCGATAGGCATCACGCTCCTCATGGCCCTGCTCGGCGAGCCGGCCATCGTCATTCCCCACCCCGACCACCAGCTGAGCTTCCAGGTCTTCAGCTTCCTGATGTACACAGCGGCCGCATTGACCTGTGTCGCGGTTGGCACGACCCAGTCCACCCTTGCCAGGAAACGTCTCGAGGAGCTCAATCAACAGCTGGCCGATGAAAACCACACCCGCCGACGGGCTGAGGCCATGGCCATTGGAACCGCCGAAGCCCAGGCGCGCTTCCTCGCAACGATGAGCCACGAAATCCGCACCCCCCTACACGGCCTGCTGGGGTTGACCGAGCTGGTGCTCACCCGCGACATCGACGAACAGGCCCGCCGCTGGTTGGAGTCCGCTCTGTCGAGCGGCAACCACCTGTCTCTCATCGTCGACGATGTGCTCGACCTGTCCAAGCTCAAGGCCCATGGCCTCACCTTGGAGATTGTCCCCGTCGACCTCGGTCGCCTGCTCGAAGAGTGTGCCTCGACCTTCCAGCGCCCGGCCCTCGACAAGGGGCTTGACTTCATCGTCGACGTCCAGCCTCCCACCGGCTGGCAAGTGCAGGGCGACCCCACACGGTTGCGTCAGATTGTGTTCAACCTGCTCGGCAACGCCATCAAGTTCACGGACGAGGGCCAGGTCACGTTGTCGGCGCGAAAGACAGGCAACGACGTGGTGGTGAGCATCATCGACACTGGTGAGGGGATTCCTGCCGACGAACTGCCACGCTTGTTCCTGCCGTTCGAGCAAGCCAGTGTGTCCACCACCCGCCGCCACGGCGGTACCGGCCTCGGCCTGTCCATCGTGCGTGGTCTCGTCGAGAAGATGGGCGGAAAGCTCACTCTAAACAGCGAAGAGGGTCGGGGCACCACCGCCTCGGTCCACCTCACGCTGCGCCCCTCCGAGGCTCTCCCGGTCCCCGACCGAGTCGCCACATCCACCAAGCAAGCCCTTCATGGACGGGTGCTCGTGGTCGACGACGAGCCGCTCAACCTTATCGTCGCCGAGGCGGCACTGGAAAAGCTCGGGGTCGAGGTCCACACCGCGAACACCGGTCAAGAGGCCATCACAATGGCGCTTTCCAACACCTTCGACCTGGTGTTGATGGACGGCCATATGCCTGACATGGACGGCTACCAAGCCGCCAGCACCATTCGGGCCCGCGCGGGCTCAGACGCACCCCCCATCGTGGTCTTCACCGCAAGCACAGGCGTCGAAGACCATGCCCGCGCCAAGGCATCGGGCATGGTGGGACTGCTTCCAAAGCCGCTGCCCCCCGACGCTCTACAAGAGCTGCTTGCGCAGTGGATACCCACCCCGATCTCAGACCGCGTCCGCCACGAGGCTGTCCCGAAGGTCGTTGGGTAGCGGTGTCTTTTCGCGAGCAGGCATCGCCAAGCACACCTGCACCAACTGCCCCTCGGCCAGCACCGTGTCGTCGGCAGGGCGGTGCACCACGAAGCGTGTAACGAGAGAAGTACGCCCAATCCGCTCCACCCCGATGTGCACATGGAGCACATCCTCGAAGAACGCGCGGTCCCGGTATCGGGCCTGGGCATCCGCAAACACGAAGTCGACGCCTCGCTGCTCCGTGGTGTCAGAGCCCCAGCCGATGTGGCGCATAAAACCGGACAGGCCTTCGTCGGCGTAGGTCAGGTAGTTCGCGAAGTACACGTGGCCCTGGGCATCGGTGTCGGCGTAGCGCACCCGCAGGGGGTGAAAGTAGGCGGGCAGGGAGCTGGCCACAAGGTCCTCCGGGTCGGCAGGGAGTCTATTCGGGGGGACTGCTCGACGGCACTATCCATGCATCTACTTTGTTATCAAAATATATCAGACTGTACTGAGCACCGAGCCGGCGGGGAGAGGGGCAACGGAGTATGGGCGCATGCCACATCCGTCTAAAACATCGACAAATAGAGCATTATCAACAAAACCACGCCTGTCGGACCATGCGCTCGAAATAGTTGGCACACCCCCTGCATTAGTCATTTGCGTCCGGCGGGCATCCGCTCCAAGCGAGCCACCCGCCAAGCTCTTTGCACCACGAATGACGACCCCTGCGCTCACCGCGCACCCGGCCTCGTAGCTCAATCGGTAGAGCGCGAAAAACACCGGCGCCGCCTCTTTTCCAAGCCCGACTTTTCGTTGGGATTGGGCCGAAGGTCGACGGTTATTGGTCTGAAGTACCCGAGGTTGCGAGTTCGAGTCTCGCCGAGGCCACTCTTATCCTGACTTCCAGGAACTGCGCGGGCCGAACCCACACGGTTACCGACTTTTCCTTTCGTACCACCCGTGTGGCAATCCCTTGCCCACGCACTTTCCCGCCCCGAGCGCGGGGGTCGTCCTCCCTGCACACCCCTTTTTGGTGTGGAGCCGTGGAGGGTTCATTATCGCTATCCAAACCCGGAAGCTGAGGCTCTTGTAGTGCTCGCCGGACTGCTTCAGAACCCTCTCCAGCCACGTGTTCACACGTTGTGTTGGATTCGCTCTCACCAACGGGATGGGCCGCAGGTCCAGGGTTATCTCTCTTTAAGAATTCCCCCCTGGTCCGCCTCTCTCGCCCATCCCGACCCTCTTCATCAGCTGTCCCACATGGTGTGGGACCCTCGCCCGGAAGCCCATCTAAAGGCTCCGGGCCGCAAACCCAATCTATCCCCTTGCCAATGCAACGCGGGGATGGACGGAGGTTCCCCATGCTCGCCAAGATGCTCTCCTACCTCCAGACCGGTCAACGCGCCCCCATGGCCGACGTGAAGACCCCTCAGGTCCCCAACTCGGCCGGTGGCTACGTGTGGAAGGTCGACCACTGGGCCCGCCTCGTGCGCTTCCTTGTGTTGGGTTCGAGCGCCAGCTCCTACTACGCGAGCTCGCGCAAGCTGACTCTTGAGAACGCCGAAGCCGTGATGCAGTGCATCGACGTCGATGGCCTCCGCACCGTGCGCACCATCGTCGACGTGTCGACCTCCGGTCGTGCCCCCCGCAACGACGCCGCCATCCTCGCGCTCGCCATCTGCCTAAAGGCTGGCGACCTGTCCACCCGAAAGGCCGCTGCGGATGCAGTGGTTCGCGTCTGCCGCACCGGCACCCATGTCTTCGAGCTCGCTTCGGCGGTCGACGCGATGGGTGGCTGGGGCCGCGTGACCCGGCGCGCCTTCTCTCGGTGGTACCAGCGCAACGATGTCGACTCGCTCGCCTACCAGGTCAGCAAGTACCGTCAGCGCAACGGTTGGTCGCACCGCGATGTGCTCCGCAAGGCCCACCCCGCTCCGCCCTCCGAGGCCCACGATGCGCTGTATCACTGGGTCACCAAGGGCGAGCTGTCGGCCGGTGCGCCCGCTCGACTCGGCCTAGTGGGTGAGGCTGCCCATGCAGAAGACGCCGCGACCGTGACTCGGCTCATCACCGCCCATGGTCTGGTCCGCGAAGAGGTGCCCACGCGCTTCCTCGGTGACCGCGATGTCTGGGATGCCCTGCTCCGGTCTGGACGCGGAATGCCCATGACCGCCATGCTCCGCAACCTTGCGAAGATGACTTCCCTTGGCCTGCTCTCGTCCGGCTCGACCGCGACGCGACACGTCTACCGGAAGCTCACCGACGCAACGCAGCTGCAGCGTGCGCGCATCCACCCCCTCCAGGTCCTCGTCGCACTCAACACCTACACGCGTGGGCGGGGTGTGAAGGGCAAGCTGACCTGGACCCCGGTGCGCGAGGTCACCAAGGCTCTCAACAAGGCGTTTTCGCTGAGCTTCAAGGCGGTCCCCAAGACCGGCAAGCGTCACCTGCTCGCAGTCGACGTATCGGGCTCGATGGGCTGGAGTGAGATCGCAGGCATGACCGGCATCACGCCCGCCATCGGTGCGGCTGCCATGGCTGCGGTCACCCATCGTGCCGAAGAGTCGTGTCATCTCACGGCCTTCAGCACCCACCTCACCAAGGTCGACCGTCCCCGCAACGCGACGATCACCCAGGTCCAGCAGGCGTTCGGTCGCATCCCCATGGGCGGCACCAACTGTGCGCTTCCCATGTTGCATGCGCTCAAGCACCGCATCCCGGTCGACACCTTCGTGGTGTACACCGACTCGGAGACTTGGCTTGGCACGGTCCACCCCGCTGAGGCTCTGCGTCGCTACCGCGATGCGATGGGCATCGACGCCCGGCTCATCGTGGCCGGTATGCTCTCCAACGGCTTCACCATCGCCGACCCCGACGACAAGGGCATGCTCGACGTCGTCGGCTTCGACACCACCGCTCCGCAGCTCATGGCTCGGTTCTCGCGGGGTGAGCTCGATGGCTGACCCGCGATGAGCCTGGCCGGCGCTTCCTGCCACCTGCCACAACAGGGAAGCGCCGGCCTTTTCTGCGTTGGGCTCAAGATACCAGCCCACAAGGCAAGCGCTTGGGTGTCGGAGCTCTCGCCACTGGCACCCCCAGACACGACGACAATATGCAGCCCGGCGTTCCCGGAGAACTCCATGCCTCAGTCCCAGAAGAGCTGGCTCATCACGATCGTCCTCGCCACCGCACTCGGCACCACCGGCGCCTGGGTTGCGACCGCCGTGGCCAAGTCACCGACCCCTCCGCCTGCCGAAGCTGCCAGCGGAAACCAGGAGTGCGCCGCCTTTGCGATACCTTTCGTGCACAACCCCGACAACGTCAAGGAGGGCGGACGCCAAGGCCAAGCCCTTCCCGAGGGCTGGAGTGCTGCGGGAGGCGGTGTGATAGATGGCCGCCCCGTCGTGGTGGCCTGCCACTGAGCGAAGAGCTCCGTCCGATGCGCTGTGGGCAGTCCACCGCGCTCAGATGCGGACCGTCTCATCCTCGGGCACGGTGCCCACTGCCACGTACACCAGCGACTGGGCAAAGGCACCGGGCGCCTCCAGGCAGCGGGTCACGTTGGCCATGGTCTGCGTCACAGCTTCGGCGGACATCACGTCGGGATGCACCGTGCGCGTCTTGAAGCCGAGGCAGATCTGCGCCCAGGCCTCGGGTCCCACCAGGTCGGCGGTAAACGGCACCACGCGAACTTCAACGTCCTGAAGACCAGCCTGGGCGAGGAAGCTGCCGAGCTTGCGCCCTACATGGCGATCCCCACCCAGACGCGCCTGACCCTGCCGAGAGGCCTCGAGCAGCTCGGCAAGACCATCGGGCTCGGGGTACATGGCCACCCCGGAGTCGTCGGTGTCCACCAACATCACGCGGCCCCCCGGAGCCACCACACGGGCCATCTCGGCGACCACACCACCGGGGTCGGGCACATGCTGGAGCAGGAAGCGAGCATAGGCGAAGTCCGCAGAACACGACGGCAGCGGCATCTCCGAGGCCCAGGCCTTCACGAAGCGAACATGGTCGAGACCGCCCACCTTGGCGCTCAGACGAGCCTGCTCGAGGAGATCATCATCCGCATCCACCCCTGTCACGGTGCCGTAGGGCACCAGGGTCGCGATGCGCCGGCTCAGCAGACCGGGACCGCAGCCCACATCGACTACGCGAGCATCGGCGCTGAGGCCCACGCGCAGCAGCTGCTGGCGCTCCAGGTGCCAAGCGACGTCGGCCTGCATCGACAGGCGTCCGAGCTCGGTGGGGTCGCCCCCGTGGTCGTAGGAATGTGCGAGATCTTCAAGCATGGGTCCACCTGGTTCTTGGACGGCTCCGTCCCGGTTCAACTCAGGGTACGGATCGACGCGCCCGCAGCTGGAGGGTCAGCTTGATGAGTGTGAAGAGATCGACCCTTACCGACAGCGGCTGGAGCCATCTCGGCGTGGTGGCCCGCACAGGCTCGGTGTTCTTGCCGGCCGCCGCCATCGGCACCGTGGGCCACGAGCTGGGCCACTGGGTCAGCTCTCATCTGCTCGGTTGTGCGCCCGTGCTCCACTTCGCATCGGTGAGTCCCCACTGCCCCCTCGATGCCCCCCCGGAGGTCGAGCTTCTGGGAGTAGCGGCGGGTCCGCTGTCCACCATCGTATGTGGGACTGCGGGGATGGTGGGCTTGGCGCGCTGGCAGAAGACCGCACAGGGCCTTGACTTCAAGGGCATCGGATGGACCGTGCTGGCGCTGTTCTGGAGCCGACCCCTCTTCAACCTAATCGTGCAGTTGGGCTCGGTCGCGCTTGGACTGGTGGGTCCCCAGCGACTCGAAGGCGGCGATGAAGCCCGCCTGTCGATGGCGATGGGCTGGCATCCACTTGCGCTGTCCATCGCGTTTGCTGCGATGTCGCTCGGGGTCGTGGTGTGGACCGCCTTCCAGATTCCACAGCGCCTGCGCGGATCGTGGGCAGCCGGGGCCGTCTCGGGAGCACTCGCAGGCTTCGCGGTGTGGATGGGAGTGTTCGGACCCGCCTGGCTCCCATAGGTCCCCTCACAAAGCGGCGTTCCGGTCCATACTCAGACCCACCGCGGCCAGAATCGCCATCGATGTGCGGCGAGAACTGATCCCCGTCACTGCCGGCGCCCCACAGGTGACCCTACTGTACATCGTGCGCGACCGCCCAGCCGAAGGATGACCGCTGGGGTTGGCGGTTACTAGAGTGCTTCGGTGCTTCGGTGCTTCGGCCGGGCGGCGCGCGCCTCTCACTCGGTCTCAGTCACCCGACGCCCAGCCACAAAGATGCTGACGAGCAGGGCAACCCCGAGCAGTCCCAGACCGCGACCGAGCGCCCAACCCGGCGGCTCAAACCACAGCCGCACCGAGCGGTCTGGCACCGGAACAACCACCGCAGTGCCGGCGGGATGGGCCTTCACTTCGAGCGAGTCCCCCACGGAGTCCACCGCATGCCAGCCGCGATGGAAGGCCTGCGGAACGACCACGAGCCGACTCTGGGGGCGACGGGGGTCTGCGTCGGGATCGAGGGGCACCACAAAACCCACCTCCAATGGGCTCCAGGTCAGCAGCTCGGCGGGCGGACTGAGCGCGTAGGGACCTTCGGCAAGCTCCGGCGGGGCTTCGTGGAGCAGTGCATCGCTGCATGGAAGGCAGGAGGTGTGATGACCAGTGGCCTCGAAATTTGACGTCCAGTGCTCGGTGATGCCAATGGCGTCGGGCGGACCATCCATGGGTGTGCGGTAGTAGGTATCCGTGGTGACCTGGTCGAAGTCGGCGTGAGCGAGCACCTGTGGATGGGCGAGCGTCAGATGCCCGACGAGCAGGAGTGCGGTGCCCCCAAGCCCAGCGCCCTGCATCCACCGCTTCGACGCTCCCCGCACCGCCTCGGTCACGCCCACCGCCGACAAGGCCACCCACAGCGGCACCCAGGTCATGGCCCAGCGCTCGGGATTGCGAAAGCGATCGAGCGGCGGAACGGCATGGAGCAGGCCGAAGAGGTTGATGGGCGCGTTGTGTCCGAGGCTGACCCACACCGCGACAACAGACAGGCCACCGACGGCCATCACCTGTGGGCGCATCCGGGTGCGCAGCCCCAGCACCACGCCAAGCACTGCCAACAGACCAAACAGCGGCGTGGACCACACCGGCAGTCCCTCATGGAGACCGGTCACCCGAGGCAGTCCCGACCACTCACCGGCTGCGAAGATGCTCACCAGCGCGTCCGTCATGGAGAAGTCCCCCATCGCCCTTGGCGCCTGCGCTCCCCTGAGACGGTGGGAGTCCGCCAGCCCCACAGCGGTCGGAATCCAGCGCGGCGCGATGAGCAGACCCGCCGTCGTCGCGAGGGTCACCAGGCGAACCACGACCTGCTTGACGGGCAGTCCGCGGGTGAGCCCAAGTGCGACGACGCCAAGCCCGGTGGACGCCAACCCAATCCAAGCCGGGTAGTGTCCCCCGCCATGCGCCGCGATGGCGACCGCCACTCCCGCAAGCGCCCCAGCCCGAAGCGATGACCGCAGCCCGAGAGCCACCACCAGGGCCACCGGAATCCAGGCTGCCTGTGCCATCATCAAGTGACCATGGGCCATCCGCCACACCAGCACATCGGTGGAGATGAGGCCAGCGCCGACCACAAGCATCGCCAGCCGTGACGCCCCCAGCCAGCGCGCGAGAGCCGCGGTGCCCACTGCCTGAATGCCCATGTGCACGATCAGGATGACGCGTGCGACCGAAGCGGGGTGGGCGTGCATGGCGGCGAAGGCCATGGGGTGGAAGACCGGCGCTTCGGGGTTGGCCAGCAGCGGCACGCCGCCCGCCGTCCAGGGATTCCAGGCGGGCAGGATGCCCTCGGACCACAGCCTTCCGCAGGCCTCCAGCAGGGTGAGCTGGTAGTCCCAGTCGCTGCCTCGCACGTGGCTGACGGGCGTCTCAAGCTGTCCCCAGCCGAGCACCAGCGCTGCCCAGGCCATCACCGCCAAGCCCAGTCCCAACAGCACAAGGCCGTCTCGAAGGGGGTGCCACGAACTGATTTTCGGACGTTCTTTGTCCGAAACCAGCCCTGGGGTCGTGGTACCTTCCAGGTGAATCAAGGACACGGGATAGACGAATCCGAAGTGATGACGCGGTCCGCATGAGCGCGTATTCGTTCAGGCTCCCCTACCCAGGCCCGCCCACCGGCGCCGGGGAGTCCCTGTCGTCTGCTTCGCCTCTCGGCACGACATCGGAGACGCCGTGACCTTCGTTAAGCCTCCTGTAATCGACGACGCAGCCCTCGCCGCCTGGAGAGCCGCTACCGACCAGCCCTGGTGGTCGGGAGCTCGCCTCAAGTCGGTGCGCCACACCACGCTGTCTCCCGGCGGACGCTGTGCGCTCACCTTGTTCGAGTCAGTGGACGATACCCACGCCACCACCGGCCGGCCCCATCCGCGTCTTCGCGTGTCGCTCCCACCCGTCGAAGACCCCCAGCCGGCCACTGCGTTCATCGCATCCGAGGAACCGGAGGTCCACGCCTCCGCCGATACCTTCGCCAGCTGGCTGGCCACCGCCTGGAAGACCGCAGCCGAAGACCTGGTGGGCGAGGTGCCCGATGAGGTGCCCGCCACGAGCCAAGCCTACTACCGAAACAGCCTGCGCACCCAGCGCACCGCTCGCTTCTTCACATCGGCGCGCAATCATGCGCAGAAGGCCCTGCCCACCGAGCACAAGGCCCGCGCGATGGCCGCCATCCAAGTGCTCGAAGCACGCGCCTACGCGGGCAGCATCCCCTTCGACGACCACGACACCGGCACCTACCACTCATTCGGCCACGACGCGCCTTTCGTGCACTACCTCGAGGCGATGCTCGACGCCCTGCCGGCTGCAGGTTCGGCCGACATGGCCCTGCTGGCACCCGAGCAGGCCGAGTCCGTGCGTCGTCAGCGGCGCCAAGCCCGCGCGCACCTCGACCACCTCATGCGTCACAAGTATGCCTACGAGATGGTCGTCGAGACCGACATCGAGAAGAAGCTGGGGGGGCTGCTCATCGACCGGAAGACCCGCCACATCGTGTCCGAGACCCCCGAGTCCGCCGGTGAGGCCATGCCCGCCTACGAGCTGCTGCGCATCCGTCCCACCGCCGAGCACCCCCACGCCGGAGAGTGGATCCACCGCGCTCCCGAGGGGCTGCGACAGACCGACGGCACGGTCATCGATGTCGACGACAACATGCTGAGACGCATTTCTATCGACGCCAAGCGCCTCACCTTCCAGCGCGCCCCCGGCGATGCCCGCCTGCGACAAGGCATCCGGGTGGACTGGGACGGCAACAGCTGGATTCAGCCCGGCAAGCTCAGCTGGGTCGGCTGGGCGGGCCACTGCGACATCAAGGCCGTGCTCGAACAAGTCGGCATCACGCTCACGGGCGCGGAATACGACACGTCGGTCACCGAATACCGGTCCGACTCTGGGGCCACCACCTTCTACAACCGCGACCTGGTGCTGGAGATGGTGGCGAGCGCGATGGAGCTGGGAAGCATCTACCTGCCCACCGATGGGTCCAACGCCATTCGCCGCGGCATCACGCGCTTTGGCGGGGCTCGAAACGACAGCCGGCCCGACCGCATCCAGCTCGCTGGTGCCTCACAAGGACAGTCCCTGCGCTGGCCGCTGTCACAACGCGCCGACACGTTGAAGGTCACCGAGCTTGAGATTGACGGGGAACAGGTCGATCTTGCCCGCGCCTTCTACCGATGGCACCCCGTCGACGGCGTCATCGACTTCGAGGCCAACCCCCGCTTCGTGAAGACCATCGAAGGCGACACCAGCCTGCTCGACATCTCCGGCGCACGCCTCGTGGCGACCCTCCAGGAAGACGCCTACGACGACGACGGCTACCCCACCCGCACCGAGCGCACCCTCACCCTCGACCTCCGCGAAGGCACCGAGCACAAGGACCGCATCTACCTGGGCAGCCAGCTGCTCCAGCCATCCGAGCGCACCCTGTGGAAGGTCTACCTCGACCCCACCACGGGCGAGGTCGAAGGCCAGGTGGTGCAGATGGTGCGCGACGACAACGGCTGGCGCGAAGAGTCGCTGCCTGAAAAGACGGTCCAGCTCCAGCTGGACCTGCCGCTCGCGGTCACGCTCAGCCGCGAGATGAAGCGCGACGACCCCAAGATGTACCGCTCACTGCTCGATGTGGCCCTGCACACCGGCCAGAACATCTGCGCAGACACCGACATGCGCTCCGAGGTGTGGAACGGCGTGGTCACCCACATCGATGCCACCCTTGTGGGCGAAGACATCGAGCGCTCCACCGAGCACTGGCGCATCGACCTGTCGGCCCGCTTCGGCGATGCCACCCTCGAGTACTACCTCCGACGGGACCCTTCCGGAGAGCCCGAGGCCTGGTGTCCGGTGCACAACGAGTCCTCCGGCGGCCAGCAGCCCGACTTCTTGTGGCAAGACTTTCCGGACGTCGGCACAAAGGGAATTGTGAACGGTGACTGGGCGGTCAACCAGACGATGCTCCGACGCCAGCTCATCCAGCTCGACCAGCGCCCCGGATTTCCGGGTGGAGTTTACGTCCACGACGATCACATCAAGAACGTGTATGAAGTGCAGTTTGCCGCTTTGGGAGGGTTCCGCTTCTCCATTGTCCACAATAACAAGAGGTGGGGATTCCGTGACGAAGACCTCTGGAAGGCCCATGTCACCAAATTGGAGGCCCTCCGCGCGGCGGCAATCATAGCGGACAGAGCGGACAGAATTGCGTGACTTTTCGTGACGAATGACATCCTACGACCAGCACCCTATCATCGTTCTTGTCGGGTCCTGCTCCGAAGGGCTATGCTGATTGAGGTGGTTTAAGATTCGCGTGTTCCACCAGACCGGCCCCCGCAAGTTCGGCGTTCCAGCCTGCTTGGCAGCTCCTCCAAAGTCGCCTGACAGCAGACTGCAACGTCCAGCACCCATCGGGGTCATTCGACCACAGCCCCACCGCACGGAGGTGCAGACATGCAGCTAGCAAGCTCATTCACAAGCGCTCCCGTGTCGATTTCGACGCCAAGCAAGACGTCGGGTGCCGACATCGACTCCGGCTCGCAGAGCCTGAAGAGTACTCGCACTCCCGTCCCCGATCTTGGTGTCGTCGTGGAGCTGTCTCCCGCGGCGGCTGCCGTGCTTGAGCGCGGCGACGACACATCCAAAGAGGAGGAAACCGGCAACGGAAACCCCCTCGCGCCCGCTGGACTAGAGGACATCATGTCCGACGTCGAGCTGTTCGGTGCCGCCGATGAGACCAACCTTCCCGGCGTTTTCCAGCTCTACGAAAACCCAGCCGAAGAAGTCGCTCGCGAAGGCGAAGAAGCGCGCGACAACGTCGAGGTACAGGTGGCTCGTTCCTCCGACGCTCCCGCCGAAAAAGAAAAGGTTCCTGGCGAGCTGAGCCAGGAAGAACGCGCGGTCGTCGACAAGCTGAAGTCCCGGGACTCCGCTGTGCGCGCCCATGAGATGGCCCACGTGGCTGCTGCTGGAGGTCTCGCAGGTGCGCCGTCCTTCAGCTACCAGACCGGCCCAGACGGACAGCGCTACGCCATCGGCGGCAGCGTCTCCATCGACACCTCGCCCGAGCGCAAGCCCGAAGACACCATCACGAAGGCTCAGCGCATCCGCAGCGCAGCACTTGCGCCCGCCGACCCGTCCGCCGCCGACCGCGCCGTGGCATCCCGCGCCACCCGGATGGAGTCCCAAGCCCGCCAAGCACTTGCTCGCGACCAGAACAGTGAGTCTGAGCGCGCCCGTGAGTCTGCTGCTGCCACTGCCACCAAGGTCCAGTCCGCCAGCACTGAAGAGGTAGAAGAAACCATACTTCCCAGCCTCCCCAAGGTCGAAACCACCGAGAGCGACGTCATATCGGTCATTCCTGGTGGTATCGCCACACTTGCGAGCAGCTCTCGGGGAGAGCTCCAGAGCCCATCGCAGTCGGTCCTGCGGTCCGATTCCGCCCCGCAGCTCTATGCCTTCTCGGGTGGGACTGCCGCAGTGGCTCAGCTCTACACGCCATCGCAGAGGTCGCTCGAAGCAGCCTTTGCTCAGTTCGCTTCCTGAGATAACGGGCCCGACCACCGAGACGACGCCGCCTCCATTGTGTGAGGCGGTGGATCCCGTCAGCCCCCGTAGCTCAGCTGGATAGAGCAACGGCCTTCTAAGCCGTCGGTCACAGGTTCGAATCCTGTCGGGGGTGCCTTTTGTCTCGGGGTTCTCAGGATAGTCGAGCCGTCGCTCCAGCGGAAGAAGTCGGCCCCGCCCCCTCCCACACTGCCGACGACACGTCATCATCGCCGTGCCAGTGAGAATTTACGGGATCCTGACTCCCACGGGCTGTACATTGGGCGTCCGCCAGTCAAAGCCGGATCTATGCGAGCACACCACGCCATCGCTATAGCACTGTTCACCGCCTCTGGGTGCTCACCAAGCGTCCCGCAGCTTCCCAGCGGGATAGACTTCGCGGTCCCCAACAAGCAACCCGACGACACAGGGCGCCCGTCAACCGACGACACCGACGACACCGACGACACCGACGACACCGACGACACCGACGACACCGACGACACCGACGACACCGACGACACCGACGACACCAGCCCCCAGTACATCTGGCAGGCCGACCCCTCCTGGTGGACGGAGCCCGGTCCCTTGGCTGGCCTCTTCGACCTGTCTCTCGCGAGTCCCGGCTACCACTGGCGGCTGTGGATGACCACGTCCCCCGACTTCGAGACCTGGTCAGAGCCCATCATGCTGGCCCACAACTTCTCCAGCCTCGATCTCATCCAGGTGGAGGAAGGCCTCATCCTCACCGGCTCGGTCTTTCCCAATCCGGCGGCCGGCATCCACAGCCCGTTCTCCACAATGTTCGCGGCGGTCACCACCGACCTTGAGACTTGGGGCACCCACTTCATCGACATCGAAGGTGCCGACGACATACCGATGATCGTCGATCCGAGCCTCCACCACGACCCCTCGGGCGACATCCGTCTGCTCTTCTACGGCGTGTCCACCGACGTCGATCCCGAGCTATCTCCCGAGGACTGGCCCGGTGAACATCCCATCTACACGGGCTTGTTCGAGTACGACCGCCTGGTGGTGCGCTCCAATGAGCCCATCGTGTCCGCCGAACACCTCGCCGACCCCACTGGGTGCTTCTGGAGGGGCGAGCACCACATCCTCGCTACCCGCGCCGGCAGTGAGCTGTTTCACCAGTACCGTCCGCCCGACGACACTGAGTACGTGGACGGCATCCGCTGGGGCGGCGTGCAGGTGCCCTACTGCCTGGTCGAGGAAAGCACCGACCAGCTGGGGTTGGTTGTCCAGGCTGGGGGCGGAAACGGTGGTCCCCAGGTGCGGTGGTGTGACGACATGGACAGCTGCACCGAAGCCCACACCTTCATGCCCGACGACGAAGTCATCAACGGACAGTGCACCAGCCCCGTGGTCACCCGCTTCAACGACGAGTGGGTGATGTTCTGCTCGTCGTGGTTCCCCGCGGACTGATTCCAGCGCAGGCTTCGTAGGGTGGTTTGCCGGCGCCGTGCGAGACCTCAGTCGTCTGAAGAACAGTCGTCGGACTCCATCTCCGCAATCCAGCGCCAGATGAGCTCCGCTCCAGTGTTGTGGGCCAGACTGCGACCAATGTCGGGCATCATCGCGCCAACGTCTTCGGTGGCCGTACGATACCAGAGAATCGAGGCATCTGGATTGCCGGGAACGATGTCAAAATAACGGTCTTCACCACCTTCTCCCGCCGAGCCCGGGCGCTTGCAGATCCCGAGGTGGAAGGGGTCGTCGTTGTCCCAATTGAGGAAGAATTGCGAGGTGATGCCCTCGATGCCCCTGGGACTGTGGCAGTGCGCGCAGTTGACGTGAAGGTAGTCGCGGGCGGCAATGACCACTTCTTCGGACGACAGATCTTCGACCCCGCGGGCCTCGATGTCGGCCCAGTCCACCGACGGGGTGACGGTGGACAGCTCGGGTGCGCCGGTGAGCTGGCCATCTGCGACCAAGCGCTCCAGCACCACGCCGTCATGCATGAGCCGCGGCTCGGGACCCAGCGGACGCAGCGCGCGCTCCCCACTGTCATCGTAGGTCTCGTGGCAGTCGACGCACTGGTTGCGCTGCGGCACCAAGTAGTGGGCGGTGCGGGACTCGCCATGAGCGTCAATGAACGTGTGGTCAAGCACCTTGCCGCCCACATGCAGGTAGGCGTCCGAGCCGTCTTCGTGCCAGATATAGGGCCAAGCGGCCCACTTGGAGGTGCCCCGAATGAGCAGGCGGGTCTCCACGATCTGAAGCGGGGCGTCGGAATCACGCAGGTCGGGGCTCACCAGAAAGGTCTTCATGACCACGGTGCCCACCGGGAAGTCCAGCACAGTGCCTTCGTCCCAGCTCGCCTGCCCTCCGTCCGGGATCCAGATGGCCCGGTCCTTGAGGGCGAAGTCGCTGAACAGCGGAGTGTTCATGCTGTAGGGCACCACGCCGTCGTTGTACTCGACCCCGCCGTCCTTCCAACGCACCAGCTGCATCTTGCTCAGCTGGTGGGGCGGTACCGCGTCGGGATCAACACTGATGGCACCCCACTCCGAGCTCACGGTGCCACCGGAGTCAGCGGCATCGGCTGAGGAGTCGTCGGGAGGTGTGGTGCCGGAGCTGTCCGACGACTTTCCATCGCCCGAACAGGCCCCCACAAGCAGCACCAACAAGCCAGCTTCGCGCATGTTCAGTCCACCGAAATGGTGGGGATGGGGTCGCCTTCAAGCTCAGTACAGTCGAAGGGCGCGAAGGGCGCGTCGGGCCGAAACAGCCAGTCGGTGCTCGGGAACTCACCCCCATCGATGCGCCCAGCCAACACCTCAAGGTCGAGCGAAGCGAAGGTGCCGCCGGTGTTACCGCCCATGCAGATGTGGTTGTCGTTGCTGTTGCCGGAGGGGTCGTCGGCGCTGAACGCGCTCTCACCGATGGCATCGTAGAGCACATCGTCGACGCGCTGTCCCAGGTACAAGAACGCCAGGAGCGCACCAATCTCCCGAGCCACCGGGTCGGAGCCATCGGGTGCAGTGCCCGAGCCACTGTGGCTGTTGCCCGTGATCACGATGTTGCGGGTAAGGAAGTTGTACACGCCAGCGTCGTCTTCGGGAAGCGTCATGCCATCGA
>Ga0315322_10001324_pt1 | contig 19155 bp, 19 predicted proteins | sample M110021515metaG_FD_203461 | JGI IMG/M metagenome (GOLD analysis project Ga0315322, IMG submission 203461) | Ammonia-oxidizing marine archaeal communities from Monterey Bay, California, United States - M1 100m 21515 | ecosystem: Environmental > Aquatic > Marine > Intertidal zone | place: USA...
CCACTGCAAATTAAAATCTCTATTTACAAACTTAACAATGCCATCTCTTCTTTCAAGGGTGTCTTCATAGATAATTCCCATGTCTAATTTCTTTATCTGGCCATTATCTTCAAATATGTGGCTTGCTATGCAATATGTCTTACCTTTATAAACATTGCCATCCCATGATCCATCAATATTTCCAATAAGGTGCATGGTCTTGCTGTATGTTGCAACTAAATAGTTCATTGCACCCATAAATCCCTCAATGCCCTTTAAATCATACCCGCCGGTCATAGAAAAATCAGACCACATGATAGAATCTAATTGATCAAAACTTCTAGAGTCTACAATTTCTGCATATTGGTAAATAACCTTTTTTGCCTCACTATTGATTTCCATTGTGTTTGCTCCTAATAGAATTGGGGTACATAAAATTAAAAAAAATATTTTTCTCATATAGCTTCTTCCCTTAAATGCTCAATCTATCTATAATTTATTTAAATCACTAATAGCATTTAAAACCGGCTTAATGTCGTCTTTGGAGCGAACAAAATTAATTGGAAAAATCTCTATCTCTGTTAAACCAGCAGCAATTGATTTTTCTGCTTCTTGCAAAGTTAGCTCAAGATTGGGTACCCCAGAATCATCCATCTGTGTAGGTAATTGGCCTCTAATTCTTGGCACGCTTTTATTATTTTCTACAAATGCTGAAGTTAATAGCTCTTTTCCATTTGAAATAAATTCAGCATCAGTTTTTATGGGGATCCACCCATCACCAATTTTTGATATCTTTTGAGCTGTTTTTTCAGTCATTTTTAAACCAAATAATAACGGCACATCTGCCCCCTGAACTGGTTGAGGTTGACACCATATATCATTGAATTTATATATATTTCCCTCATGAGAGGCTGGGCCGGTTTCCCATAATAATTTGCAAATTTCTAGTGTTTCCCAAAAAATCTCAGATCTTTTTTCAAATGGAACGCCTGCAGTGTGATACTCCTCTTCTTGCCACCCCATTCCGACTCCTAGTTCCAATCTGCCTTTTGAAATGGAATCTAATGTTGCAGCAGTTTTTGCTAATAACGCTGGATTCCTTAAAGGCGCTATTAATACTGCAGTAGCTAGATGCAACTTTGTTGTGTGCGAAGCAATCATTGTTAAAACTGTTAATGGTTCATACCATGGAGCCTCAGAGGGCAAGGGAAAACTGCCAAAAGGATATTTATGAAGATTCTTTCCCATAACTACATGATCGGTAAGGCTGATGCCATGAAATCCATTCTCTTCGGCAGATTGAGCTATATCTATATATGAGTTTATATCTCCATCATAAAAATTATGGAGTCCAAACAAGCCAGCAATTATTTTCATTTTTCTTTCCTGCAACCTAATTAATCATTTGATCTTAGCCAATTAAATGTTTCTTCTATTGCTTTATTAAGATCGCCCTCAAATTCAAATCCCAAAGACTTTATTTTGGAGTTACTAACAAAATAACTAAGTTGATTCATTATTTTACTTTCGACAAACTCAATTTCAATTTTAGAAAAATTATTTATAGAATCTAAGATATCACGGACTGTATAATTTTTAGTAAGAATATTAAATACCTCACCATCATTTATCTCAGAAATAAAAAAATTAATCGCCCTGCATGCATCAGATAGAGCTAGATAAGGTCTGTATTGATCCATAGCAGTCTTCCAAACTGTAATTGGTTGATTTAGTGATGCCTGAAAACAAAATTTATTCACTGCAGTATGAAATCTCATCCCGGCAGAGGGACCAAAGATAGTTCCCAGTCTTAAAATGTTATAGTTTTTGGCAAGAGATGAAATGATCAAATCTTCTTCATTTACCTTTGATACAGCATAAGGACTTTGAGGCTTCAAGACAGATGGATCATCTTCAAAAACTTCTACATCTGCTGAGCCATATACGCTTGTAGAAGATGGAAAAATTAATTTAGCTCCAGATTCTCTACAAAAATTTACGATTGTTTCAGTTGAATTAAAGTTATTAGCGTGGACTTCATCAGCCCTATCATGAGATGCTTCTGCATTTGTAATAGCCGCAAGATGAACAACGCAATCAATTTTTCTAGTTGGCAAAGACTTTAAGAGATTGAGATTTTTTTTAGAAAGATCGATATCCAAAAATTCAAAAAAAGGATTGCCTATCAAACCCCTAAGTGAAATAAGTCTCTGGGTTAAAAGATTATCAATGCAGATAACATGGCAGTCTTTACTTATTAGATGTCGGACTAATTTACTTCCAATGTGGCCTAAACCGCCTGTAACTATAAGTGTTGTCATTCTTGTATTTTTTTATGCTGTAGATATTGATCATAATCTCTAACATAATCTTTTTCATTATAAAGATGGCTACATAAAACCATTAAAGATGACATGGTTGAATAATGTTGAGAACACCAAAAACCAGGTGGTACAGAAATTGCTGTTCCATACTCAGATAATATAAATTTTTTCTTTTGAATTCCGTCATCAACAATTACATCGATACTTCCTCGAATACACACTAATGTCTGCCAACAATCCAAATGAGCGTGATCTCCTCTAGTTGATTGACTATCTGGGGAAACTATAAATATTCTTTTAACTTCGTGCTCTAGACTAGAAAGATCTTCAACAATAAACATTCCGCAGTTTTCTTTGAGCATTTGAGGAAATTGAAAAATAGTTAATTCATCTAGCTGTTTCATATCTCTCCTTTCAAAAGTTCCGCAAATCCTTTTTTCATATCATATTTATATTTAAAGCTTTCCAAAAAAATTTGTGAAGGTGTAAGTTTGAATGATCTAGTATCAGTTATATAGTTACTATGAAGATTTTTATTTATTTTGATTTTTTTATTGAATTTTATCTCATACATGCCAACTAGCAACTTTACGGCATCCACGAACAAAATATTATCTCTTGAGCAAGCAAGATATATGCTTTGACTAAATTTCTTCTGTTTTAATAAATGAATTGTCATTCGAGCCGCATCAGTTACATGGAGATAATTTCTATAAAACTTTCCATTGCTGACTATAGAAACTTCATTTATAAGCCCCATCTGAATAATGAATTTATTTAAAATACGCCTATTTTTTTTAGCATCTAAAAATGTATCATTCCCATAGATATTAGAAAATCTTATGGAGCAGCAATTAATCTTATAAGCCTTATTATAATATTGAATCATCTGATCTGAGTATGTTTTAAGAAGATCATAAGAAGTCCATGGATCGGGGGTATCATCATCACTTATAGTTTTTTTATGTTTTATCCCGTATACAGAGCAAGAACTAGAAAAAATAAACTTCTTTTCGGTGCCTATAAGATTAACAAGAATTCTATTTAAAAGATTGAGTTGGGGAATCAAGAAATTGCGCTCATTTTGGGGTGAGACCTGAACGCTTGTGTCAGCAGCTAAATGAATAATAGTATCTGCATGAAGGATTATTTTCTTTAATTTTTCATTACTTGCTTTCAACAAGTCTATAGAAATATATTTACAATTTCTTGAATTCTTAAAGCCTTTACCCCATGAAGATTTTCTTAAATAAGTTACATTCAGAGGTTTGCTACCAAGATGGAGTTGAAGTTCGGTCCCTAATTGACCTGAAGCACCCAATACTAGAACATTTTTATCAGAGAGTATCTTCAAAGTTATTTAAAATTTTAATAATTTTTATTTGAGTTCTAATATTTAATTCGGGGTGTATTGGCAAAGAAACAACCTCTTGAGAAAGCATATCGGTAATGGGTAATTTTGCTGAAAATTTACTCAACAGACCATTTAGATGATTTGGTGGAGTGTAATGGATTCCCAAAAAAATATTGTGCTTCTGCATGTAATTTATTAATTTTTTTCGATGTTTTACTTTGACTACATATAGATGGAATGAGCAAAACTGAAAATCAGGATATTCAAGCCGTTTAAAATAGGAATTTAAATTTAAATTATATATTTTGGCTATGTTGCGTCTTTTTTGAATATCTCTTTTTAGATCTTTGAGACGAATTTGCAAAACTACAGCTTGCAGTTCGTCAAGTCTCGAGTTCATGCCATTTGCAACTTTAACTACTCGATTTTTATTCCATCCATATTGTCTTAATGACTCAATCTTAATTTGTAATTTTTTATTGGGTACCCATACTCCTCCTCCATCTCCAAGAGCGGCTAAGTTTTTTGTTGGGAAAAAGCTAAAAGTACCGGCATTAGCTAAAGTCCCAGCATATTGACCAAAAATTTTTGTTCCGGCACTTTGGGCACAATCTTCAATTACCAAGCAGTTATGTGGTCGAGCTACTTTCATAAGGCTGGGTATATTTATTCCACTGCCATATAAATGAACGGCTAGAATTGCTTTAATTTTTGCATTGGATTTAAGTTTTTTTTCAATTTTATCAATAGAGATTAAAGCTGTTTCAGAATCTATATCAATGAATAATGGCTTACAGCCTGCATTAATTATCCCAAGAATAGAAGCTGGTGCTGTATGAGAGGGAGCAATGACATAACCTGAAGAAATATCATTAGCTAGCAAAGCCAAAGTAATTGCGTCTGTTCCATTTGCGCATGAAACAAAATGGCCTCCATTATTTAAGAATTTATTGAATTTCTTTTCAAACTCTTTTACTTGAGACCCTAAAACATATTCACCAGAATCTATAAAATTAGAAATCTTTTTTAAAATTAAGTTTTTTTTATCTTGAAAGCCAGCTTTTGGATTTGCAAAAAAAATACTCATTCAAATGTATAACTTTGTTAATTTAAAAATTCTTCAAATAAATGAGTAACCCATTTACCACTAAAATCTTTTTCTTTGTTCATGATTTCTTTTTTATGATTCCAAGCAAACAAAACAGCAACTTCAGGGTGAGGAATGAATTCTGAATATGAAAGGACGGGAATATGTTTACCAGGAGTATATGTATTTTGTTTTATTGGAGTTGTGTCAACAAAAAAATCTATTAAATCAGTGCCGACATCACAATAATTTAATATTGTTGTACTTTTGGAGGTTGCTCCATAGCCAACAATTCGATTGTTTTTTTCTTTATAAATTTCTAAACTTTTCTTAAACTCTTGCTTTGCAAACTCACAATTTGCACTAAATTGTTTGTATGTATTTATGTCTTTAATTCCCATCATTCCTTCTTTTTCTATTTGCTTGGAAAGATTCTCTGAAATTTGTATTGAGGTAGTTTTTTTAAGGTAATAACGCATGGAACCTCCATGGGTGTTCAAGTGCTTGCAATCAACTAATTCTAAACCGTACTTTCTGAAAACATCTTGCACAGCAGTACAATTAAATAGATATACATGCTCATCATAGATTTGATCATAAGAAACTTTTTGAAGAACATCACCAAGATAAGGGTCTTCAAACACCAGGTATCCACCCTCTTTTAATAAAATTGAGCAGGACTCTGCTAAGTCATTTATGTCAGGAATATGGCAAAAAACATTTGCTGCATAGACTACATTTGCCGGTCCTTTAGTCTGAAGTACTTCATTTGCAAGATCAGCACCAAGAAATTCACTAATTGTTTCTATTCCATACTTGTTTGATTCTTGGGCAACATTCAACGATGGCTCAATTCCTAAAGATTTAATGCCAGCATTAACAATATGCTCTAACATTACGCCATCATTTGAACCAACTTCTATAACAAATGAATCTTCCGGAGCAATGCTATCTTTTGCAAGTATTTCTATTAGCTCAGCTGCAACTCCCTCAAAATGGCTTTTCATAAAATTAGATGTTCTACTGAAGAAAGCATAATTTTCATGAAACATTTGTGATGGATCTGGCTGATTTACGAGCTGGAAAAGGCCATTCTCAAGATTAACTGCAACAGACATTTCAAAATAATACTCATCTTTAATTGAAGGATCTTTTAAAAAGCCATTTGCAAGAGGCTGCATGCCAAAGGAATGTATTACAGGAATATCTTTTCCAGAGAATCTACATTTCATATCAAAACCTCATGTTTATATGTGTTCACAATCATTAAAACTTGGCCAAGAAGCATCTCTTTTATTGATAATTTTCGGCTTAAATGGTAAATCTAAATCCAAGGAAAGATAATTGACACCTCTTTCATTTTCCTTGATATAGCTTCCATGCACATGATATAACAATACACTTTCATTTGAAATGCTTAAAAAGCCATGTGCAATCCCAGGAGGCAAGAACAATGTATGGTGATTTTCTTCCGATAGATTTGCCTTAACTATATTACCAAATGTTGGAGAATCTTTTCTTAAATCAACCCCAAAATCTAAGACTGCTCCTTTAATACAAGTAACAAACTGAGTGAGTTCATTGTGGACCTGATAATGAAATCCTCGAAAAACTCCATACTTTGATTTTGAAATATTTACTTGCTCAATTCTTGGAATATTTAAATCACTAAGAATTTTCTGATTCATGGCTTCAAAAAATAGCCCTCTTTCATCGTCAAAAACATTATTTTGAATAAGCGCACACCCTTCTATATTCTGATTGATTAATTTCATTCTTTATTTTTTATAATTTTACTTTCATTCTTAAGCGTTTTATTTTCCGCCCAGCTAATTATTTTACGCCCTATTAGAGATTGATATAGGGTATATAAATGAAATCTTCTTTCTGCCCAAAAAACACTTGGTAATTGCATCCAAAAAAATCTTTTAAAAATTACATGCTTTAGAGTTGCAAATACGCCTCTAAATCTCAAGGCAAAAAAATTATTACAAAATGTTTCAGCAGCCATTAAACATGCAGATTTCTTACCATATTTAATTACATTTTTAGCATTTTCAGATCCAAACTCTAGCCATCTACTATAAATATCCCAGTCCTTTAGCAAATCATAAAACTCTTTGATGCCACAATACCCTTGATGAGCGAGAATATGATTTAATTGATGATCACCACGCCTCCAATAAAAGATAGCGCTTTCATCAAATCCTGAAGATCCGAATGGAACCACTCCATATAGCTGAGAGAGTTCAATCGACCTATGAAAGCCCCCCATTTGCTTCAAGAAATCGGTTTTAAAAGAAAAAATAGTGCCTGGAGTTGAAAAGCAATGTCCACCATTAATAAAGTCTAAAACTAATTCATGCCCTGGCATAAATCTTGGTCTTAGATTTGAATCTCTGTTGATTAATTCTTCCTCTCCAATACTATTGTCTGCAAAAATAGATATTGCTATGCCTGCTGCACTTATACAGTTACTGTCCTCATAAAATAGCTTGACCATTTTTTCCACATAATCTAAAGCCAGCAAATCATCATAAGATTGATAAAAAAAATAATCTCCTTTTGCTATTTCTAAAGCATCATTACAAAGAATGAAACTTCGTAATTCAGGATCATTAAAATCAAAAATATTATTCTCATAATTAATAACTCTAATTCTTGGATCAATTTTTGACTGACTCGCAATATATTCCTGAATATCATTAGATGCTCCATTGTTAGAAATAATAATCTCTAGATTTGGATAAGTTTGATTGCGAATGTTTTCTAGAGCTTGTTGAAAATATTTTAAGCCATGAAAAACATCTATAGATACTGTAAAAATTTTATCTGTAATCATTTTTTGAATATCTATAAAACAAAATTTTACATCCCCTGTAGCTGAGCAACCCTATAAAACTCACCATTTTTAGCCATTAATTCATTAAAAGTACCTTGTTCAATTAAACTGCCATCTTTTAAATAAAAGATTTGATTTGAATTAACGATAGTTGAAAGTCTATGGGCCACTGAGATGATGGTTATATTTCCCTGAAGATTATCTATCGACTCTTTTATTAATGATTCGGAATTGCTATCTAAGGAACTTGTAGCTTCATCTAAAATAAGTATCTGAGGATTGCGCGCAAGGGCCCTAGCCAAACATATGCGTTGAGCTTGACCGCCAGATAACTTCATACCCCTTTCTCCAACTACAGTCTCATAACCATCTTTCATATCATTAACAAAATCATCCACATAAGCTAATTTACAAGCCCTTAAAATATCTTCCTCGTCAATCTCAGGGTTTGCCCATAAGATATTATCTTTTATCGAAGCATTAAAAAGGAAAGGTTGTTGAGGAATGTAGCCAATTAAATCTCTCCAAGAATTTAAATTTATTGTTTCAAAGGGAATCTCATCAATGAATATAGACTTATTATTTATCTCATAATATCCCATTAAGATATCTATCAAAGTAGATTTCCCTGAGCCGGATGGCCCAACAATAGAAGTCATCTCGCCTTTTTTAATGTCTATAGAGACATTATCAATAATCTTTTCATCAGAGTATGAAAAATTTAAATTAGAGATATTGATTGAGTTTTTAAAATTCTTAATAATCTTTGGGTTTTCATTTTCCTTGGTATTGTTTGACTCATCTTTAAGATTATAAATTTGCTCAAAAGATGGAATGGCAGATACAAAGCCATTGTTATCTGCAATAAGTGTAGAAGCTAGTCCAGCAGATCTATTTACAATAAATAAAAATGTAATTAATTCTGCAACAGGAATATTTAAATAGCTTTGGCCCAAAAGAATAGTTGCTAAAACTAAAATGATGACAAGGGGTTCATTAATTAAAGTAAAAAAGTACCTAATCAACGAGAATTTAACAGATGTTTCAGCTACTGTTTGAATTGAGGGTGTAATTAAGTTAGCCGTTTCATTTCTTTTGTTGTAACCAATAATTAACTTAATTGCATTTAAAGAATTGAAGATATTGCTTTGAAGAAAATTACTTGCAGAGGTGTGTTCTTTTCTTAATTTATATACAAGCTTGTCACTAAGCATGGAAATCGGGAAAAGTATTAATAGGGCAAGTGCAAGTATCATTGAAGTAAGCTGCAGTGAAAAGAAAAACAAAATTCCCAAGTAAAAAATAATTGTGAGCGCTCCCGCAATTAATTTTGCAATTGATTCAAACCCTATCGTTACTTTTTCTGTTTCCTTGGTCATGGTATTGGAAATAAGCCCAAAATCTTTATCAGAATAAAACCTCCAAGATGCATTAAGAAAAGAACTAAATTGATCCATCGTTAGATCTTTGATGATTTTAAATATTAATTTGTTTCTAATAAAACCTTCAAATAATAAAAATATACTTTTTAAAAGTGTTACTACTAAAAATAGAGCCCCAAATGAAAAAACATTAACTGGTAAGCCATACTTTAAAAAAATATCTCCAAAAAAACGGGTAACTCCACTTTGATACATAGGGTCTTGATTTAAAAGTATGTCCACTAGTGGGATAAAACTAAATACAGCAGTTGATTGAATTGCAGCAGAAAGGACCATTAAAAATAAAACAAAGCAAAATCTAGTGAAATTAGATTTTATAATCTCTAAAAGCGGTGAATATATTAGATTTTTAGATTTCATGCGAAATTTAGACTAATTCAACCTAGTCCTGGGTATCATGAGAGTGCATTCTATGCTTACTCGGGATTGAGACCCGCCGGTAAAGCCACCATGCAAAAGCTTATCGTTAAATATAAATGCATCTCCTGGTTTAGATAAAAACTTCTTGATTTCTAATTCTGAGTCGGAAACTTGAATAAGTGGTTTTACAAATCCATCTCTTTCTTGACCGGTATATGGCCAGTCTTTTAAATGAGAGCCTGGAACATATCTTAAGCCGCTTTTTCCAGGCTCATTAAAAATAGCTATCCAAATTTTGATTCTCTCAAAATCTTTTGGCATCTTGCCATGGCCCAAATCCCAAAACCATCTATCAGCATGAAGGGGTCCGACATCATTTCCAGTTGGTCGTGCTAGACGCCAATACACCTCTTCATCATATATTTCTTCTTCATTTGAAATATTTATTGGTCCCAGCTGAGATTCTAAATTTTTAAAAAAATCAAGATTTCTAAAAATCTCCTTTGACTCATGGGAAAAAATTCTATTGACCTTAGGCCATAATTCATTGTGATTGATAGAGGGATGTTTTGCTTCTAGCTGATGATAATCTTGTAGCTGAGTTTTATTGATTTCATCAATCAAATCAGGGTGGCTCTTAGAGAGCACAGAATGAAATTGAGATAAAATTAATTTTCTGATTGCCTCTAAATCTGCATTATGAATAGAAAGTTTATCAAAAAAACCTTTCTCTCCATAAAGGGTGTTTATTATTTGCTTATCCATATCTAATTATAGAATAATTCAATAATTAACGCTCATGCTTAATTACGAAATTAGCGTTTCATTAAATTATTATTAGCTAAAACAAATTAAGTGAATTAAAAAATCTTTTATATACTTTTTAATAGGTGATCAACTGCTGAAAGAAAATCATTTTTAATAATTATATTTTCTATATCTTTTCTGGGCAGTGAGCTCATCTTGATTAAACCAGTATCGACTCCAATAAAATTACAACCTAAATTAACTGAAGTGGAATAATCAGAAAGCGTGTCGCCTATATAAAAAATTTTATCTGCATCATAGTCGTATTTTTCAATAAGCTCTAGCCCAAAGTTGGGAGATGGTTTTCTGTATTTTATTCCTTGATTAGGGGCCTCTGGCGCTATGCAAATTTCTTTAAAAGCTTCAAATTCTAGGTTGAGCAAATCAAACATTCTGCTGTTACATTCTATAACTTCATTCATTGAAAAATAATGTCTACCAACACCAGATTGATTGGTGTGTAAAGAAAACGAAATTTGATGGAACTGAAGTTTTTTGATTCCTTCCGCGACTCCAGGCAATAAAAAGACTTTCTTAGGATTAGATAAATAATGGATATGCTTTATCAGTGTTCCATCACGATCTAACACAACATGTATGTCTCTTGTAGGCATATTAGTTAAAATGATCATCCTTGAGGCTAGAAAAGTAATTCTTTTCTATGCCGGAAGGGTCATTAGAGGGAATAATCAAACTTTTATCAAATTTTAAATGATTAACAGCATAATCAAAATAAGAAATATCATCATCTCCAGAACAATGATAAAGCTTGAACTGATTATTTTGTCTTATAAAATCAATCTTATTCACTACTAATTCTATGTTGGTTGGAGAGAAATATTTATTAACGTATGGATAAATACAACTCCCAGCAGAAATATCGTCCCTCCATTGTCGAAATAAAGGCAATTCTTGATCTACTACTTTACTTAATCTCAAGATGCTCGTATTTGCTAATTCTTTAATAATAAATTTCTCAACTAAAGTCTTCTGCTGACCATATAGATTTTTTGGAGATTGGTTTGCGTAAATACTCTCTCGAGGCCCAGAACCATCAAAAACATCCGCTGAAGATATAAATAATATATTAGGAGATAATTTGTCAAAAAAAGTTAGCGCTTCGATAGTATTTTTTACATTGATTAGTTCGGAGAGATCGGGATGATCAACACAATATTGGATATTTGTAATCCCAGCAAGAAAAACTATAAAGTCGTAATTTGAAGAAAAAATTGAGAAATCTGGATTTTGTAAATCAAGAAATAATTCTTCATGAAGTTCAGGTTTTCGTGAAGTTGAATCTAATGAAAATTTTTTATCACCCCAAAACCTTTTTAGCGCTCGTCCAATATAAGAGTCGCCTCCAACGATCAATGTATTATTCATTTAAATTAGGCTCTAGCAATTTTAAAATAGATTCCCAGGATTGTTGGTTTTTTTCTAAAAATTCCTGTTCTGAAATTTGACTATTTAAATTGGCTCGATTCCAAGCAGAAAAAGTTCCGATATCTATTATATCCCCCTGATGTATGCAGCCGTTCATCTTTCCTACTAATTTAGGAATTATATCTAAAGAAAGATCAATAAAATTGTTTTGATCATCAAAGTACTCAAAGACATCTTTTGAAAATATATAAATTGCTGCATTAGCTAAATATCTTCCTGAAAGCAATGGATTTTTTTCATCAAATTTATGAATTATTAAATCTTCATCCATTGAAACTACGCCACAGTTTTGAGGTTCATTAGTATAAAATGTAAGCATGGTAGCAATTGCTTCCTTGCTTTTTTTTTCATGGGAGACAAAAAGCTCTTTTAAATTAAAATTAAACATATTATCTGCATGTGCAACCAAGAAATCATCATTTTTAAAGAATGATTTATTATTTAAAATAGTTCCGCCCGTTCCAAGCAGATCGGGTTCATATGAAATATGAACAAAATTTTTCCAAGTTGACTTTTCTATATATTGTTGAACTAAATTGCTTAAATAGTGAGTATTTAGAACAATTTCAGTTATGTTGTTGTCAACCAAGGCAGAGATCCAGTAATCAACTAAGGGTCTTCCATTGATTGGAACAAGACATTTGGGAAGAAAGTTAGTCAAAGGTTTGAGTCTGGTTCCCATACCACCAGCCAATAACAATGCTTTCATATCTTTATTTTATAATAAATTTTTAAATCTTAGTTATCTTGAGAAATACAAACTTTTAATTGCTGTCTGAACCTCTTCTTTTGTGATCGGTATATTGCCTACTCTGCTTACTTGAATGGCTGCCGCTAAAGATCCAATTAATGCAGTCTCCCAAATTGTTGCCCCTGATGCCATACATAAAGCGCTAGAAATTAACAAAGAATCTCCTGCGCCAGCAGTATCAACTGGGTTTGAATTTAAGGCATTAATTTGCTCAGTTTTATATTCGCCGCCTTCAGATACATATAATAGAACTCCCTCTTCGCCTAATTTTAAAAAAATATTTTTGCACTTTGCATCCTCCAATAGACCCATGGCGAGTTGGACTAAACCTTCTTGATTATCTCTTTGACTAATTCGAGCTTCTCGCTCAGTTGGAGTTATTAAATTTACAGATTTAAACCTAGCTACATTTCCAGTTTGAGAAGAAGATTGACTATCAGCAAGAAGTAATATGTTTTTTTCCCTTGCTAAGGCAATAATTTGATTCACCAAGGTTGTTGGCAAAAATCCATAATTAAAGTCAGAAAAAATTAAAACATCTAGATCATCAGCAATTTTTTTAAAATTAGTAAAAATTTTAGATTGCAAATCCTCAGAAATACTTATTTCAGAAATATTATTGACTCTTAGCAAAGTTTTATTTCTTGCTCTATATCTTGATTTTAAATTTGTTGGGCGCAATTTATCACAAAGAAGATTTGCGCTAATCTGAGTATCCTTTAGCGCTGAATCTATAAATTCTTTGTACTTATCCTCTCCAGTTACTGTCATAAAATGTACTTTTGATCCAAGTTTTTCACCATGCATTGCAACTATGCCAGCTCCTCCAACAAATTTTCTAGAATTTAATGGTTTAATTGCAATTGTTGGATCTTCTTGAGACATTCCGAGAGCCTCAGAATCTATATACTCATCAATAATAATATCTCCGAGAATGCACGCATTAATATTTTGAAATTTATCAACGATCTTTAGGAGACCTTTTTCTGTAATGTTATGTCTCAAAATAAAATCTTTAGGGGTTTTGAAATTAAAAGTGGTTTCATCGAAGTATTCTTTTCTTAACAAGTCTATGGATGAAAAAGAAACATCTCCAGATCCAAAGATTAGTTTTCCGCCATAAGAATTTAGAGACTCTAGCTCTTCATTGATGGAATTCTCATACTCCTTACCTTTTAAAACGGCATATGGTTTATGTTTTAAAATGACGTCTGAAATTGATTCATTCACTATGAAGCATTTGTCAACATAGCTATTAACCTGAAGTGTTTCCAATCTATCTTGCTCTGAAATCAAAGCATTGTTTTTTGAGATTTCATCTCCCAGCAAACCAATCCATAACTCTTTTTTAATTGATTTTGCATAACGAAATAATCTTAAATGGCCAGGATGTAAAATATTAAAATTTCCGAAAACAATAATTAGATCTTTTTTCATTTAAATTACTTTAGTTTAGTTATCTTCAAATTTAATGAGCGGTCTCAAAACTTTTCCTGCTTGAAAGTCTAAGAGAGCTTTATTTATATTTTTTATTGTATATTTTTTTGAAATTAATTTTTCTAAATCAATCTTTTTAGATTTAATAAGTTTACCTATTATTGGGATATCTATATCAGGTCGAGAAGATCCTCCCCAGCTTCCGTATATAGTTTTTCCATTGATAAGCTCAAAAGGATCGATTGAAATTTTTTGTCCTGCTTCTGGGTGCGATGCAAATATAGTTTTTCCTCCTCTTTTGATTGAATCAAAAGCTTGCTCTATGGTATTTGCAAAACCTGAGCAATCAACTGAATAATCTGCTCCTTGAGTATTTGAAGTTAATTTTTTGATTTCCTCTACAGGATTTTTATTTGCAGCATTAATGCAGTGAGTTGCTCCAAGAGCTCTTGCAAGCTTTAATTTTTTAGAATTAATGTCTACGGCTATTAGTTTAGAAGGTGATAATGAAAGACATGCTATCAATGCACTCATTCCTATTCCTCCCAAACCAAAAATGGCAATAGATGAACCTTGTTTGGGTTTTAATTCTCTTGTTATTATTCCAAAACCCGTCAGTACCGCACAGCCAAGCAATGCTCCAACATCCATAGGTATATGAGCGGGCAGGGCGACACATCTATTTTCTGAAATAACAGCAAATTCATTAAATGTTGTAACTTTTCCAGCATTTATATTTCCACAACAAGTATCTTGGAATGTTGGAGTATCAGCGTCAATTCCTTTGCTCTTAATCCAAGTTAACACGATACGATTTTTAGGTTTAACCTTCTTAACCCCAGGACCTACCGCAACCACAACTCCTGATCCTTCATGTCCAAGCAAATGAGGCAAATACTTATCCTCACCCCTCTTACCTTGTATTTCCATTAATTGGCTTTTACATATTCCACTATATGCAAGTTTTACTAAAACCTGCCCTCTCTTTAAGACAGGTATAGTTAATTCAGAAGATATAAATAATGGCTTTTTGAGTTTTCTGAGGATGGCTCCTTGAAATTTTAACCCAGTATAATCAATCATAATAAGAAAAATGAAAGATTAGAATGGTCCACTGAACCAGTCTCCTGGAACATCATGAGAGAATTGTCGATCAAGAGAAATTTTTTGTTTTTGTTTAATATTACTCATGCTCAAAACACGTTTAATTATATCCTCAGCTCGAACATGATATTCTTTTGTTAAAGCAGGACTGGTTCCCTCAGGAAAATCAGGAAGAGCTAATTGCTCTGGCTTATTCTCCAGCCTTCCCCAAAACTTTTCTGTAATTCTGGAAATTATTTCAGATGAAATTGAGCAGTTCTTCATTCCAGTATCAAGAACTAAGACTTTTTTAGTTTTAACAATTGATTTAAAGACTGTCTTATAATCAATGGGAGAAACGGTTCTTAAATCAATTATTTCACATGCTATATTGAAATTCTCCTTTAAATAATCTGCTGCATGAATAGCTTCAATAGTTGAATATGACATTGTAACTAATGTTATGTCTCTGCCTTTTCTCAAAACAGAAGCCTCACCCAATGGAATTGGGGTGAATTTCGTATCAACATGGCCTTTAAGATTATGAAGCCACCTATGTTCAAGAAATACAACGGGATTTTTATCAGCAATACTTGCGAGAAGAAGTCCTTTGGCATCTTGAGGCGTTGATGGCATAACAACTTTCAGACCAGGAATGTGCGCGAACCAAGATTGAAGGTTTTGGGAGTGAGTCGGTCCTTGCCCCCATCCTCTTCCAATAATCAACCTTATGGTAATAGGAATAGATTTCTGCTCACCAAACATGAAATACCATTTAGCCGCAGCATTTACTAGCTGATCCATGGCTAATAAAAAAAAGTCTAAACGCTGATGAGTCATAACTGGAATTAAACCCCCAATAGACGCTCCAATCCCAACTCCAGTGATTGCGTTTTCAGATGTAGGAACGTCAAACACCCGATCATTTCCGAATTTTTTTGCTAAGCCTTTAGTAGTCCCAAAAATCTCCATGGGATCGTCAACTCCAAGGCCATAAAGAATAACATTTTTATCTTTTGTCATTGATAAATGCAATGCCTCATTTATTGCCTTAGAAAATGGAATAATTCTTTGTTTTTTCATTTTGCAAAAATTGTTGAGGTTGACAGAGCTAACTTTGGGAATGGTGATTTCTTGGCAAAATCAAATGCTTCATCTATCTCTTTTTCTATAGAAGTATAAATTTTTTTAAGTTGAACTTCTGAAATCTTATGATTATTTAAAAGCCTATTAGAAAATATTTTTATAGGATCCTTTTTTTTCCATCTTAGAAACTCTTTTTCATCTCGATAACCAATATGATTATCAAAGTTGGGACCGCAGTGCTCTCTCCATCTGTATGTTGACATCTCAATAAAAATTGGTTGTTTCTTTTTTAATATTTCGGCTTTTGCTTTTAAAACAGCTTTGTAAACATCTTCTACATTATTGCCGTCAACAATAATTGATTTTATTCCCATACCTTGAACCATTTTATAGATTTTTCTATTTTTTGGCTGACGAACATTTAAAGGCGAGTAAACAGAATAAAGATTATTTTCACATATAAAAAGCACTGGTAAATTCCTTACAGCAGCAAAGTTTGCAGATTCATAGAATGCTCCCTCCTCAATAGCTCCATCTCCCAGAAAAATAACTGAAACATTTTTCATTTTCTTTGCTTGCAGGGCTAGACCTAAACCAACCCCCACTGGAATTGAATTGCCAACAATAGCCGTTGTACCCTCAAAACCAACCTCTCGATCAATTAAATGCATTGAACCGCCTCTACCCATGCTGCAACCTGTTGCCTTGCCATATATTTCAGCCATCATTCTCTTAAGATTTCCACCTTTTCCAACGTAATGGCCATGCCCTCGATGAGAACTTACAGCAACATCTTTCTTTGAAAGAGCAAGACCAACTCCAGCAGCAGCGGCTTCTTGACCAATTGATAGGTGGGTTGGACATCTCATCTCTTGACTGGAATATTCACTTGCAATTCTCTCCTCGAGAGACCTAATGCGAATCATCATTTTTAAAAGTTTTAAATGCATAGTCTATAGATCATGGAATAAACCAAAAATAATCTCCCTCATAATTGGCTTCATCAAACAACTCTTTCCATTCATTGACATGCAAGATAGTCTTTGCAGTTAAGTTCCATGCAAACATCCTAGCCTTCTCATCTTCATCTCTATATGCATCAACTGTAATAAAAGAGCCTTTTAAAGTAACGCGATTAATTTCCTTCAAAGATTTAACGACACCTGCTCTATCTAAATTATGAATGGTATTAACCGAAATAGCATAATCAAATGAATTATCTTCGAATGGCAATTCGTCACATGAAGCAACTTTTAAAAGTTTTTGAACAGATGGATAACCATTATTTATAGCATACTCAGAAATATCTATGCCCTCAATTCTTAGTTTTGGTAGAGCTAACAAAAAATCATGCATCATAAAGCCTTTGGCACAACCTATATCTAAAATTGAACTACTAGCATCAAGGTTCCAATGATTTATAAAGTCAGGAATAACATCTTCCCAAAAACGAGAATTATAGTTGAAACCTCCATATCCACATTCTCTATCACCATCAAAAAAATCCTTACCAAATTTTCTCGCAATATCTCTGACTTCTTCGCTTTTAGATTCTAGCCTAGCAGAAAGATCTCTTTTAGCTTTCGGGTAATTTTTGAGTAGATCAATTTCCATATTTATGCTTTATGCCGATATTCCAGGGGCATTTTGCTAATAACTTCGAAGTTATCTCTAACCCATGCAATAGTTTCATCAATCCCGGAGCTCAAATCAATTTTTGGCTCCCAACTCAATACTTCTTTTGCTTTTTTTGAACTCATTAAATATGCCTGATCTTTACCTATTCTGTCCTCACCAATTTCAACTGCTGAATTAAAATCAATATCTAATTTACTGCATATAAGTTCAACTAACTCCCTAATACTAACGAATTCATCAGTAGAAAATTGAAAAACCTCGCCAACCTTCTTCTGATCAATAATTTTCATTACTCCATCTGCTGAATCTTTTGCATGTATAAAAGCACGAACTGATTTTCCTCCACCGTGGAGGTTAAGTTTTGTACCTTTCAATATAGATAAAATAGTTTTTGGAACAATCCGATATAATTGTTGGCCTGGACCATAGTAATTAGCTGCTCTAGTAATAGCCACAGGAAAACCAAGATTATTATGAAAAGCCATTAGACTTGTATCTGTTGCCATCTGTGAGATTGCATATGGAGTGGAAGGACTGTATGGATGATCCTCAGAAATAACTTCGCTTGTGCTGCCGTAAACTTCGGGAGTAGATATACGTATAAATTGATCTAGATAATCTGCTTTCATTAAAAATTTGGTTAATTTGGCTTTAGCTACAATATTAGTAAGATACCAATGATCTGGATTATCCCAACTCTCTGCAACCATTGATTGAGCGGCGTAATCCACAACAATATTTGGTTTAAAGTTTGAAATTAAATTTTGAAGAGCATCCTGGTCTTCATTGATATTCATCTGATGGAATTCATAGTCAGATAGCCTTGGATTTACTTTTACAGGAAGAAAAACTGAATGCTGTTCAGGTGATCTGTTAACCCCGATAACATTTAAATTTGCATTGAGGCATTCATTAACAAATACAGCTCCAGCAAATGAATTTGATCCAAGAACTAAAATTTTTTTCATAATGTTATTAAGTAATAAATAAGGTATTTATTTAAGGATCAAGAAACTTCGTAAACTGCTTTCCCCACAATTACGTCAATTACTGTAGTTATCCAAATCATATGAATACACTCAACAATATTATAAGCATGGCTATCAACCCAAAAATTTAGATCACCAAGTGATTTTAAAGAATTACTTTCTTCTCTTCCAGTAAAAGTAATTACCTGAAGTCCCATTACTTTAGCCGCTTTGGCAGCATTAACTGCGTTCATAGATTCTCCGCTAACGCTGGTAAGAACAACGGCATCATTATTATCTGCATAAGATTTTATTGCTTCAGCAATCCAATTTTCATAACCAAAATCATTCGCATAGCATGTAATTAAGTCAGCTTCATTAAAAGTAATTCCCCTAACTTTGGCTTGTTTAGTAAAATCAACTGCTCCATGGGCAGAAATGGCAGCACTTGCACCATTACCAGCAAAAATTAATTTTGCATTTTGACTTTTCACATTTAAAGCAATTTCTTGAAATGCATCCAATGATGCATAAAGGTCTTTGTTAAATGC
>Ga0315322_10001325_pt1 | contig 19113 bp, 17 predicted proteins | sample M110021515metaG_FD_203461 | JGI IMG/M metagenome (GOLD analysis project Ga0315322, IMG submission 203461) | Ammonia-oxidizing marine archaeal communities from Monterey Bay, California, United States - M1 100m 21515 | ecosystem: Environmental > Aquatic > Marine > Intertidal zone | place: USA...
GGTAATGAATAAGTTCAAAGATGGTCTAACACAAAACATGCTACTAACTGGTTCACCTGGAACTGGTAAAACTTCAATGGCAAAAGCTATTGTAAACCATTTTGAATTACCATATATTTATATAAACGCTAGTACAGATACTTCTGTTGATGTTATTAGAACAAGAATTATTGATTTTTGTAGTACTATGTCGATTTTAGATGACCAAGGTAAATTCAAAGTAGTTATATTAGATGAGGTTGATGGTGTATCAGACCAGTTCTTCAAAGCATTAAGAGCTACAATGGAACAATTTGCTTCTAATAGTAGATTTATTGCAACATGTAATTACATAAATAAATTACCAGACCCTATTTTATCTAGGTTCGAAGTTATAGATTTTGATTTTGACAAAGAAGAAGAATTAGATTTAACAAAGAAATATATTAGAAGAGTTCATGAAATATGCGGTAAAGAAGGAATGTCTATTGAAAAACCTGCTTTAGTTGAGTTTATAAGAAGAAACTTTCCAGATTTAAGAACTACATTAAATAAATTACAAGGATATAAAACACAAGGAATAACTAATATTACATTAGACGATGTAAAGAAATTCAATAGTGTTTATAAAGATGTATTTGAATTGATATTTAATGAAATGGACCCAGCTAAGAATTATAAGTATTTAGTCAGCGAATATTCTAATAGAGTTGATGATATTTTACAAACATTAGGTGAGGAATTTATAGAATATGTACAAACTGAAAAACCAAATAATGTTAAACATATACCACAAATCGCAGTCACTGTAGCAGAACATCAAGCTCAGAGAAGTTTAGTTATAGACCCAGTAATAACAATGTTATCGTGCGTATATAAATTGCAAACCATTATAAAAGGATAATCATGGGAAATAAAAAATTAGGTAAACATACACTTATTATTGATGGAAACTATTTCATCCATAGTAGATTATTTGTATTACCAAGAAAAAAAGGAGTACAATTACTTGGAGATGATGAAGGTAAATCTCAATTTATGAGAAAGCTTTGTATTGATTTTGCTTCTGAAACTAGAAAAATGTCTCCATTTGTAGACCAAATTGTATTAGCTATTGATAGTAAATCATGGAGAAAAGATTTATTCCCAGAAGCACAGTACAAAGGAACAAGAACACAAAAGAGTGATGTTAATTGGGATTCTGTATTTTATGTATATAAAGAATTTCAAGATGTATTAGCAAAGCAAGGAGTTATTATCAATAGAGTAAATGGAGCTGAAGCCGATGATATTTTATTTGGATGGGCGACTCAATTAAATACTACTGGTAAAAATACAATAGTTTGGACTGGTGATAGAGATTTAATTCAACTAGTAGATTATAATGAAGCAAATGAATCTTATTCGTTATGGTACTATAATACTAAAAGAAAACTTATAGCGTTTGAAGGTTTTGAAGATGTAATAAATGCTCGTAAAACCGATAACATGTCTAATGATGACCTTTTATTTAATATGGGAGGTTCTGACGCAATGCATGATGATGCTAAAGAAAAATTACAGGCTTGGATTAAAAGTAATGGTGTAGATATTGAAGAAATTAACTGTGATGATTTTATCTTCTTAAAGATTTTACAAGGTGATAAATCAGATAATATAAAAAGTGTAGTTACCTGGGAGAAAGAAAGTTCAACTGGAAAAATAAGAACATTCTCAATTACAGAAAAAGTAGCGACACAGGTATTATCTCGATATAAAGAAATTGAAGGAGACTTTATTATAGACCATTTCTTTAATAAAGATAGAGTAGATATTATAGTTGATTTGATTCATGAGATTGTTGGTAAATTAGAAAAAGAAGAAATTAAAGTTAGATTTAATCAGAATTTAGATTTAATGTTATTACATTTTAATACTATACCAGACCCTATTCAAAAAGGAATCTATGAATCAATAGAAAGAGACCTTAATATTGAACCAACTATTTCGAATTTATCGAGAATGGAAACAATACTCGAAGGAACAGAATGGGAAAATGCTGTTAAAAAGAATACAGTACCAAAACAATTTGACCCATTTGCTGGATTAGATACCAAAGGTAATAATGATAGACCTGCAACAAAGGACTTAAATTCATTATTCTAAAACTTTATTAAGACTACTTATATAATACTATGCTAGACGAAACTAAATTATTTGATTTTATCAAAATACTTTTTACTAAACCAAAGCTATATAAAAATATAAGCAATAGAAATAAAAAGAGACATCAATTTATGATTAATCGTTTCTTTTCTATTAAATATCCCGCAAACGCCCAATTATTTAATATCAATGGAATTAATGGGAGCGCAGTTATTGATAGCTGGTCAATGGTTGCTAGTCGTTTTAAGGCAGTTCCTGGTTGGATTTATACAAGAACCAAGAAGGCAAAGAAAGTAGCTACTAAGAAAAATGAATACATACCTAAAGACACAACTATAAAATTGTTCATGGATAATAATGAAATAGGTAAAAGAGAGTTTTCAGAACTTGAACACTTCGCTAAAGTTGAGTTATATTCCTCATTAAAAAAATTAGAGGAATCAATGGAAATGTATTAAATGGGAAGCTTAAACGTAAATCATGTACCGACAATAATCGATACTACATTTTATAGATATAATTATATCGAATATAAAATGTGGGCCCAGATTAGGAATCAATTAGATTATAGGGAGATGGGAGATAATTCTATGATTATTTCTGCACAACAATTAAGAACTTTTATTTCAACAAATTATTCTAGTGAGCTTAGTAAGGTAGATTCATACGGTTTTCATGTGCCAAGAAAAGATGCAACCTCAATATATTTTTTACATAGAGTAGCATCAGAAATGATTAACTTAAAATTTTTGAAAATAACTTTAGATTCTGATAAATCATTTACTAGAGTTCTTGAAGATGATAAAGAACAGACCATAAAATATGATTTTGCAATATTAAAAGCTAGACTAGACCTTTCCGATATATTTGCAGGCCCAGAGCTACAAAAATTAAATTCAGTATTAGAAGGTCTTGGTCTTCTAAAAATTGGAATTCCATATTCTAACAATCCAACAGATTTAATATTTGCAAAACTTAATTTATATTTAGATTCAACTGAAGATGAGAATTCAATAGAATGCCAGCTAATAACAGCTCTATTAGACGCGATAGATATTTCATTAGATAAAGAGAATCCAATGTTGTTGCTTATTACAGATTACATATAAAAATCTAATATATAGTTAAAATAAAGACTTATATAATATGCCAGATTGTCCCCCATACGGAGCAGAGCCAACCGACAAAGTAAAAGAATATGCTGGACCATTTCTTAAAGACAATGTGGGTAGGATTACATCATGGAATTTTTTAGATGGTAAGTGTACCGCACATACAAAAGGATACCCATATAAAGCAAAATCAACTGGAACTCCTGGAGAGAGTTCAATATTTTTCAATAATGTTAATCCAGATGCTGACCTTCATACGTATGAAAAAACATGGATTATATTCCATGGAGAGAAAGTAAGACCTACAAAATGGTTTGTTATAAGAGCAATGTCTTCAAATATACTTATAGTAGAAGACAAGCATGGATTTTGGCCAGCTGCGCAACTAGCTCCAACTGCTGATCCTGATGGAAACATAATAAATGCTTTACGTGGTTATGGTTGGTTTTATGAGGACCAAGTTCAGAGAAATATATCCATAGATGGAGATGATACTTCTGCTGGTGAAGAACTTGATGGATTTAATTACACATACCAGCTAGCTGAAGAAGATTTTAGCCCTATTGGAACAGCAGGGCCATTATATAAACTCTTAGGAGAAACTTTTGAAGCTGCTTCACCGACTTTTTATATTCTTATAGAAGGTACAGCACCATCTGCATTTCAAGCTGGAATTCAACCCCCGGAAGAACCTAGAGCATTATTAACATATCATCTTGCGAGTCGGTTTGCAATACAAGCACCAATCACAGCAGCCAACCCAAATACGACAACAACTACCACAACAGAAGACGAGGGTACTACAACTACTACAACTACTACAGAAATGGCAGAAACTAGCGATTGTGTAGGTCTAGAGTGTAACGATCCATTTGGCCATACAGGTGGCGCTGTAATTTCGGAAGAATCATGCGATGACTCACTTAATTTATACAATCCATATGCACAAAATAGGTCTGTAAATTTATATAAACAACTTAATAATATTGTAAGTAATATATTTGGACATACTGTAAATTATTTTAGAACTGAAGCAAATAATAGAACTAAAGACGTAACTTTAATGGAATATTCATTATTTAGCGTCGCAGATCAACAAGATATAAAAATATTAGTACCAGATAATGAATTTCCTGAAGAATCAAATACATACAATATTTTTGGTATGGAATGGGCAGAATTTGAAGTTCATATTGTGCATGATAGATTTAAGGCAGTTTTTGGCGATGGAATAAGACCTCGTGCAAAAGATTATTTATTTATACCTATAATCAATAAAATGTATGAGGTAAATTCTGTTAGTATTGCAGATGAATTCAATGCTTCACGCTCATATTGGAGATTAAAATTAACTAAATATCAAGATAGAACATCAGTTATCAAAACTGGATATGATATTGCAACTGATAATTTAGTAACTGGAATTGATGAATTATTTGGTGAAGAGATTGCAGATGAGCAAAAGAAAGATACGAATCCAGTACAATTCCAAACAATTTCTAGAATATTAGAAGACGGTTCTAGAACTTATATAGATTCAAATCTAACTATTACTGATGAAGCTATTGTCAATAACTTTACAACAGTTTCTCATAACCATTATGATTTAAGCAAAGTAGCAGCTGGAAGTACAGCATTGAGATATGCGACAGCATCAAATATGATTATTGATGGTCAAATTGCAGTTACGGCTTGGTTTAGACCAACATTTGAAATAACAGATTCTGGTAAATATTTCCTTATTAGCGATCAAATAGCTTCTGGTGGTTTTGATATTAAAATAAATACATTAAAGATAGCAGTTACCATAGATGGTGTAGACCATGAATTTACACATAATACAAGCTTAAGTAAAGATAAATGGTTTGGTCTTGTTGTAAATATTATGAACAATACTGAAGAAGTACAATTAGTGTTATATAGCTTATCTGTAAGTGGACATGTTAGTTCTCTAGTTCAAGAATATAGTGAAACAAAATCAATGATTGGAGGACAATCAACTTGGTCTGGTGGCTCACCATATGTTCTTAAAGGCGGTAAACTTAACGTTACAAGTCTTAGAATATTCGACAAAGCAATTGGAGAGACAGAAATGGCGAATATGTTAAATCAATATGTAGTTCATGATAATCAACACGCATTAGTTATTGATAATGCTATTCCATCATTAGGGTATCAGAAGTTCAAGAATGCTAGATAGCATAATTGAGATATATACTCTATAAACAAATTATTTATGTCAGATAAAAAGAAAACAATTAAGGACCAAGCGGAGGATATAAGAAGAGATTTGGACAGTTTAATTGGGAATGATACAGAATCTATTGAAGAAATGGTACCAACCGACCCAATGCTTCCAGCTAAAGAGCGTGAAGTTTTACCAACCTTTCCAGAACTAAAAGCAGCATCTACTAAAAGAGCAAAGAAAACTATTACAGCTCTTATGAAGTTCTATTTAGATGAGGATATTATTGAACGTGATGAATATATTCAGTCTAAAAAAGCTATTGATGAGATGACAATGGCCTCTCTTGTTTATCAGCTTAATGCTGGTGAAAGAGCTTTAACAACTTTACTTGAAACTATAGAAGGCGGAGATATAGCACCTAGAATGTTCGAGGTACTTGCTACTCTTCAAAAATCTATGTTAGATATTATTAAATCACAAACAATGTATTTAATGGCTACGGAAGAATCTACAAAAAGAATTGCAAGAGATATTGAAATCTATAAAAAGAAAGATGATATTAACGCAATTGAATCTGCTGGAGGAGATTCAAGTGACTCAAAAACAATGAGAGGTTCTAAGGATTTAATGAAGTTAATTAGAACTGGTCTAGATTCAGAAGATGTTGAAGATGTTAATCCAACTGATGTTGAAGAAACAAAAGAATAATGCCAGAATATACAGGAGATAATAAATGGATTCCAAAGGAAGATTCAGATGCTTCAAGCGATAGACAAGTTTGGTCAACTAAAAGTATAAATGACCTAATAATCGCGCTTGACAAAGGATATAAGCCTCAAGTTCGTATGCCTTTTTACGAGGGTAAACAGCATTTACGTAAAGGTAGTATTGTTTTTGAATATACTGATAATGAAATCACCGAAATAGCTAAGTGCGCTAAAGATATAATATATTTTGCAGAAAAATATGCTGTTGTAATGACAGATGAAGGTATTCGCAAGGTTCAAATGCGAGATTATCAAAAAGATTTACTTAGAAGTTTTCAAAATAATAGATTTAATGTAGTTGTAGCCGCAAGACAGATGGGTAAAACGGTGACAGCATCCATATTTAACGCATGGTATATGTTATTCAATTATGATAAAACTACTTTGCTTTTAGCAAATAAATCTGAAACCACTAAAGAAATTATTGATAAAGCAAAAGTTGTTATGGAAAATTTACCGTTTTTCATGAAACCTGGTATTTTGAAATATGATGTAATGTCAATGAGAGCTGATAATGGTTGTAGGCTTGTAGGTCAATCAACTACAGCAAAAGCTGGTATTGGTTTTACAATTCATAATTTATATCTTGATGAGTTTGCTCACGTGCATCCAACAATTGTAGATAGTTTTTATGAAAACGTATATCCAACGCTATCATCTTCAGCTGTTTCTAGAATCAATATTACTTCAACTCAAAATGGATTTAATAAATTTCATGAGATTTATAGTAATGCAGTTAAAGGTAATAATGAATATGTACCAACTAGAATTGATTGGTGGCAACACCCTGATAGAGATGACGCATGGTATGAAAGAGAATTTGCAAATTTAGGTTCTGAAGAAGCGTTTAATAGACAATATGGAAATGAATTCACAGTAGCTTCCACATTATTATTAAGTCCAATTTCATTAAAGAATTTTAGAAAAAAAATGCATGCATATAAATGGGAAGATTTAGACGATTTTTCAAATATACATGCAGAAACTGAAGGATTTTTAGGATTTGCAAAAGACTTTGATACTGAAGATGCTAATAATAAAAAGAAATATTGGCTATTTTCAGTTGATATTGCAGAAGGTTCAGGAGGTGACTATTCAATTATAAATGTTTTTGAAGTTAAACCAATGGAACATGAGGATATTAAGAATTCAATAAATCCTGGTGCAATGTATGATTTCTTTAAGTTAGAACAAGTTGCATTATTTAGAAGTAATGAACATACTATTGAAGACTTTGCAAAAATTTTATATACACTATCTCTTGAAATTTTTAATGGCGAAAATGTAAAAATGATAGTAGAATATAATACCTATGGAAGTATTTTATTAAAATATATGAGTACAGTATTTCCATCTAGAAACGAGTTTGAAGACGAAATGATACTTAGATTCAAACATAGACATGATTCAAAAACAGTAAAACATGGACTTAAATTAAACTCTGCAAATAAATCAGTATTTTGCCAAAACTTTAAGAAATTAGTAGAAGGTAATAGAATTAAACTTAATGAGTTTGAAACCATCACAGAGGCATCAGTTTTTGGTGCTCTTAAGAATGGATCGTATGGTGCACAATTAGGACATGATGATATTATTATGTCATGTGTAAATTCTACCGAATTTTTTAATACAACATCCTATGCTGATTATATTGAAGAACTTTTAGATTTTATACCACAGGATACTGTAAATATAATGGAAGAAGTTCTATATAGAGACAATTCAAGCTCTGGAGACCTACAGTACGATATATATGATATTATATAGTAAATTTCGCAGATAAACAAGATATATAACTAAAGAAAAAATAAATTATTAAATTATGGCAATTAGTCCTCAATTAAGACAATTTAAGAGTTCAGGTGTTTACCGATTAGAATTCGACAAATCTCAAACTTCTAATATTAATGTTAGTACTTTAAGATTAATGGTAGGTCACTCTAAAAAAGGTCCTTTCAATACACCAGTACTTATTGAAAACGTAGAAGATTTTACAAACGTATATGGTAACGTTGATAAATCATTAGAAAAGCTTGGAATGTTCTTTCACAGATCATGTAAAGCTGCATTAACAAGAGGTCCTATCCTTGCGTTAAATTTACAAGATGTATCAAGTGATACTGGAAATTACGTATCCTTGTATACTGCTGGTTCAAATAATACACTTGCTGCAGGTTTATATGGATCAGGAAGTTCTGGATATGGAAACTTCCATGATATGGATAAGTTCATGAAACCAACAGATACTCAGTTATTATCAACTGCAACAACAAACAACAATCAAATACTTGCATTTACAAACTTACATGATTCAGACCTTACAATTATTGCAAGAACTGCTGAAGAAGTAGATGGTTTTGAAGTATTAGCAGAAGAATGGTATGGCGCTGGAAATGTTCCAGCATATCTACATGATAAAGATTATTTATCTGACTTTATGATTGATGTTTTTGTATTCAAAGGTACATTTGACCCTGCTGTATTAGATACAGACCCTGTATTTGGTAATTACTTTACAGCAACTGGTTTAGATAAAACTAAATTAGATGATTTCGCAAACTTAAGAAACGTTACATTATTAGCAAAATATACAGGTTCTTTACTTCCAGGATTCAAAACTATGGAAGGTCAAAATGTTTATATTGAATCAATGATTAACGCAGAAGCTAGAAGAACTGGTTTATTCTGTGCTGTTGATGAGGACAGAGTTCTTGCTGATATATCAAGTAATAGAAACGTAGTAAATTCAGTAGGACATGGTCTAGGTATCGGTACGAATCCAGTAACAAGTTTCCTTAGTTATAATGATGTTGATAGAAGAAGTTCAATTAGTGGTGATATTGATGAACAAACGTTAATTACTTTTGGCGTAGATACTAATAATATACCTTATTGTGAAATAAAGTTTGATATTTCAAGTTCAACTACTTCAATGAATACTCCAGATATAAGTATAGAAAAAGGAGATTATTTACCTGCAAACACAACTAATTATCCTAATAGATTTGCAAAAGTATTACAAGTAGGTAAAATTACGACTGGAACTGCAGGTTCTGCAAATTCTAATATATTAGTTACGATTAAAACAGACATTCCAATCGATCAAACAGCTCTTGTGCTTATTGATGATGAAGATTTTATAGCAGGAACAGCATCTACATTTGCTGTCGCATCAGCAGCATCTGCAACTACATTATTTGTTGCAAACGGTGCTAATTGGTTATTAGAATCAACTACACCTGCTGTTGACCATAACCTTACATTTACAAATACAGCATCTCCTGCAGTAACTAACGATACAACACATCCTTCTGCAGTTAATAATTATACAGCAACTGCTTCAGGCTGGCCAGTAACACCTAACAGTGGAGCTGCTAATACAATGGAACTTGACCAAGACGGTGTTGTCGCAGTACTTCAAGCAAGTACATTTGCTCAAGCACCTGTTGCGAATGCTACTACAGTAATCGTTACTGACGCATCTGATTGGAACACAAATTCAAATTTAGTATATACAAATACAGCATCGCCAACTGCATCCGTAACTCATGCTACTTCAGCAGTTGTTGATAGAACACCTGCTAACGCATCTAACTATCAAGCAAACGTAGCAGCTACTATAAATAGTGGTTCCGCTGCATATGTAGCTAACGCAACTACTATTACTCTTAGTGGAACACACGCAAATCTACCATACGCTGGTACATTAACATTTACAACTGGTACAACTGCTACTTCTGGAACAATTACATATACTTCAAGAAACGGTGCTGCATTAGCCGGTTGTACATCTACTGGTTTTGCATCAAATATGCCTGCAAATACCAATATTACATCTACTGTTGGTAAAGGTTGGGAATTTACAGTTGCATCTTTTCCAGCTAACCCACCAGCTTCTGGTGCTGCTGTAAGCGGACAAGTTTTTGGATATGCTAATGGCGGATCAAGTATAATATTAAACAGCGTAACAGGTTTAAGACCAGCCGGTGTTTTAACAATAGGTTCTGCAACAATTACATATAGCGCAATCAATACTAGTACAAAAACACTTACAGTTGATTCATCTACTGGAATTACAGCAGGTAATCCAATACTTCATGCAACAGACATTACTTCACATGTTGGTTTCTGGGAATTCACAGTTACTGCACTTACTACTGGAGTTGCTGCTGGAGCTGCAGTAAATGGTATTATTGAAGATGTACATGTTTTAGAACAAGCATACTATGTTAAATCATTTGAAAGTGCTGCAACTGAATATTTCCCAATTCCATTAGGAGGAGCTACTTTCGCAGCCGCAACTGTTTCATCTATATATGGAATGTTAAGTGGAACTGGACTTGCAGGAGCACTTGCAGATAAAGATATGATAGACTTTAGATATATTGTAGATACTTGTACTTCTCCTGGTTTATTAACTAAGGTTCAACTTTCATCGTTAGCAAGAACAAGACAAAACGCTTCAGCTATTTTGAATGCGCCTACAGTTGAAGACTTCAAAAATAACACAGCTCCTGGTCCTACATTTAAGAACGCTGATGGAGTATTCAAAACTTCATATATTAAAGATGGTGGTAGATTAGATTTAAGTCCTTCTACTTTATATGCTTTACCTGGAATTACAGATGGAGCTAACTATGCATTCTACTATGGACCTGGTCTATTATGTAAAGATAATGGTAAAAACATTACTGTTCCACCAGCTGCATATGTATCAAATAATTACTTAGATAAATATACGGCTGCTACACCTTGGTCTATAGTTGCAGGTCCTCGTAGAGGAGTTGTATCTGGTCCTGGAATCGTTGGAGCTGAATATACATTCGATAAAGATGATAGAGATATTTTAGAGCCATTTGGAATAAATCCAATTGTTTTCCAAAGAGGAGTTGGTTTAACTATTCTTGGAAATAAAACAGGACAACAATCAATTAAATCAGCATTAAGTTCTGCTCACGTAAGAGAAGTTTTAATTTATATCCAAAACGGAATTGCAGATATTCTTAAAGATTATGTCTTTGAGTTTAATACAGTTCAAACAAGATTAGAGATTAAGACTTTAGTTGATTCATTTATGGAATCAGTTAAACAAGATGGTGGAGTTTATGACTTCAAAAACATCATGGATTCTACTAATAATGATACTGAAGTAATTGACAACAACATGGGAATTGTAGATACTTATGTTGAGCCAGTTAAAGGATTAGAAATTGTAGTTCATAGAACAACAGTTCTTAATACTGGAGAAATTGCAACTGGAAGTTTCTTATAAGAAAAATACGAATATATATTAAAAATAAATAAATAAAATTATGGCATTACCGCACTATTCACAAGACCAAACTAGTAAGAAGGGTAAACACTTTGAGCCAATTCAACAGAATCTGTTTGAGGTTACAATTCTTCCTCCTGCTGGTGTAAAGGACTCAGGTCTTTTATTACAACACATCAACTCAATTAGTGGACTAGACTCACTGTACAAAGAAGTTGCAGCACAAGAACAAAAATATAAATTTGCTACACGTTCATACGCTGGTATGCCAGATGGTACTGCAGCTGACGTTACTGTTAACTTTTCACTAAACTTAAATGACGCTAATCAAGCTTATCTTTATAAAACTATAAAACAATGGTATACTGCTCAATACGATCCACAAACTGGAGAAATGGGGCTTAAGAAAGATTATACTGGAACTATTGTAGTTGTACAATTTAACAGAGCTGGAGATATTTACAGAACTATTACACTAGAAGATGCATTTATTACATCTGGTTTAGGATTTACAGCAGAATTAAGTTATGAATCACAAGAACCAGCTAGCTTAGAGGTAACATGGAGATGCGATACTTGGAAAGAAGTATTATCATAATTAAATAAATAATTTAGAAGACGATAGAAATGTCGTCTTTTATTTTGTGAAACAAAAACATAATATGTTATACTAATAATATAAAATAACAATGGCAAATAAATTAACTAAGAAATTACAAGTTCTTTTGTCGGAGGAAATGGTCACAATAATTAACAGAATAATATTAAATGATGCATTAGAAAAAGAAGAAAGACCCATATCTATTTCTGCATTTATAAGAGATTTAATAGAAAAAGAAATTGATAGAAGACCAGAAACTTCGAAGGAATGGGACAAAACAAAAATAAGTAAACTTAAAGACAAATAATAATGGCAAAAAAAGAAGACAAAAACAAAGATTTGAACGAGGATTATAAAAAAATCGTTGCTTCTGCAGAGCATGTAGAAGAAAAATCAACAGAAAAAAGAGTAGAACAAGGACAAGTTAATATGGAAAGGTTCAAACCTGATTCTGCACAATCTGCAGATTTTCATTTAGGTTATCATAATGTTCCAGTAATGGATTTACCATCAGCTGGTATGTTTTATGCAGATGACATAGAAATATCTATACGTTCTGCTAAAGTTGCAGAAATTAGACATTTTTCTACAGTTGATGAAACTAATATTTTAGATGTTGATTCTAAGCTTAATGAAATTTTAGCAGCAACTATTAGAGTTAAAATTGGTAAGAGAATGGGTTCATATAAAGATTTATGTGAAGAAGATAGATTCTATATTATACTATCAGTCAGAGATTTAACATTCCCTGAACCTGAATCTGCATTACAATTAGACCATAAAGATAAAAAAGGTAAAATGCATAAGATAGAGGTTGATAAGAAATATTTCCAATATTTTAGTATTCCAAAAGAATTAGACAAGTATTATACTAAAAATGAAAAAACGTTTTTAATTCAAACAAAATCATTTGGTACTATTAACATGAGACCACCTTCTATTGGTATTATGCAACAAATGACAGCATATATTAAAGAAAGACAAGAAGAAAATGTTGAAATCGATCAATCAGTACTTCAAATCATGCCATATCTTATAAGTGAATGGAGAGGTTTTGATAAGAAGAGAATCTTTGAATTTGAAATGGAGATGAATGGATGGTCAAATAAGAAATATAGTTTAATTTATAAATTAGCAGAAAAAATGAAAGTAGGAGTACAGCCTAATATGCTTGTACAACTTGACGGTGGGGAGGACGTTGAAATCCCTATCAACTTTCGTGACGGAATCAAATCTCTTTTCATTGTTCAAGATATCGCTGGAGAACTTCTTTAAGACGAAGTTTTACGTATATCTTAAACTACACCTGCAGCCCTCGGAGCTTGATAATATGGAATATTATGAATTCTCCTATCTTGTTAAGGAACTTGTCGATCACCTAAAACGTGAAGCAGACCAAAACAAAGCTCAGCAAGATAAAACAGGCGGTGCTATGAGCAATATGAAAATGCCGAATATGAAAATGCCGAATATGAAAATACCAAAAATGTAAACGGTAATAGTAATCCTTAGAATCCATCTTAGTAGATGGATTTTTTGGATATATAGTATAGGTAAAAGAAATACCATAACCAATATATGAAGAGTAATAAAGAAATAGCTTTACTTCAAAGCCCATTACAGCAGATAGCAACAACCAACGAATCTATAATGTTGGCGACATCAGAAATCCATTCTGTTATAACTATTGATTTGAAAAAGGCAGCAGATAAGACTTCTGCAGAAATAAAAAGGCACACTGTAATTCTTGGTGAAATTAGAGACCTTTTGAAACAACAAGCTAACCAGAAAAATGAATCAGTAAAATCTGGAGGTATGAAAATACCAGGCCTTGGTGCTTTTGCCACAGCTGCTTTTGCAGTTGTTGGTATTGCGGCAGCTTTACTTATTTCTGCTGGTTTATTATCTATTATGCCAGTTCCTAATATTGCGCAATTCTTAACAGCATTAGCCTTGGTAGCTTTATTTTGGGTTATTATTCCACCTTTCATAAAATTAACAGAAGCTGTACAGAAATCAGGAATGACTGGTGGTATTGCAAGTAAAATAACAGGGTTTAGTCCTGCGGCCGCACTTCAAGTAGTTGGTATTGCTGTTTTAGCAATGGTAGGTATGGCAGTGGGTCTTGTATTGGCATCATGGGTTTTTCAATTAATGGTACCTATCAATTTTGCAACATTCGTTACCGCATTAGCGATTGCTGTAATTTTTATTCCAGTTTCATGGTCTATTGGTCTTGTTCTTAAGGCTTTGACTAAAAATAAAATTACAATGGATGCAAAGGGTATGAAAACTCTTGCAATGGTTCCAATTGCGATGGCTGCAATTGCATTAGGTCTTGTAGCTGCCGCATATATCATGCAATTATTACCTAGTAAATTTGTGTCACCACCAATAGAATGGTCTCTTAAAGTAGGTTTAGCACTTTTTGTATTTGCGGGTACTTTTGCATTATTAGCAAATGCTGTTAAAAGTTTAGGACCAAAGGGTATGTTATTAGCTGTATTTGCAATTCCAATAGTTGCATTAGGTCTTGTAGCTGCCGCATGGATAACTAAATTATTACCAGATGAATATAAATCTCCAGAAGTTGAATGGTCTCTTAAAGTTGGATTAGCTTTATTCGTATTCTCTTTTGGTTTTATTGCGATTGCTCTCGCTAGTAAAGTAGTTGGAGTATCAGGAATGATGAATGGGTTATTAGGTCTTGTTGCAGTTGCGATTGGTATTTTAGCGGTCGCTTGGATTTTTAGTGTATTGCCAGATGCTTGGGTTTCACCACCAATAGAATGGTCTTTCATGGCTGCAATATCTTTATTCTTATTTTCAATACCACTAGCTGTTATTGGAGGTATTGCAACATTATTAACACCAGTTGGTTTACTATTAGGAGCTGTTGGTATGATACTTATTGCCGGTGTTATTTGGGTAGTTGCATGGATATTTAGTAAATTACCAGATGTAAATGTAGGAGCAATGGATAAATTATCAAGAGGTCTATTATCTCCAATACATGCAATGATTGACGCATTAGTTAGATTCAAAGATGAAGTAGGTATAAATAATATGCTACCTCTTGCTGGAGGAATATTAGCAATTGCAGGAGCTTGGATGGCATTAAGTATTGCGGTAGCAGGTGGAGCTGTAGGTGGTGTTATTGCTGCGGTTGGTAAGGCAATTTCTGGAGCTATTAACTGGCTAACAGGAAATGAAGAAGAAACACCATTTGATATATTAGATGGTTTAGCTAAAAGAGCTTCATCTATTATAAAATTAGGTAAACCACTTGGTAATATAGCACAAGCAATGGCAACAAAAGGAATAGATAAATTTATTGATGGTGTACATGCTGTTAAGAAATTAACTTATTATAATATAGTTAGTCCTGCAAAACAATTAGAAAGAATAAGAGACGCATTTGGTGCTATTGGTAGAAATGCAGCAGTTCTTAAAACTGCATTTAGACCATTACATGTCTTAATGAGTAAGACGGCGCTGATGGTTAAATTAGCAAATCATTTAAGAATTGTCGCAGACGCTTATGGTGAATTTGCCCAAAGTACCCATAGAACTAATATAGAAGCTGTTTGGGCTTCAGTTGCAATGTTTAATGCACTTTCAAGACTTGCTGGAATAGCAAATGCAATGGTTATGGTTCAAAATGCGGTCGCAAGTATAGCATCACACGCAGAACAATTTATACACGCATTAAGTCCAATTTCAATGCTTGCTTCGATATTTCCACAAATGATACTTAAAAAATCTGCGATGGCGATTCGATCTATAGCAATGTCATTCTTTTCAATAATGAAAACTGCTGATTCGATTGGTGTTGGCGATGTTTTTCTAACTTCAGAATTATTTAATCAATTTAGACAACTTGCAATTTTAGAATCTCCAATTAAATCTATCGCAAGGTCGTTTGTTGTAATTGCGAAACAAGCTAAAGGATTAGCGATGGCTGTTTCGCCGCTTCTTGTGTTTATGAATATGAAACATGCTCACGCAATGAGACACCATTCACGTTCATTAGAAAAAATGGAAAGGTCTTATGGTAAATTTACAAGACATACTAATAAGGTAAATATTAAAGCAGTTAATGCAACTACTAGAATGTTTAGAGCTTTAACTGATTTGGCAGAAGCTGAAGGAGATAATGTAATGAAAATCTTAGCTGAACAATTATTTGCAGCTACTAAAGAACTTGCTAGTGTTGTTGTAAGATTAGAAGAAGCAGTAGACGAGCAAACCGCCGCAGCAGAAGGTAGTGGAAATATAATAGTTGATACTGTAGAAGCTCTTAAGAAAGTACTTCAAAAGAATACAGACCAGGCTGCAGAGAATTTAGATACAATGCAAGGAACTCAAGAAGTTAAAGTAACGAATTTCAGTTCAGTTACGACTGCTCTTACTCAAATTGAAGAAAGACTTGGATTACCAATTACCGTCCAAGATATAGAAGATGTAGAACCAGCATAAACATTTTTAATATACCATATATAATATCAAAGAAAAACATAAATTCTATGATTAAAAGTATTTTAACAGCAGCAGGAGCATTAGTAATAGCAGCAATTACTATTCTAATAATTACATGGCCAGTTCAATGGCTTTGGAATAACGCTCTATTCGGAGCAGCAGAAGGAATCAACCAAATTTCTTTCTGGCAAACACTAGGTATCTTAGTACTATCAAAACTTTTATTTTCACCAGCGCAAGATTTGAAAATAAAAGAAAATGAGTAGTTTTTTATCAACCTATTTTATTATCGGAGTTGTATGGTCTTTCATTATGAAATTGATGCATGACTTTTTACCAGGTATAAAAATGGATAAAATGACAAAAGAAGAAAAAGAAGAATATTTAAGAGGATTAGAAGAATATACAATAGGTCAACTTATTTATATTATTATTACATGGCCAATTTGGGTATTTTTCTTTATTAAAGAGTTTATAGTACGCAGATTAAAATAAGATATATAATAACCCTAAACAATTAATGAATGTCAAGTAAAATAGTACTAGTAGGAAAAGCCGCAGCTGGTAAAGATTTTTTTAGAAAGCGTATGATGGATAAAGGCTTTAATTTTGGTATATCATGTACTACAAGACTTAAAAGAATCAAGGATAATGAAAAAGAAGGTGTAGACTACTATTTCAAATCTGACAAAGAATTCGATAAACTAATCAAAGAAGACCAATTTGTAGAATTTCAATCTTTCAATGGATGGCGATATGGTATTACAAAAGATGAATTTGAAGAATCTGATGTAATGATTATGAACGCTGAAGCCATCAAACTATTACCTAAAGAATATGCGACTAGATGCTTTGTAATATATTTAGATATTCCATTAGAAACTAGAATCACTAGAATCACTGAAAGGAATGATGAAAACGATGACGTAATGAGAAGAGTTGCTGATGACGAAAAACAATTCTTAAACTTTTCTCAATTTGATTGTAAAATAACTAACCCAAACTTTTAATAAATAAAAACAAATAAAATGGCTAAAATTAAAGAAATGACAACGGTAGAAAATAAACCAAAAACTCTAGAAGAGTTAACAAAGGAAAGAGATACTTTTGAAAAAGAAGTAAACAAAGTACAGGAGAAGCTTGCTAAAGCGAAATATACTGTAGATTTTGATTCAGTTGCTAATATATCAAAAGTACTTAAGCATATTGATAAAAGCTGCAAATGGACTATTAAAGATGCTGCACTTATACTTAATCTTTATGATAATATTAAAATTGAAAAAGCTAGAATTAAAGCTGAAGAAGAGAAAGGCGCAAAAATCATGTTAAATCCAATTGATTTGAATTCTCTTTATAAATCATTTGCTTCTTTTGAAGGAATTGGAATGGTAGACGCAAGGTCTTTTATAACACTATTAACTAATATTGGTTCTCAAATTAGTGATGCTATGGAAAATATGGCAAATTCTAATAAAGAGATACAAAATATGCATATTCAATTAGGCGAGCTTGATAAGGCTATTGATGAGATGTCTACAGAAAAAGTAGAAGCTGATGAAATTGTCGAGTAAGTCAAAAAAGAGATTAAAATTACTTAGTGTTATTGAAGAAGGTATAACAAGTCATGAAATCTTTGAGACAATTGATTATAGAAATCAAAGCGAGGACAAGATAAAACAATTCATATATCCAAATCTTCTAAATAGCTTATCTAAATGGATTACAGAATCTAAAGGATTTGAACCTGGTCTTGCTCGTAAAAAAGCTAAGACCATGGTCAAATGGGAAGGTAATGTAAAAACAACAGTTAAAAATATCCATTTTATGGGTACTTCTAATAGACCAGATATGACTATTGAAACTAATGGAGTTAGAGTTGCTATAGAATTTAAGAAAGGTTATAGTGGTTCATCATTGCGTGATGGATTTGGACAATCTTTGATTTATTCAACAGCATATGATTTTGTAATTTATATGTTTATTGATACTTCAGACGAGAAGAAAATAGTAAATGGAGCAACATCAGTAGCAGAACAATCATTCCTTGAGAAACTATGGGATAATTTTAATATTAAATTTTTAGTAGTATAATGAAGATATTTGCAACAGGAAATCAACAATTTGGAAGAAAAGGTGCTATAAATAAATTTAATAGACCATTTGAAGATGTTGTAAGTATGAACGATGCAATGATTCATGCTTGGAATTCTGTTGTGTCTATTGATGACCATGTTTATGTTTTAGGAAACTTTGCATGGGACCCAATAACAGCAGATGAAACTGTTTTACAATTAAATGGAACTATTCATTTAATTAAAGGAGAATATGACCACGCAACAATAGATATATCAGAACTCCATGAATATAAATTAAATATTTGCGACTTTGATATACATACTGATAATGATAACAAGTTATGTTTATCTCATTGGCCATTATGTGAGTGGTATAATAAAAGAAAAGGGTATCATTTAGTGACTGCATTTCCTGGAGCTAAATATAAAAGTAATCATAAAAATAATATCATAAATGTTAATTGTGACTATTGGAGCTTCAAACCAGTAGAGCTT
>Ga0315322_10001327_pt1 | contig 19100 bp, 14 predicted proteins | sample M110021515metaG_FD_203461 | JGI IMG/M metagenome (GOLD analysis project Ga0315322, IMG submission 203461) | Ammonia-oxidizing marine archaeal communities from Monterey Bay, California, United States - M1 100m 21515 | ecosystem: Environmental > Aquatic > Marine > Intertidal zone | place: USA...
CAGTGGCAACCCTTGTTTCTTCAGTCGCTTCAGGCAATAGATCACCAGCAAGCTGTTCAATCAGAAAGCGATTGAACGAACGATCTGAGTTAAAAGCGTTGATCACATAGTCTCGATACCGCCATGCGTTGCCAAACGCAAGATTCTCATCCAAACCGTTTGAATCTGCGTAGCGGGCAACATCTAACCAGTGGCGTCCCCAGCGTTCTCCGTAGGCGGGTGAATGCAGCAATTGATCAATCAATTTTTGCGTGGACCGAGGAGAAGAATCCGACAAATAAGCATCGACTTGCTCCGGTGTCGGTGGGACACCGATCAGGTTCATGTACAACCTTCGAATAAGCGTTCGAGGTTGAGCCTGCGGCGCGGGTTCCAAACCTTGATCAATCAAGCGTTTCAGGATAAAAGCATCAATTGAATTCTTAACGAAAACATGTCCGTCCATGTTGGGCACATCTGGATTGGAAACAGGCCGAAAGGACCAGAAGTCTCTTCCGTCTTCCGTGCTCATCCCAACGGGCAATCGTGTCTCAACCGCCTCTTCACGCGGATCAGGTGCTCCCATTTCAACCCATTTTTCCAATGCATTGATTTGCGACTGATCCAACTTACCTTGCGGAGGCATCTGGAAATCGAGGTTCTGATACCGAATCGCTTCCACCAACAAACTGGAATCCAAATTCCCCGGTACAAGTGCAGCGCCACTGTCACCTCCACGGAGCAACCCTTCACGAGAAGTCAGTTGCAACCCACCATCTGATCGATCCCCATGACACTCATAGCAATTCTCAATCAGTATCGGCCTAACATGCTTCTCAAAAAACTCCAACTGTTCCGGGCTCGGCGTTTCACTTCCAACTCCCGTCGGTGGGATAACGTCGTCTGCCGAAAGTGGTCGTGACACACCGACCACCAACCACAAAAACAGTATCCAATGAACCGTTTGAACGCGGTGACGGACAAGCCAATTGCGGTTCCCGCAATCTTGATAGGGGACTCGCTTCCGACTCGAAGTTCGTAGTGACATTGTCAGATAAAGAAACATGCTCTGTAGTTTAATCAATTCAGCTGACTGCGTCTTTCACGACTTGCAGAGAGCGGCGGAATTTCGACGCAAACAGTCCACCTTTCATAACAGGGGTAGAAAATGGCTTCTCAGTTCGCTCTACATTGACACTTGAACAGTTCCAGGAATCCGCAAAAAACAAAACCTGCATTGCACCGAAACGCCCATTCCAGGCCACTGACATCACCAACGGAACCGGTAAGAACACGCAGAAACACTCCTTTCATCAGTGGTTAAAAAAGCGAATGGGCGGAATTGCCATCACCAATCAGCAAGACGCAGTCGAGTGACTTCGACAACCACTGACTAATACAGAAACCTCTCATGGCTCCCAAAATCACACCGCATGGACTGTTAACCGACGCGGCGTGATCCACCTAGCTGGTCACTTACGTTCAATGGCAATATAAAAAATGTGAAGCAGCACGTTCACTGCAACTGAGTACCGTTACAATTAATTTGATTTCAAATCCGCCCCTCCGTATCCATTCGCTTCAGAAAACGCATTACCTATTTCCCTTAGAAAGGCAGCACACATGAATAACAACATTTGGATAAACCGTTCCCTTACCTATGCGGTAGGAGCCTGCTGTCTTTTCAGCTTTGCAATTCAGGCGTTGGCACAAGAAGAAAAAACGATTGGCAATGCTTTCCTACCTACAGATGCCGCGGCAACGGTAATCATGCGGGTGTCAGATACACTTTCAAGTCCGAAAGCGGAGTTGTATCCAACCGAAGTTGTGAATGCATGGTGTCTTCAAAATATTGGCATGTCTGCAGACGACATTGAAACAGTACAAATCATTGCTGCAACTCCGGGACCAACAGGACCAATGTTCGCCGCAGTCATCAGGTTGAAGCAAGATTTCAATCTGTCCAAGGTGAATTCTGAAATGGTGAATGCCAAAGATCCCACCGACTTGGATGGGAAGTTGTGTTATCCGATCAATTTACCTGTCCCAGCGGTGCTACACGAACACGATTCAAGGACCGTCGTTCTGGCGACAACGAACTACATTGACACCGTTTTGCGTGCCGGCACTGATGACCGCGCACTGGGCCCCTTGGCAACGTTGGCTGACACAACCCCGGACTCCGGCCAACTCTCATTGCTGGCGTCAATGGAACCAGTCCGCCCCCTCGTTATGAATCTTCTACAGAGCGCAAACAACCAGATCCCCCCGCCGCTCCAAGACCTGACCCAGCTACCCAAAATGGTAGATTCAGTTGTTCTATCCATCGACATTGAAAGCGAAAATGCCGGACAGCGTCTCACAATGTTCGCGTCCAATACCGCCGCAGCAAAAGAACTTCAACGCACCCTGATGAACGGGATTTTGACAGCGCGAGACATGATATTGCAGCTCTCGACGGCTGGCATGAACAATGATGATCCGATCGCGGCCGCAAGTCAGCAGTACATGAAACGCTTGGCAGATCACATGGTGAATGCAATGACTCCCACTCAAGCTGGTCGTGAAGTAGTCATAGAAGGTACGTTGGACTACAGCATGACGACAAACGGCGTTCTGGTTGGGTTGTTACTGCCCGCCGTCCAGTCAGCAAGGTCAGCGGCAAGACGCATGAGTTCAATGAACAACATGAGACAGATTGGGCTTGCGATGCATAATCACCATGCGACGTACCGAAAACTGCCCGGCAACATCGTCGATCCCAATGGCAAACCGCTATTAAGTTGGCGTGTCAAAATCCTGCCCTTCATCGAACAACAACATCTTTTTGAACAGTTTCATCGCGATGAGCCGTGGGACAGCGAACACAACATCAAGTTGATAAATCGCATGCCTAACGTATACGCGCACCCGGAGCTTGCGATCAAACCTGGCATGACGATCTACCAGCGGCCGCGGGGGTCCAAACTGATGATGAATTCGGATACTGGCAGAGGTTTCCGCGAGATACTTGATGGTACATCGAACACCATCATGGCCGTGGAAACCCGCCCCGACGCCGCGGTTGCATGGACCAAGCCAGAAGACGTTTCGATCAACTTGGATAATCCCAAGAGCAAGTTATTCGATGCACAACGCCTTGGTATCAATGCATTAATGGGTGATGGTGCCGTGCTTTTTCTCAGCAAGGACATTGACGCCTCAACGCTCAAGTCCATCCTCACAGCGCAAGGTATGGAAGTAATTAATCGCTCAGAATTCTAATGCGACTGCGGCAGATGTATTCATGCGTGCCATTGGAAGAATGAATTTCCATTTCATCGCAACACCATCACTGGCATTACCACTGAACTCGACCCACTGCAGCCATGTGGGTCGAGTGGTTGATGTGAACAAAATGCATGCACATCAAATCCGCTCAATCCCACTGCAGCAGTTGTTTTCCGCGAGCCAAATTAAAGCAGACAATCTGATCCTGCCCGGACTGATACCAAGTCCCCGCAGTGAGTGCAGCTAGGTTCGTGACCTGATTCAGTTTGGCATCCAAACGTGCTGGCCCGATCACATTCGCAACACGAAGCGTAAATTGATTGACGTCGAATGGGGCATCCAACATGATTTGCTTGCCGGTACGATTCAGCACCGTCAAATCCTTGGCAGCCCAATAGCGACCGATTTCGCTTAATTTCATCCAAAGTGTCTGATCGCGGTAGCGAGCATCGAGCGAGGTCACAATTCTCTTAAATGTACGAAAACCGGCCTCGCTGCCATTGCTGTAAATTCCGGGCCAATGACAAAGCATGATGGCGGGCTGGCGGCGCTCAATCAATTCAACCATCCGGCCTGAGCTCGCATCTTCATTGCAATATCGGTCCGCTTCGGGAACTCGGTCGCCCTGCCAACCACCAAACCAATCGCCCGTGCCAGCTGGCACGTTAACAGTCAATCTCAAGTCATTGGTCCCCACTCCGCGCACATGCTCCAACACCGGCTCAGTATTTTGATCACCGGTTCGCACATATTTGAAGTAATGCGGCAGGTCGACTGGGTAAACATCACGAACCGCCTGGTCGACCGCCAATGACAATTCACTCTTCACCAAGTTACCGAATCCCCCCGGGGTTGTGATTCCCTCACAGGGCAGATCACAACGTTCAAGAATGCGTAGTGCGTACGCAAGATACGCTGCAAGCTCATCGACACTCTTATTCTCCTGGGGGTAGGAATTCTCCATCGTCCCAGCATTGATCGCTTCCTTGGGTCGCCCCGTCTTCAAATCAATGACACGGGTGTGCGTGATCATCTCAGGGTGGATATCCCAGTTCGGCACCATCAGTTCACGCACCAGTTTCAAACTTTCTTGCAACTGCTGGCGTGACCAACCTGGCATCTCGCGATCAACCCAACCAACGCACGCAGGGTAGGGCACAATGCTGTACTTTCCCCGCACTCCCCGATCCGCACACCACTCGCCAAACTTGCGAACAAACTGATCAGGAATCTCACGAGGCCACTCACGCCACGGCTTCTTATACTCAGCACGATTGGGCATGGCTTCTGCGAACTGAGGCGTACAGTAATGCCCCATATTCACCAGACACGTTGAGTCATCAATGACAAACGACAACGGAACGCGGTTACGAGGGAGCAAAACCTTGACTCCCTGTGCTTTCTCAGCACTACCCGCACCCTCATCTGCAATCAGCCGATGAGAGCTACAATTCGCCGCAACACTGACCCCTGTTGCCAGGAACGCCCGTCGAGTCTGCATCACCTCACCTCGTTGTCACAAGCAGTGGGAATTCACAACACGGCACCAGCCAGATACCGCTGTGGCCGTCATCAGTCGACAATTTTAACGCACTGATCACCACGACACAGAACATTACGAGAATGAGGCATTGAGCGAACAAGATCCGAAAATCCGACAGAGTGCCGCAAGAAAACTCGCGGCAAAACGGCCACCAATCAGCGGAAAACAGGAGACTGGCTGCAACTCATTGCGGGAAGCCAAACACAAGAGGACCGAAAGTGAGCAGTAGTTGAAAGATCATCGATCCATCTTGCCGGTTCGATTGCAAACCGATCTACCAATGAATCGCATGACGCAACAAAGCAATGGTCAGCCACAATTTCCTGATCAGCCACCATTTACTCGGCAAGGAAAACTCGCAGGCTACCGCTTGGGTGCTGGTTCTTCGGCACTTTCGGTTTCGGACGGAGCCTGTGGCCATGGTGGGATCTCTCTTCCCTCCGCTGGCTTTCCTGAGCCATCACCTGTACCACGCAAACTTGCCACATAAGCCGAAACCAGAACAATTTCATTCGTGGATAATTTCGACTTCCATGCAGGCATCGCGCCGGCGTTAGCGCCGTTTTGCAAGACTCGCAGGATATCGGCAACATCGCTGACGTTTTTGTAGTGATTATCCTGCAGGTTTGGCCCCACCTGCCCAATGCCATCACGCCCGTGGCATGAAACGCAATTCGTCTTGAAGATGGAACGCCCGACTCGCAACCACGAATCTTCATACACAAAACGTACCAACGTCTCCCGATCTGCTTTTAATTCACCCATTTGACTGAATTGCAATTTCAAGTTTCCTGCCAATTGCTGGTCATGTTGATCAGCAAGCGAACGACCTTCGGTTCCATTGTGGTAGTACCAAAAGTACGGAGGCGCGAAAACCAGACAACCTGTAAACAGCCAAATCCACCACCTGGGTAACGGGTGATCGAACTGCTGAATCCCGTCAAAGGAATCATCATTGAACGCATCAGCAGACGCTGTATCGTTTGAATCAGAAGTTTCGTGGTTTGAATCGCTCATGACTTGGAAGCTCCTCGCGACTGACGAGGCAGTAAGACGGTGATGAAAGGCTTGATTAGATGTTCAGGAAAATTCATAGAGCACAGCGGAGGGTCCGATTCAATTTTACGTTTTTTTCTTGGTGACGTTTTCCATGTTTCGTTCTGTCGCAAGCTTGCCTTAAGAGATCTGATCCACACAATTTCTTTGGTGCGAAAAACAAACGAACTCAAGGCACAGCACTGACCAGCTTGTTCAATTCGGCATCGCGCGGTGTCGTTCTGGCATCGCTAACTTCTTGATTCACTGGATCAGTCGCATCATCTGCTTTGGCAGCACCATCTGCTTTGTTCGCAACAGGCGGGGCCGATAGATCAGCTCCCAATCGTTGAAGATACGCAATGAGGGCAACAGCCTGGGTATCGAAAGTCATCAGTTTGCCACGCCGGACGGTTCCACCCTTTGACACGATATCGGCTGCAATACTCTCTGCTTGCTTGCTGACCATTTCTTGCACATCAGTCAAATCAGAATCGTAAGGAGTTCCCCTTTCCCGGGCTGCCTGCACCAGTTCATCCACTTTCTCGATGTCGATGGGGCGATCAAGCAGATAGCGATAGGAGGGCATTGCGGAGTCTGGACTAATCTTTCGCGGATTTGCAAGATGCTGCCAGTGCCAGAAACTGGTCTGTTTACCTGACTCTCTTGCCAAGTCAGGACCGATCCGCCGGCTCCCCCACTGAGCCGGCTGGTCATACACAAACTCACCGGACTGGCTGAAATCTCCATAGCGTTTAGTCTCAGTCATCAACGGTCTCACCATCTGCGTATGGCAGCTGGAACACCCCTCAGTGAGATAAATATGCCTGCCCAGTAATTCCAACGGAGTGTACGGTTTTACGGATGCAATTTCCGGCACATTGCTGCTGGCAAAAACAAACATGGGCACCACTTCGACCGCGAAAGCAATCAAGACCACGAGGACGACTAAAAAGCCAATCTTGCGTGGCGATTCTTCCCACCGCCGGTGCCAATTCAATCTCGTCCAGATATCCACCTTTCTTGCCAAGTCCAGGACGGGTGCTGCCTCCAAGGCACTGGCTGGTTCAGCATCTTGCACAGAACGATTTTGCTTTGCATTTGACTCGACATGATAAAGCGGGACTTCATAAGGAGTCACGCGATTCAACCAAGTCTTCGCATAGTTGGCCAACATGACGACCAAGCCAACTGAGTAGATAAGCCCACCCAGCATTTGCAGTGACCACATCATCTTCAGAAAAGAAGTCGACTCATCAAAGTCATACTTCAGATTCCCAAGATCATCCATGGCATTCCAACTGCTGCTCTGAACAAAACCCGCAGCGTAACCCGGCAATACACACAGCAACACTCCGCCTGCTGCCAACCAAAAATGGAAGCCGGCAGCTTTCGTACTGGAAACCCCGATCTGAAAGATTTTGGGCATCATCCAATATGCCATCCCGAGAACCAGCATTCCTCCACTGCCCATCAGCGCTAACTGTAAGTGAGCTGTCATCCATTCCGTGTAATCAACTTGGGAATGGATACTCTTCACACTCAAAAAGATTTGTTCGCAGGCAAAAAACCCGAGCAGCACAGTTCCAAACTTGAGAAATCGCATGGCGGGATCGGCAGACTTCCGAACCTCTTTGCCGCGAAACGTCAACAAGATGTTGGCGACACCGCCGAGGACGGCTACACCAAGCAAGATCCCAGACAACATCCCCAAGCTGGATGTCCATTCCGGCAAAACCGTGTAATGCAAATGCTGAGGTGCAGCCCAAGCCCCGACAAGCATCAATGCCCAAAAGCTCACAATCGTGAGCTTGTAATTATGAAGCGGTCGATTCAGAGCCTTGGGCACGAAGTAATGAGCTAACCCCAAGATCGGCACGATCAACAGGAATAACAAAACATTGTGGCTGTACCATACCTGCAACAGGGCATCCTGCATCCCAGTCGCCAAGGAATCACTCTTCCACAATCCCGTTGGGAACACAAACAGTGTGCACAGGTTGACCAGCCCCATCGCCACCACTGCTGCAATGTAAAACCAGAGCGACACATACATGCGGCGCACTCGCCGATGGGTTAGCGTCATAAAAAAATTCGAGGCAAAGAACAGGATCCAAACCAGAGTCGTTGCCAAGTCAATCGGCCACTCGGCTTCGCTGAACTCGCGACCCTGAGTGATTCCCTTTGGAAGAGTAGCCAAGGCAGCGACAACGATGACCTGCCAACTCAAGAAGTGGAGCCAACTCAAAAGCCCACTCCACATTCGCGCTTTACAAAGACGCTGTGTGCTGTAATAGATTCCGGCGAAGATTCCATTACCGATGAAGGCCATGAAAAACAGCAGACCGCCTACCGGACGGAGACGCCCGAAACTCAACCACTCTACACCAGCATCCAGCCTCGGATGCAGCAGAGTCGAGGTGATCAAAACGGCGGAGATCGCGGCCACGAGCCCCCAAAGAAGTGCCGCAGTCAAAAAACAGCGGACAATCGTATCGTCGTAGGAGTAAGACTCCTCCGAGGTACCGTCCATCATCATTGCATCAATTCCGGATGAATCGCCAGAGGAAGTCCCGTTCAACACACCGCTTGCCTATTTTCTTGCCAATTACGAATAAACATGAGACTTTCCAAACCTGCCCCAAATCAGACTCCGATTATAGCAGGGGAATGATTTATCGCCTCGGGGCTAATGCGACAGTCTGTCGCGGCACAAAAAGGGGATGCACGGAATCAAATCTCGCATCTCGAAACCAAGAAAACTTAGAAGTGGATTCCGCGTCAACGAATACTCATCCAACTTTTGGTCGAAACGCCAATGAAATGATCTGAATCATCGACCGCATCGCCTCAGACATTGTCAACTTGCTGTACCCACGCTCTCGTTCCGTGAACGTGATCGGAACCTCGGCGATTCGCTCACCTCTCTGGTGCAGTCTCAACAAAACCTCTTCCAACACGGCATATCCATTCACTCGCAAGTTCTGCAGCCCAAGCTTTGCCAGTGCACTGACCCGATAACACCGCATTGCTCCGCTGCAATCACGCACGGGCAATCGCAAACATGTCGTGGCAAAACCATTGACCATTCGGCTCATGAGCTTCCGACGCAACGGCCAACCAACAATTTCACCGCCTTTGATGTAGCGTGAACCGACGACCACGGCCAAGTCCTTTTCCTGCAACGCCTTGCCGAACAGCAACTTCATTTGCTCAGGACTATGGCTCAAATCTCCGTCAAGATTCATGAAGTAGTCGTAATCATGATCGATTGAATACTGCATCGCAAAACGGATTGCACTGCCCAACCCTCGTTCGTTTTCCCTAACCAACACCTGAACGGACGAATCATTTCCTGCCATTTTCTTGACCAACTGGGCAGTTCCATCAGGCGAATTGTCATCAACAACAATGACATCCGCATTGGGAAGTGCCTGTCGCAATCCAGCGACCATCAACTCGATATTCTCAGCTTCATTAAAAGTGCAAACCGCGACCATTGTACGCGGCAAATTCTGATCTGCAGTGCGAGAGCCCGCCATCGACTCTGGGTTGATCGAGGGCATTGGCGAAGATGATGGCGATGGCAAAGCGATTCGTTTCAGAATGGAAAAAAAAGGGACACGAAATTTTAACTAGCCGAACCTGAAACGACCATTGGCAATCCCAGTCAAGACGACAGAAACTCGTGTGCCGCCAACGCGAGCACTCCAACACTTCACAATCCCACCTCGTGTGATTGAGTGACGAACACGAACGCGCAGCGGCAACCATGGAACGCGCAGCGAGCCGCAAGGCAGAAGTTGCCTGCAAGACTTTGTCGTTTCGAGGCCAGCCAGCTCGAAACAGAGAACTCACGCCCTCCTAACCAGACAGGTTACCAGCGGTGTTCCGGTCGATCGAATATTTCTCGGAGCAGTATCGCCTGCTGAACTCCTCCGGGGCTTTTCAACATTTCGAGCAGGTTTTCAGCAGAGAATCCGATCGACTGCTGATCACTACTTGTTTTGGCACCTTGGTCGTAGGGCGAAGAAGAAGGCTCCCTCTCCGCAATTGCAGAGTCTCCTGTTTTTGTTTGACGTGCGTGCCGGTTCTGCTTCTTGTCGCCAGCATTACCAGCCCTTCTTTGCCCCGCTGGTTTTGTTTTTCGAGATCGACCTTGATTGACTGCTACGAGTTTAGCGACTTGGGCATCCTCGACACCTGACGCCGAGACAACCTGCGCCTCGACGATCTCGTCGTCCGGCGTTGGACGGGTAATACGTTCCGCCCGGCTATCCGAGTACTGTGGCGGCACACGTTTTGGGGGCGTTTTTTGCTGCGACTGCGCCGCCTTCGCCTGACGACGCTCGGCTGCCCGCTTCAGAAAATCTTCAAGATCACCAGACATAGTGTCGGTCCCTGTGTGAACACGTGAGTCGCTTTTCGTCTTACTTGTTGTCGCCCGAATCACGACCACCATTAGCACCGAGAGCCAGTGACTTTCTCATTTCAGTATCAGCTGCAACATTCTGCAGTTTGTAGTAGTCGAGGATATGTAATTTTCCAGTCTGAAATGCCTCCGCCATTGCGCGGGGAACTGCGGCCTGTGCCAGCACAACCGAAGCCTTACTCTCCTGAATTTTGGCCTGATTCTCTTGCTCCTCGGCAACTGCCGAAGCTCGCTTTCCTTCTGCACGTGCGCGTGCTACCTGAGTATCAGCCTCCGCCTGATCTGCCTGAAGCCTAGCGCCAATGTTGGCACCAACATCGATATCAGCAATATCGATGGAAACAATTTCAAACGCTGTCTGAGAATCGAGGCGTTTTGCCAACACGGCTTTACTGATCACATCGGGATTTTCAAGAACTGCCTTGTGGTTCTTTGCAGATCCGATCGCACTAACAATTCCTTCACCCACTCGAGCGATGATTGTTTCTTCGGTTGCACCACCAATCAATTGCTGCAGGTTTGCACGAACCGTCACTCGCGCCTTGACCTTTAACTGAATACCATCTTTCGCAACCGCATCCAGCGATGGTTTCGCTGAGCCCCGCGGAGGGCAATCAATGACCTTTGGATAAACACTTGTCTGAACTGATTCCAAAACATCTCGCCCCGCCAAATCGATTGCGGTCGCTTCACGAAACGTCAACGAAATGGTTTTTGCTTTCTTTGCGGCAATCAATGCACGAATGACCTGTTGAACATTTCCACCCGCCAAGTAGTGAGCTTCAAGCGCCTTACTTGTCAGATCCGGATCAACGAGGCCGGCCTGTGTTGACATGATCTTGCTGCGAACAATCGCACGCGAATTGACCTTTCGAAAGGTCATTCCAAGCAGGTCAAAAATTGTCACCTGCGCCCCAGTCAGCATTGACTGAATCCACAGCCCGAAATAGCGGGAGATGATGAATAGCACAACCAAAATAACAACAGAGACCACAACCGCGACGATTGCAGGAGCCTTGCTCGCCTCGGCGACCAAACTGATATCAAGCATGTTTCGTTCTCAACTGATTAGCTTCCTAGCTACGGCCCAATCATCATGAGCTTGCTAGCTGTCAACTCGATAATGGGCGATCGTCCGTACTCCTTGATCCACCCAGGCCAGCATGTTACCACATTTCTGGGTTCAGCTCGCTCCCAACGGCCACATCTGTCCCCGAACAATCCTACCACCAGCAATTTGATCCCCCCCACCCCCCCACACAGCGGGCAAAAGGGGTTTTCGTTGCGTGTCCAAAGATGATCGTCAACCAAAGGCGTGCCAACTCCGATACGAATCTCAAGAGCCAAGAACGGCTGAATTCGGGATCGGGTAAATTTCAGCGTTCCACTCGGAAAGCGATGAGCTGACAGGCCAAGAGGATTGGTGACTCAGCAGCAAACTCGGGAAGGGCATGGGAGGCCCTGACCCATCCTGCACGCTTTGTTTTCCCATAAGAAAAGCCCAGAGCTTCATCAGCTCTGAGCTTTTCTATTGCAGTATTTCACGGACTCACAGGTGAAGTTCCCGTTGGCCCGCAATCATGGTTCGTGAGTCGGCTCAGTCTTTTTTCTCAGCGTCCGTCTCGGCACCCGCTGGCGTATTGTCTTCGTATTTCGCCTCTGGGATTGCGTCGGTTTCTTTGGTATCCAGAACACTGTGATAGACGGCAAACTCTCCCGCCTCATCTCCCGCCTTCTTCTCCACAGGTTCTTCAGTCACGTTGGCTGACTCCACGATCATCTCGATGACCTTACGCTCAACGATCTGATTTCGCAGTGCATCCATTTGCCCCTGCTTTTCGAGCCTGGCTCGCACACGACGTTCAGGCGTATCACTTTGCTGAGCGATGAGTGCGATTTCTGCATCGTAATCAGAGTCATCGGCGTCCACACTTTCTTCCTCGGCGATCTGCTCAAGGATGAAGTGTTCTCTCAACGCGGCTTCCGTAGTGGCTTGCGCGTTTTGCTTTGACGCGTTAACAAATCCACGAATACTGTCCTCGTCAAAGCCACTTCTTCGCAACTCAAGAACCTTACGCTCGAGTTCACGCATCGTTTGACGCTTGACCAGACTTTCCGGCAACTCAAAGCTTGCTGACTCAGCCAGCAAACTGACCACTGCTTTTCGCAATTCCTGCTGAGTTCGATAGTCAGCCTGCCTCGTGAGCGAGTCCCGGACAAAGTCCCGCAGTTCTTCTTCAGACTCGAAATCACCTAACTCTTCCAGGAACGCAGGTGTCAATTCTGGGTTTTCTCGCTTCATCACCTCAACAATGTGGAATACAACGTCGATGTCGGTGCCTTTCATTTCTTCATCATCAACACCATCGGCAATGGTCACTTTACCCGTTTTGGTGTCACCCTCTTTGGCTCCGGTCATGAGCTCGCCAAAGCCTTCACAAACGCCATCACTGAAGCTCAGTCGACCTTCTAGCGTTACGTTCTCTTCTTCCATTTCGGACAGCACTTTTCCGTCGCGCTCAAACTTTGCCGTCAGCAGAAGTTTGTCGCCAACCGCAGCTGGTTCGTCAGTGGCCTCAAGCGATGCGTATTTTGCCAGTACACGGTCAAGAGCTTCTTGCACGTCCTCATCGGTGATTTCCTCAACTGGTTTATTGAGGTCAACACCTTTCCATGTGGGCGTATCAAAATTCGGTCGCACTTCAATCTGAAACTGGTACTTGAAGTCACCAGTGTCAGGGATATTGATCGAGTTGTAATCGAAATCAGGCTCGCCAATCGCGGAGAAGTCCTGAGAATCAGTGACTTGGCCCAGGCTGTCCATCAGCAACGATCCCTTCACCTGATCGGTGACACGATCTTTGAACTGTTTTTCAACAAGTTTGCGTGGCGCCCGTCCGCTGCGAAATCCGGGTACCTGAGCCTCAGGTACCAATTCGTCGTAAGCCTCTTTGAGGTAACGCTGTACTTCTGATTGCGGAATGGTCACGATGACCTCACGCAAACACGCTTGGGGGCTCTCGACTTGGACTTCAAGTTGGATCGGCTGCTTTTCGGCCGACTGGGGCTCAGTGGAGGTGGACATCCTGCGACAGGCCTTGGTTTCTTATACGTTTTTGGGTAATCATCCGCCCCGAACGCTCGAGACGGAAATGCGGGCAGATGCGGTCAACACACCCTCCCGTGGTCTGGTGCTGCGGCTCGGATCAAAGCCTGTCACGGATTTCACGGTGACAGACGCCAGCTGCAGTTACACGGAAGCCCACCAGTCTAGCCCCAAAAGCGGAAAATCGGCAAGCGGGGAGCGAAGAAAACCCGGTTTCAAATCAGGCCTTGCCGCGCAGCCCCTGCAGCCTATAATCTCGACTCGATCTAGAACAGATCATGCGGCTGTAGCTCAGTTGGCAGAGCATCACGTTGCCAACGTGATTGTCGTGGGTTCGAATCCCATCAGCCGCTCTCTCGTAGTTTGATTTCGATCCTGAATACGCCTCCTCCGCTCCCTGTCGCCCGGAGTAACGTTCCGGGATGGGCATTGGCTCTGATACATTAGGATGGATGAGTCGCTCGTTGGAGCTTTGATCGAGCGCCGACAGGTATTGCTTGACTCTCCTCAGGGGCGAACCTTGCGTAGCCTCGGAGCACGACGCTCTGGAGTCCACGACACTCGGAACTGGATTGACCGTGCCTTACGCTCAACTTGGCCCCATTGCGATCCACCTTCCTGAAAGAGTGGAAACCAACGATATGCTCCAAGAGCAGTTTCCGCGTTGGGATCTGGCATTGATCGAAGAAAAAACGGGAATACGCCAACGGCACATCGCCGAGCCGCAAGAAACGGCAAGCGATCTTGCAGTCAAAGCTGCCCAAAAACTGTTCGAAACAGAGTCAATCCAACCCGAATCGATTGATTTTCTGCTGCTCTGCACCCAAACACCTGATTATCCACTGCCAACCACGGCTTGCCTGATCCAAGATCGACTGGGGCTGAAAACCGGTTGCGGTGCAATGGACTTCAATCTTGGCTGCAGCGGATACGTTTACGGTCTGGCACTCGCTGATGGCCTGATTCAATCCGGTGTTGCAAAAAACATTCTTTTGCTGACTGCCGAGACGTATAGCAAGTACATCGATGAGGACGACAGAAGCTTGCGGACCATCTTTGGCGATGGAGCGGCTGCCACGCTCGTGAACAGTTCCAATCGTCAAACATTGCGAGGATTCCAATTCGGAAGCGATGGCAGTGGCGGCGATATGTTACTGGTCGCGGACGGAGGACAACGTGCAGCTGAACATGCGATTAGACCGAGACATCGAAAACGCTGGAAGAGCCGACTTTACATGGACGGTCCCAGCCTGATCAATTTCACAGTCGATGCCATTCCCCAGCTCGTCAGCGAAATACTGACTGCTAACCAGATGGCCGACGCAGACATTGATAAGTACCTGATGCATCAGGCAACATGGAAAATGCTTGATCAACTGCGAACCAAGATGGAGATCTCTCCTGAACGCCTGCCAATTGACTTGGCAGATATCGGAAATACCGTTTCCTGCACACTGCCAATTCTCATCGATCGGCTCCGAAAACGAGGGGAAATCGACGCCGCATCGGTTAACATGCTGGTTGGTTTCGGTGTTGGACTTTCATGGGCTGGTTGCCTGTGGCAGGATCAACACCTGCAGTAGCGCGTTCACCAAGACGGGCTGTTTTGATTGCCGGCCCCGAAAGGCAGACAATCGAAAATGGCAATCAGCCTCCAAATAACTGTCTGCAAAACCGAAATCCAAGTCCAACACACAATCAAATCGTTACAGTTAAATAACGCAAATCGGTATTGATACGGTCACCAACAAACGGGTTCTCAAATACAACAATTAAATACCGCAGTAACGACAAACAAGGCGGGACGTTTCATTACCAGCGACCGTTACGCACGACAACTCTATCCGGCTCCCCGCCACGAGGGAAATATTTTAACGAAGCGGCCCTCTCTCGACCCGTATCTCTGCCAGATACGCCGTCGCTATGAATTTTTACTCAAGTAAATTATGCGATCGCAACGAAAGGGAACCCAACGTGTACCCTTCAGTTCGGTTTATCGCAGCATCGTCGACACAGCCACTCGCGTGAGTGTCAATTCAAGTGATTCTCTTAATTTTGGGAATGCCAGATGACAACCAATCTTTCCGGTCAACTATTGATCGCATCTCCCTACCTGACCGATGGAAACTTCATGCGATCGGTGATTTTCATCATTCGCCATGATGCCGAGGGGGCATTTGGGCTGGCCATCAACCGCCCGACAGAGCGGCGATTTCGAGATTTAATTGAGGACAGCAGCGATGACAAATCGCTTCGGGACGACGACATGATTCATTGCGGTGGTCCCGTCGAAGGTCCACTGCTGGCCCTGCATGACCTAGCAGGCATAGGCGAACCGTGCGGACCTTATGATGCCGCTGGCGAATTGCTGACTCCCGAGCAGACCAACCATCAGGGCATCAAGTACACAGTACACGATCATCCGGCGGAACCATGGGGTTCGATGTCAATTGATTTGGGCAATCCACCTGCATGGATCACCGGCGATGATGATCACCTTCGCATTTTGCTGAGACGGCCAGATGCAAGAGTACGGTACATCTCCCATTACAGCGGTTGGGGTGCAGGGCAATTGGATGAAGAATTGCGTGTGGGTGGGTGGCTGGCTGGAACCCCCGAGCCTGACGTCATCTTTGGAAACCCTGACGAAGTATGGGAAGAAGCGGTCAAACGATGCGGACACGAAATACTGAATGAGATGGCGCCGGGCGTCCGTTTCGGTGACCCCAACCTGAACTGATCCCTGGCTAGCGGACCTTACTGACAAACAATGGCTATTCCCTTTCTTATTCAGATGATGATGATCCATCACGGTGCCCCCGCAAGTCTTGCTCTGCAGCTAGAGAGGCATTAGATGCGTCGATTCGCAATCGGCGACATCCATGGGTGCGCCAAAGCACTTCGTTCGGTGATCGATGCAATCGATCCCCAACCCGAGGATGAAATTGTATTCCTCGGTGATTACGTCGACCGTGGCCCTGACAGCCGTGATGCGATCGACCAAATCCTCGATTTGAAAACACGTACCCAAGTCGTCGCATTACGAGGCAATCATGAGGTCATGCTCATGGGTGTCGCCATGCAGGGCATGGATGACTCGGTCTGGCGGGCCAACGGGGGAAACTCAACTCTGGCAAGCTACGGCGGTTCACTATCAAGGATTCCAGCGAATCATCTTGTCTTTTTCCATGAATTACTTCCGTACTACGAAATCGATGACACAATTTTTGTGCATGCATCCTACGACCCTGACGTTGAGATGTTTAAACAGACCGAGATGATGACTTACTGGACACACCTAACACCCACCTTGCCTGCTCCCCACATGAGCGGCAAACGTGTCATTGTTGGGCATACACCCCAACCTCATGGGCAAGTTCTAAATCTTGGGCACCTGGTGTGCATCGATACCTACTGCTTTGGGTATGGATACCTGACGGCTTACGAAATTGGTGGCAAGGGAATCATTCAATCCGATCGTCATGGGCATGTTAAGTATTCGCCGATGTTCGCGTTGCAGAACAAGTTGCTCAAGTTGAGCAAGAATTACAAACACTGGATCACGACGCTGAAATCAAAAAGGCAAGGCGACACGCCAGATTCTGCTGACGACTGATTTGCAATGCATGCCTGCGTGAACAGTACCATCCAGTTGCTAACCGACGTAATGATCTTTGAAAGAAGGACGAGCTGTCAGCAAACCCCGTCGTCATCGCGGTTGGTTCGTCAGCACTTGCAACTTTAGAGTGCTACCAGCAACTCCAGCATTTCACTGGCAGCCGCGATCACTCTCGAAGAAGCTTGAAAAGCACGCTGATAGGCAATCATACGAATTGATTCTTCATCAATATTGACACCGGTAATCGCCAAGTGCTGACTTTGAAGCGTAGCGTGAAAATCCCTGAGCCCCACAGTTGTGTTTTGCTGCAAACTAATCTGCTGCCCCAAAGCTGCCACTGTGTCTTCATAGGTTTCGCGAACGGTCCTTCCGTCCATCGAATCGAGTGGAGTATCGACCAGATCCACCAATTGATTTAAGACTTGCGTGTCGGCTCCGATGCCACCTGCGCTGATCGCCAGATAGTCAGAATCTTCGAGTAATTTTTCATTGATGCCAATGTTGCCTGCAGTTTGTCCGGTGAAAAATGAATTGATTCCAGCAGCAGCTAGAAAACCGCTGGTATCCTCACCAAATGTAAATCGGGCAACTGGCGACTCGGATGAGATGCTCACTCGACCATCACTTGTCACATCAGCTTGAATACCGGAAATGGCATCGATGTCAGCCACAATCGATGAAACCGTTGAATCTGTGATCTGACCTAACATCTGAACATTGATACGGTGAGTACTTATCAACTCCCCTGCATCATCAACGAGATTGATATCGAAGGTGCCATTTTTGGGACTCCACGGCAATTCAGCGCGAGAGAGCGGAACGACTGGTTCCGTTCTGGAAAACCCGACCAATTCGCTGAATCCGCGCCGTCCCTGCCCCTGCGAGTGCAACTCATTGAAGTTCCGAATCAACCCGGTCGCCATCGCATCAATGGTATCAACAAAGGAACCAAAAACACTGTCACGCGCCTTCATGGTTGCAACAAGTACGCCCTCTTTGGCCTGCACAGGTGAATCCGTCTCGATAATCCGAACTTCAGTACCCTTCAGTTTCTCACTGTAGGCCGTGTAGACCTCACGGTAGTTTCCGCTATTGACCAGATAATCACCACCAACGAAGACAGAAACAGTTCCGTTAGTCTGCTCCTGAACGTTGATATCAAGAATGCCCGACAGTTCCTCAAGGTCACGGTAACGCTGGTCTCGCAAACCAGTTGCATCACTCTGAATCAATCCTCCACCTTCGATGCCCGCAATCTGGATATTGAGTTCCGCAATTCGACTCGACAGATGGTTAATTCTGCTGGTCATATTGGCCAGTTCACCGTCCCAAAGTTCACGCCGCTCAAGAACGGACTCGCGCGTGCGACGGATATTCGATGCCAGTGTGTCACCCTGCAAGACAACAAACTCTCTTAGCGCCCTGTCAGTTGGCTGAGCAGATAACTCATGAAGTGAGTTATTAAAAAGTGACAACTGTTGGCTTAGACCGGAATTATCGAGATCAGTTGTGATCTCCTCCAATTGGGAATACGCTCGCTCCAACGCCTCGGCACCGTCCAAGGCTGACTTTGCGCGATACATCCGCTCAGTCAATGCCTTGTCCACGCTCTGCACGATACCAGTGGTCCGAACGCCCAGACCCTTGATCAAACCGCCATCTCGTACAGCAGAAGCAGAAGCCTGCTCCAACTGCTGACGGATATAACCGGATGTGTTGGCGTTGGCGATATTATTACCAACAACCTGCAACCCAATCTGGGCCGCTTGCAGTGCACCTGCTGATTGCTGGATTGTCCCGATCAGGCTCATCGCCTATTTCCCCCACGGTCACGAAAAGACCCTCATCGAGAGTTATCGACCGCAGAGGTCCTCACAATCCATAAAAAAGGTGTAACCCGCGTAAGCAATAGGGATGGAAATATCATTGCCATCCCTTGCGAAGCCAATCGCAGCCGACTCCACAATGCTTTCATTCAACGAACCACAAGAGAAGTGGACTGAGACACCAGATTGTTGCCAGACGGGTTCATTGCCAGACGGGTTCATTGCCAGACGGGTTCATTGCCAGACGGGTTCATTGCCAGACGGGTTCATTGCCAGACGGGTTCATTGCT
>Ga0315322_10001328_pt1 | contig 19093 bp, 19 predicted proteins | sample M110021515metaG_FD_203461 | JGI IMG/M metagenome (GOLD analysis project Ga0315322, IMG submission 203461) | Ammonia-oxidizing marine archaeal communities from Monterey Bay, California, United States - M1 100m 21515 | ecosystem: Environmental > Aquatic > Marine > Intertidal zone | place: USA...
ATTTGTCAGCCTGTTCCTTCATCTCTTCTTTTTTAATCACGCTTTTGAATTCTTCAAGTGAGAGAAACCCATCCTCATCCTTGTCTCGCTGCTTGAATTGTTTTTCAGCACTCGCTGGTTTTTTTTCGCCTTCTTCGCCGTGTGTTTCAGCAATACCAAGGGCAGTGAGGGCTACAAGTGCAAGCCATGCTATGAATCGAACTGAACGCATTATCGTACCTCGTTAGAATTAGGGTTATGATTTCCTCAAGTCGTTTGGAGTGTAAGTGCTGCCTTGTGGCCACGCAAGTAAACCAGAGTGAGGGAAGAATTTCTGGACAATAAACTGTCCTTAAAGAGTTTGCAAAACCAGGGATGGATTGGGAAAGGTTTCTATAAGAACCGATTGCTTTGAAGACGTTCCACAAATACGTAGTTAGGGAAGTAATGAAGCGTTATTTTTTTGTCGTTCCAAGTAGATGCGTAGCGATTCTTTTTTTGATTTATTCAACATGTTCTTTACCCGCTGCTGGCGTAAACGGCTCGGGCATTCCTGGTTCACCAGAGATGATTAGGCTGCACAAACTATGGAAGCCGATGAATGCTTCTCCAGCAAAGCAGAGAGGACGAGATAGATTCAATGAAAACAAGTACGGCATGTTCATTCATTGGGGGCTGTATTCTCAATGTGGTGGTGTTTGGAAAGGGGAGCGGATGGAAGATGGTGGCACGGGACCGAAAGTAGCCGAATGGATTATGCGACGAAAAGAAATTCCACGAGCAGAGTACGCAACGCTTGCTAGCACGTTCAATCCAGTAAAGTTCGATGCGGATGATTGGGTTTCAATTGCGAAGGCAGCCGGCATGAAATACATCGTCATCACATCAAAGCACCATGATGGGTTTGCGTTATTTGATTCAGAAGTGAGTGACTTTAATGTTGTGAAAGCAACGCCGTTCAGAAGAGATGTTATTCGTGAACTTGAGCAAGCATGCGAGCGAGGTGGAATTGCTTTTGGTGTCTACTATTCACACGCTCTTGACTGGCGGGACGGCGGTGATTCTGGAATGAAAGACTTTTGTTATGACGAGAAACCGAAACAAGCCATGTTCATAAATAATTTTGATCCTGCTGCTGTAACATTTAGCGATTACATCACTCAGAAGTCGTTGCCTCAGGTTAAAGAATTGGTTTCAAATTATAAGCTTTCTGAAATCTGGCTCGACACGCCGATTTATACTCCTCCAGATTTTAGTTTCAGGTTTTATACAACGATTTACGAAGCAAACCCGGAGATTCTTGTGAGCCAGCGCATTGGGAATGAGTTCGGTGACATTGGGACTCCAGGAGATAATGTTATTCCTGACGAAGCAAGTGAAAATACGTGGGAAGGTATAGCGACAACAAATAATTCATGGGGATTTAAGTCGTACGATAAAGATTGGAAGTCGCCACAGGAAACATTATTCTGGCTGCTTGAAAATGTCAGCAAAGGTGGCAATTTTTTGCTGAATGTTGGCCCTGATGGGTCAGGCCTTATTCCGAAGCAATCTGTTGATAATTTGTTAGCAGTAGGCCGATGGCTCAAGGTCAATGGTGATGCAATATACGGAACAAAACCATGGGCGATAACCCATGAAGGTCCAGCCGGAATTTCAATCAAGGGAACTGAGCACCGCAGTAAGTACGGCTTTCAGCTCGATGTCACAAGCGAAGACTTCTGGTTTACGAAAAAAGGTGACAAGTTGTATGTGATCGGGATGGTGTGGCCAGGAAGTGGCACTGCTAAAGTTCGGTCACTGAATGACTATGCATTCAGTGACATAAAGCTTCTTGGTTCAGCAAAAAAGATCAGCTGGAGGAAAGAGTCTGATGTGATTGAAGTTGACCTGCCTGAGATTGAATCAAAAGAATTAGGTTATGCCTTGGAGTTGATTCGTTAGCCCAAAGATGTTCGCTTCCTTGTGTTTCTTTTTGGAAACGGAAATTGGATCAGACGTCTTTGCTGAGGAGTGGTTGCTTCCGGGAGACTGACGTTATTCATTCTTCACTGGCTGAAGATTGAAGGAATGAAATAATCGAGGACACTTCTTCGGCAGTGAGCAGATTTATAAGTTCTGGCATCAGAGAGGTGGTTGCGGGAAATATTTCATCAATCTTCTTTCGAGAAATTGTATGAACTGTTCCTCCAGCATCTTTCAGTACAACAGGATCTCCAGCAGACACTTGTAGCCCACTAGTGACTGTGCCTTTGGTTGTAAGAACGGTCATTGTTTCAAAACCAGCAGCTATTGCTGCGTGTGGTTTCAGAATGTCTTCTTGCAGTGCAACAATTGAGTGCTTGCGAGCGATCTGAGTCAAATCAGGGCCTATTTCTCCACCGTAGCCGTCAACAATATGGCATTTGGCACATCCTACACGTTCCGAATGAAATACGGCTCTGCCGAGTGATGAACTGCCGTTGACGTTTGAAAGTATACCGGTTTGCAGAAGGTCTTTTCCTGCGATGGATCGATCAACGAATATCGAAAAAGATATATGGTTTGCGGTGTCTGTCGCTTCCGATAAAGCTCTACAAGTAACGTGTAATTGAAGTGGAGTGAGAGCACTTACGTCATATGCAATTACAGATCGGCCTGCCACCTGTATGGCTGGCTTCGTATTGTCTACGTGTGTCAATCCAGGGGAAACAGTTAGTGCTGGTCGTGCAGGTTTCTTTTTGCGACGTGCCGTGACCTCAATGTGACTTGGTGGTGGTCCGCTCGGAGTTCCTCCAGAAAAAGCCATTGTCCAAGGAATCTGTGTTAGGTCGACGGTTGATTCTGTTGTCATAAGGATGGGAGCAACCCAGAGGGCTTCTTCTGACTTGTTGTGGGTCGAGTCAACGACAAGATAAAGGCGTTTTGCGCCACGGATATCAATTTTGATTGCTGCCTTGCCGCTACGTTTATAGACAGGTTGCCCCGGCGGGATAAAAGATGTGTCGAGTCTCGTACTTGGCTCAATCTTTTGAATCGGTGGTGGTTTTGGAAATATCTCGCTTAGTTGTATGTCTTTCCAATCATTTTGCAGGCGGTGCTGTCCCCACCAAGCGGCGTATCCACGGATGTCTTTCGGGCCGTGTTGAGCAATATCCAGCATTGCTGAAGCAGCTTGGAAGCTTGAATTGAATGCAATGGCATCGACCATTTGTTTTCGATCGACGAGAGGTAGTGTTCTAGTCATGGCTCGTGTTTTGAGTGAACCCACTGCAACGTCAGGGTGAAGACGCCATGCTATTCCTGAGAGACGGTGATCCCATACAAGCGGATCTTCCGAATGACTCACAAGAATCTCATACGCTTCTTGCTCTTTCCCTTCACATGCCGTTCCCAAGGCTTCCAAATACCATCGGTCCCAGCCATCAAAACCATCGGCAAGCTTCTTCAGTAGTTCACGGCACGTTTCAAAAGGTTCGTCACGAAGAGATATCGCTGCCTCTCGGCGAACAGAAGGGGCTGAATCACGGCATGCCTGCTCTCGGGCTTGTAGCCAAAAGTGACGAATCTCATTCGAGGTATCTGGTTCAGATGCTGCACGACGTAATGACCTAAAAGCAGCAACACGTATCTGTTGATTCTCATGGTGCAGCAATTCAGTGAGGCGATCGAAACCTTTTTGTCCGCAGTTTGGTAAAAGCCACACAGCGCGAGCAACAAAGAACGGTTGGTCAGATTGTGAGAGTGCAATAATCTCTGGTCCGGCATCTTTTCCGAGGGCCCGAAGAGATCGGAATCCGAGAGCTCGAACATGAACTGCGGGGCTTTTCAATGCACGAATCATTCCGGGAATTGTTGAAATATCAAGTTTATCTATCGTTGGAACAAAATCTTTTGGTGCCACCCGGTAGATGGTCCCACTTCCTTGAGAATCCTGCATTCTGTGTCCACCCACTCCAGGATCGTACCAGTCACTAACGTAGATGGCACCATCTGGACCGATAGCAACATCAGACGGCCTGAACATACCGGAATGTGTACTGCCAGAACGTAGTTTCATGAATAGAGATCGCTGCAAGGAGAACCCCGCTCCTTGTGATCTTGGTGAGTATTGAAAGACTTCTCCTCGTGCAGACTCGCATACGAGGAGAAGTCCGTCTGAATACATTTTTTCGAAGCATCCATTCTCGCCAAAGACAACGCCAGTTGGTGCGCCAAAACCGTACACATCACCGGCAGGAATTGTGCCAGGATCTTCCTGACGCCACTCGGCAACTCTTGTTGGCTGACCTGGTCGTTGATCAAGTTTCCATTTTCGCGAGCCATCTGCGGAAGAGAATCCAGCATTACCGTATTCCATCAGCCAGGTAGTTCTACAGGCAGGTGGGTCGTCGTTGTCAGCGTGAAAGACATCACCGAAAGAGGACAGGCTCTCCTCATATACATTTCTGAAATTATGACCAATTGGTTCAAGGCCCGTGCCATCAGGTCGTATTCGCATTGCAACACCACCGACCCATATCCTCCCATCATCGCTTTTTCGACCAGGGAAGTTTTCCTTGAGATGCGGGCTGCCGCCAGCGTATGAACTGCCAGCTCGAAGTGTCCAACCAGATTTATCCGTGACCGTATGCGGGCCTCCGTTACCAGTGTTGAAGTACCAATAACCATCAGGTCCAACAGTGACGCTGTGTAGGCTGTGGTCATGGTCAAGGCCACTAAATCCGGTCAGGAATATTTCCTTCTTATCGATATCCTCGTCAAAATAGGTGTCGCCATCTACGTCGGTATAAATCAAGAGGTTTGGCGCACATGAGACAATGACCTGATTTCCCAAGACGGCTATTCCAAGAGGTGCAACGAGATCGATATCTCTGACAAATGTGTGAGATGAATCTGCTTTTCCATCACCATCGGTGTCTTGTAAAACAACAATCCGATCACCTTCTTCATTGGTGAGGCCGAGACCGTTGTTTCGAAAGTTCCGGTAGTTTACAGCTTCGGTAACCCAGATGCGGCCGTCAGCATCAATATCGAAATTGGTTGGATTAAAAAGCTGTGGAGTCGTTGCCCATACTGTTGCCTCGAAACCATCGGCTATATCAAATTCATTAGCAGGGATATGCTCTGCGTGAAGTGAACGACTCAAAATCAAAAAAAATAGTGCAAAGCATGAAGCGATGATTCTTTGTATGGTCATATCTCTCGGAATGTCCTTGTGGTCGATTTTGGCCTGATGGCATTACTAAGAATTAAATGACATCATTTCAGCCGTTTTGCTACGAAAACAAGCCCTTCAAAAAATGTTCAATAAACCAATGTCTCAAACTACAAATATCGTACATGAATGATCTCCCAAAAGTTGAGGTATTGTTTGAGAGGAATGGGGTTTTGGCTATTAATAAGCCTGCTTGCCTTCCATCGCAAGCGCCATGGGGCATTGAATCTGTTGAGTCCGGAATGAGGCGGCAGAATTTTCATCGGCGGTTCGAGGAAGCACTCGCGTTGGGAGAAACTCGTCATCCTGGAGGATTTCTTGGAGTACCACATCGCCTTGATCGTGCAGTTTCTGGTGTCATGCTTTTGGCATTGACCCCAAGAGCAGCCAGGCAGCTTTCCCGCCAATTTGAACGTCGACAAATCCAAAAAACGTACGTCGCGATCGTTGAGCCAATAGGTGCGATGCCAATAAGCGAAGAACCATTCATGTGGCAAGACGCACTACGTAAAGTCTCCGGAGAGCCTCGTGTCGAAGTGGCGACTCTGCATGACAGTGAAGCAAAGTTAGCCCAAACAACAGGCTTTGTGTTGGCATCCAGTAAGGATCGTTATGTATTGAAACTGCATCCAGAAACAGGCCGTATGCACCAATTGAGAATTCAGGCAGCTTGTCGTGGCATGCCAATAGTTGATGACGCACTGTATGGGAGTGCATCAATGGAGGACATTGAAAACATTCGTCATCAGCCAATTGCTTTACATGCATGGTCAATTGAATATGACGATCCTGAAAACAAGCAGAGAGTTGTAGCACATGCTCCCGTTCCAGAAACACCTCTTTGGATGTGCTGGCGGGATGTAATCTCTAGTCGTATGCAAAGTAAATCTCAATAAGAAGCTCTGTTACGGCATCTGTAGATTCAGGCAATTTCACTCTTAGGTATCGCCGCATCAGAATACATCGAGTTGAAAATGATGGCCCTGATGGTACCGACGAGATTTCGGATAGTAATTTTGCCATGATCGATTGTAAACAGGTACTCGCATTTCCTGAGGATAGCGATGGTAGAGATCATTGGCGCTTTTCATATACCCATCAGCATAATAATTCTGGGGATACCAGACATACGGATAATGGTAGAGACGATTCCAGTCGTGGGTGTTGTACGAGTTTGCCCACTGATAACCATAAGCCTGTTGGCCAGCTGTTGGTGGTTGTTGGGCGCTCGCAGGTAACGAATACCCGAGAAAGGCACTGGCAACAACTAGTGCCAGTGCATACATATGCCACTTCATGCTATTTTCCCCCCGTGTACTGATTCGGTAAGTCCGCGAACGGTTCTTCCGCACATCAGGAAAATTATCGGCAAGCAGGACGATCAGACTTCACGGAAAAAGTGGTATTTTCGGCATAAGTTAAGAAATTATGCTGTCTGCGTCGGCTCAGAAGGCAAGCGTCCCTCTGCTAATTCCTTATCCCACTCATCCATAAGCGGCCAGTGGGTGGCACAGGTTCCGAAGTCAGCCAAAGTGAGATAGCCCTTCAGTCGGGTAATTGTTTTTCCCAGCAACTCATCATTTTTTCGGAAAACAGGTCCATGGCTTGGTAAAAGCCATTCAATGTCACTGGCGGCAATTCGCTCCAGCGATGAAATAAACGAAGGAATATCGCTGCCGTGATGTGCGTCAATTGCTCCCACAGACCCATCTCTGTAAATGTTGTCACCTGACAGAAGGAGATCACCGAAGCGGAATGCAAGTTGGCTGTCCGTATGACCAGGTGTGTGCCATACTTCTAATTCTCGGTTGCCAATTTTGATTCTCTCACCGTCTCTAATAGGCTTCTCAATTTTTACGACGGGCATTTCAAGATGCACATTTTGTGCTGAAATCTCAGCAAATGTTTTGATCCGGTCGCCCAGTTCAAGTGATTTCACCGCCTTTGGATGGGCAAAAGCAGGTGCTTTTAAAAGGCTTTTTGCCTTGGCGAGTCCCTGAATGTGGTCAACATCTGCGTGGGTGGCGATAATTCCTAGGCATTGAGAAATTGGGAAATCGATTTGACGGATAAGTTCAACGATCTCATCGACATTTTCCTCATATCCAATGTCTATAAGAATCCATTCATTTTCATCGAAGAGAAGATAGACACTGCATCCAATTCGCCATCCAGCTTGATGGTTAATTTCAATGACACCTGGGAAAAGTGGTCGACGTTCAAGCATTGTAAAATGTTTGGAGAAAGGGCGTTATTTATGGCAGGGTCTTGGAATTCGAGGCTGCTTGCCAGAACTCACTGGGCCCACTACTAGGTATTGTAGGGCTAACCGACGCACTCGACAATCGAAAGAAGTGCTCTGGGGGGCTGAGCCGCTCCATTTTGAGCCAGAGTATGGGTGTATTCTGAAAAGTCGGGGCGAACGGGTCCTATCGGGACGGTCAGTCTGATTTGTGTGGGTTTTCAACCCGTACTTCACCCTGTACGAGAAACTGTTCCTTACTTGCTGAGTGCCCCAAACCGAGAATGATTTTTTGTCTGGAAGTGGGCGATGCTTATAAACATTTTTCAACACGTGAGGAATGAGAGACATCTCATGTATTGGGGCTTGTTGTGAAGTGAAACTGAGATGTAGGTATTACAATTGGACGAGTGTATTCCGATAGCCCGAAAAGGCATGACGTTTCATAGTCCAGCAAATAAAAAACTCCGCCCGGGGTAGGTACCCCGAGCGGAGATCACTGGCCGAAGTCGGGCAACGGATTTCCGTCCGACCGAACGTTTACACTATTTGGTGCTTACGGTACGACTGACCGCAATTACCTTGGTAGCTCTTGTAGCTGATGCGGAAGCGTCCGGAGTTGGGGCAACAGCTGCCTCAATTCCACAAGCTGGTTCGCATCCACAAGCTGGTTCGCATCCACAAGCTGGCTCGCAACCACAAGCTGGCTCGCAACCGCAAGCTGGCTCGCAACCGCAAGCTGGCTCGCAGCCACAGGCTGGCTCGCAACCACAGGCTGGCTCACATCCACTGTCGCAGCAGCTGTCGCAGCATCCGCGATGATGTCGAGCAAAGCAACGCTTCTTGGCTTCGTGAAGATCACGGAGCAAGTCGCGAAGTGGGTGCTTGCAGCATCGCTTGCTAGTTCCACAGCAGCTGTCGCAGCATCCGCTGTCACAACCATTGTCGCAACCACAAGCTGGCTCGCAACCACAAGCTGGCTCGCAACCACAAGCTGGCTCGCAACCACAAGCTGGCTCGCAACCACAAGCTGGCTCGCAACCACTGTCGCAGCAACTGTCACAGCATCCACGACGGTGGCATCGCTCGAAAAGACCTTTCAAGCCACCGAATAAGTCACATTTTTTGCGACCACAGCAACCGCTATCGCAGCAACTGTCGCAGCAACCATCGTCACATCCGCAAGCTGGCTCACATCCGCAAGCTGGCTCACATCCACAAGCTGGCTCACAACCGCAAGCCGGCTCACATCCGCAAGCTGGCTCACAACCGCAAGCCGGCTCGCATGAATCACAACACGAATCACAACAGCCATGGCCGAGCATTCTATCAAGAAGCTCAAATCCATAAGACTGACTACAGACGGTAACACTTAAAACTAGTGCACCGAGAAACATCATACGCTTCATCGAGCCACATCTCCTTTGCTTGTAGATCACGCCTGAATGATTCATCCCGACCGCGCGGTCTTGTCACCCCGAGGGTGTGATCTACGAACTAATTTCTGCGGTAGGCCTGCCCGAGCCAATCCGTGACTCGAGAAAAATCAGGTTACTACCGCCCCCGTTTCGTTACCCGACGGGCACAGTGATGCCCCGGGGGACACAGGGGCTATCGGCGGACAAGGGAAACAGGCTTGAGTTGGCTCTAAGTTTTTTTTCAGTAACGACTTAGCTGTATCAGTCGGGAAAAAGATGGTGCTTTTGACTGTCGTGCTGACTGTGAGGACTGGCGTCCTATTACCGGTATTCCCGAGTGTCAAAAATCACCTGACCGTAAAACTTCACCACTTCAAGGCTGTCATTTGGAAGGCTTTTCCGGCCAAGTTGAGTTTTCCGAATGTGCATACGGAGCATAGGACCAGCAGTTGACATTGCGTTTCATATCAATATGCTTCGGCCTAGCGTTTGGTGGCTCCTCAGGCCAGTTGGCATTGAGGAGCATTCAGGGAACACCGGTGTAATTCCGGGACGGCCCCGCCGCTGTAATCAGATAAGTAAGTCGAATCACTTCAATTACTTGGCTTGGACAACAATTACGACCATTGCAATCAGGCTTGATTGCGAGAAGGTATTGTCCAAGCGTGTCTGAGAGTCAGAAGACCTACCAATACGCATTGAGAGCACGTGTGACTGCGAGGGCGGTTTCACGAGCACGGGCCGCGTGAGTGGTCCGTAGACAGATTTACATTCATGGTCACAGCGGGTGCATTCTGCTGTGGTCGAGAGGATTTTCTTATGACCCGAGATCTCTATTTCCACGAGGAAAATGTGTCGTTGCAAGGTAGCGGAACGGTACAGGCATGTGGCGGAAAAAAAACAGGCTTCACGCTGATTGAATTGCTTGTTGTCATAGCAATTATTGGTGTCCTCGTCGGTTTATTGCTGCCTGCAGTACAGCAAGCTCGAGAGGCGGCTCGTCGCATAAGTTGTTCAAGCAACGTGCGGCAGTTAGGAGTCGCGATGCACAGTTATATGTCTGCAAATAAAAAGTTTCCTTGTCAAAAGATTGATGATGATACTCGCTATGCAGCGTCTGTTGCTGGAAGCTGGACGCCTGGTGGAAAAGCTCTTTTTTGGTTTGGTGAAGTTGATTACACGACTGACTCCAATGGCACACTTGATGTCACAAAGGGTCCATTGCAGCCATATTTTGAATCAAACGCTTCTGTTTTGCAGTGCCCAAACTTTTCAGAACCTATGCTTGAAGAGGTCAAGTTTGGTGATCGTATTGCTACCGCATTTGGGTACAACACGCAGCTCGGTCCTGGATCAGGAGGTTATTATGACCCCAGTCCGTATCAGGATAAGGCATATCGAATCAGAGATGTCCCTGAGAGTTCTCGGACAGTTGCATTTGCAGAGACTGCTATGATTTATTTTGGAGCACCGTATGGTCTGAGAGAACAGCTTGGTGGTTTTAGTAAGCCCTCGACGGCAGACCCAGTGGTTCATTTTCGTCATGGTGGTGGGTTTGCCAATGCGGTCTTTGTTGACGGGCATGTTGAAGGCTTCAGCCGAAAGTTTCGAAAAGGACCGTGGACAAGCGATGGTCAAGTGGCTCAGATGGAATTCCATAATATTGGGGTGATCTGCAATGGGGATCCTCTAGATGACGCAGAAGCAGATGCGTTGTGGGACCGAAACTAAACTATTCACTCGTAGGAGATTTCTTATGAAAGATATGCGTCTCTGGGGTGCGATACTCGGTCTGGCTATTGCCTCGTGGCTTCTCTATCCGTCCGTATTTGCAAAGAGACCCCCCGCCGTTGAGAACGATGATGTGATTGTTATTCACTACGTTTGCCGAGAAAGTGGCAAAGTCTTTGAGCTTCCACTCGCTGGAGAATGTTGTGAGCATCCTAAAACTGGTCGTCAGACACTTGTTCCAGCAGTCTACGACGCTCGTCAAAAAAAGTGGCGGCCAGGGCCACCACTTGCGGAAATGAGACAAATGGGGCTGCTTTCATCAGTCCCACGTGACTAAAATTTCCGTTATGGAAAATGATTCCGATTCTTCCGTTTCGAAAGCGACACTGTATAAAAATGCTGCAGCATGGGATCGACTTGCCAAAGCACACGACGCTTTGGCAAATCCTGCCTGTGACGAAGCATTTGTAGATCCAAGGAACTGGCTTGGCACAGGTGGTCCTGCCGATCGCCCTTGGCTTCCCTCGAGCCTGAAGGGGCTGGAAGTTCTGTGTCTTGCCGCAGGTGGAGGGAAGCATGGACCACTCTATGCAGCAGCCGGTGCGAGAGTGACGGTTGTCGACCTGTCAGCGTCAATGCTTGACCTTGACCGACAGGTTGCCAGAGAAAGGAAACTTCATCTTGAGCTAATACAGAGTTCCATGGATGATCTTAGAATGTTGAAAGATGGTCGTTTCGACCTTGTTATTCACCCTGTGAGCAGTTGCTATCTGCCGTCTCTGGCCAAACTTTTTGTTGAAATTTTTCGTATTTGTCGGCCAGGTGGATCCTACATGAGTCAGCACAAGTCTCCAAGAAATTTACAATCTTCGTTGCAACCAAATTCTAATGGTCGGTATGAACTTGTTTATCCAGAGGTTCGTTCGGTGGATGACTCAAAAGCACTTCCGCCGGCACCTCCTTCTCGTTTGAGGGAAGTTGGAACAAATGAATTCATCCATTCCCTAACAGATATTGTTGGTGGGATATGCCATGCGGGCTTTTGTCTCGAAGACTTTTTCGAGCCAAGTGAGGGTGATCGAGAAGCAACTCGTGGCTCATTTGCCCATCGAGCAGCTTTTCTACCACCGTATATTCGCATTCTGGCCCGCAAATATGGTCAGAGAAAAACTTTGAAACCCGTCGTGGTACAGTAAAGAGTTGTACTGATGTAAGGATGTAATTAAATGATTTGTATGAACATTGTTCTGACGGTAAAAGAAGAACGTGATATTGAAGCCGTGCGTGACTTGCTCTGTCAGGCGATGAGAAAGAGCAGGAATGAGTCAGGTTGTGAGCGATTTGATGTCTATCACTCGCAATCAGAGGCAAACCGATTTACTATGGTTGAGCATTGGTCTTCCCAAGAGGCTCTTGATGCCCATCGTCAAGCTGAAGCGTATACAACAATTTATAAGCCCCAAGTGATCCCACTCGTTGAGCGTGTTGGTCATCCAGTGACGCTTTTGGAGTAATGCTGGATCTATCAAATAAATAGATTTCATTCTGTCTATGTTGCTTCTCATTGATAACTATGATTCGTTTACATGGAATCTCGTTCAAAGACTTGGAGAAATAGAGCCACGCTTGAACGTTGAGGTCTATCGGAATGATTCCATCGATGGTGACGCAATTGCCGCAAAGCAGCCGAGCCACCTGCTCATTTCACCTGGTCCATGCACTCCAGACAAAGCGGGTGTTTCCTGTGATGTTGTGCGCCGTTTTGCCGGTCGCATGCCAATTCTGGGGGTCTGCCTCGGCCATCAGGCAGTGGGACAGGTTTTTGGTGGAAAGATTGTTGCAGCCAAGCAACTGATGCATGGCAAGGTTGATCAGATCGAGCATGCCGGCAGGGGCTTGTTTGCGGGGCTCTCTTCACCAATAGAAGCCACTCGTTACCACAGCTTGGTGATTGATCCAGCATCAGTGCCAGATGTTTTTGAGGTCGATGCCTGGGCTTTTGCACCCGATGGTAGTAAAGAAATCATGGCTATTCGTCACCGTGAAATGCCTGTCTACGGTGTGCAATTTCATCCAGAAAGTTTTCTTACAGTGAATGGGCATGAAATGCTGCGGTCTTTCCTTGGGACCACAAGCACTGGTTTAGTCTCATGATTGATGTCATAGAAGCGCTGCGACGAATAGAAAAGGCAGCGGTTGTTAATCAGCCACGTCGTGTTCGTATTGAAAATGCTGTTGGGCTGCGATTATGGGAAGATGTGATTTCAGATACGGATTCACCGCCGTGGCACCGCTCGATGATGGATGGATTTGCAGTCATTTCTAATGACTTTGCTCTCGCCGAAGATGATGATAAGACAGTTGTATCCCTTGATGTTGTTGCTGAAATTGGTGCCGGTCAAACAACGGCAATTATTCTGAAGGAGGGGCAGTGTGTTCGAATCATGACAGGCGCTCCAATGCCCTCAGGGGCAGATGCTGTTATCCCAATTGAGCGCGTTGTAACAGGAAGTTCGGATGGTCACGTCGGCGAGCGCGTTTCTTTACATGATCCTCACTTTCGGTTTGGCCAGCATGTAAGCCAAAAGGCAAGTTTTTTTCAGGCTGGGCAGACGGTTATCAACAGTGGTGTTGAGTTAGAGCCAGTTCATATCGGACTTGCTGCTGAGGTAGGAGCTTCTCATGTAACAGTGAATGCACCTCCTCGTGTGTCTATTATTACAACTGGAAATGAACTCATTTCCGACTGTCAGATTCCCAAAAAAGGCCAAATTCGTAATACGAATGAACCTATGCTTTCCGCCGCAGTGGCACGTTGCGGTGCAGAGCCAATCCCAATGGGTATAGCCAGAGATTATGCAGAGTCACTAAGGGCGTTAATGGCTCAAGGGCTCGCAGCTGATATCCTTCTTCTTTCAGGCGGTGTCTCTGCTGGGGATTACGACCTTGTGCCAAGAACGCTTGAAAAAATGGGTGTCGAATGTATTTTTCATAAAGTTTGTCTGAAGCCGGGAAAGCCAATCTGGTTTGGGGTTTTCCAACGACCAGCGGCATCACCAACACTTGTTTTTGGTCTTCCTGGGAATCCTGTAAGTGCCCTGGTTTGTTTTGAACTATTTGTTCGACCAGCATTAGGTCTTGTATCAGGCCGATCGATCGATATGAAGAGTGTATCTCACCACAGGGCGCGATTAATCGGCTCGATAAAGGGTAGCGGCGACCGACCCGTATATCATCCCTGTCGTCTCGAATTGTCCGACGGCAGACTCTTTGTTGAAGCATTGCAGTGGGGTGGCTCTGCTGACTTACTCGGGCTTTCTCACGCCAATGGGCTTCTCGTGGTGCCGAAAAACTGTGGGGATTATCAGGAAGGAGAGGTGGTAGAAGTCATTCCCCTTGTATCACGATTCCGTCACGAGTCCGAGTGACGCTAGCTTCGCGAAGCACTCATCCCGTTCCCGACATCGCTCCAGAGAGACCCATGACTCATCCTGAGCTGTCTGAAACTCTTCACGAGAAGCCGGCAATGCTGTAGCACCTGATGCCAAACGCTGAATAACACCGCGGTCAAGACGAGTGAGTCGCATCGCATCAACTCGATAGTCTAAAAAGGCTTCCCAGCAAAGAGGGAAAAGTTTTGCAATGATTTCGTTTCCAATAGTCTCTGCATACCTTCGAATTTCAAGTTGTGCGTGACTGTCCATTCGCAACGCAAGGAAATGCAGGAGATTATGGAGATCTATTTTCCAGTACGCTTCGGTATACGTTGAAAGCGGTAAATCTTTACGTGCTTGCTCACGGGCGATGCCAGCTTGCAGTCGTTCTTCGTAAACACGACGAGCAAGGCTTTGTAATTCTTGTTCAGATTGAGTCAGAGGATGTCCATCATTATTCGTGAGAAATCCATCTGACCCCTGTCGGTTCGTTGAAGCCTGGCTTCTCCAACCATCGTTCCCCGTTGATTGCATTGAATCAATTGCGAGGGAGTATCGAGTTGAGTACTCGTTAATGTTGGCAGTACGGTGCCGAACCCATTGTCGCCAGCAATCCATTGGCACCCGTACAAGAAATTTCACCTCGGCCATCTCAAAAGGTGTTGTGTGGGCATGCCTCAAAAGATAACGAATCAGTTGCCGGTCATCACTGACTTTTCTCGTGCCTTCGCCGTAACTCACTCTCGCAGCTTGTACAACCGACGCGTCGTTTCCCATGACATCAACTACCGTCACAAATCCGTCATCAAGAACAGGGAATTTTTTCCACCGGAGGTTGTCTAGCGAGGGAGTGTTTTGTACTGCGGATGGCATGAAATTTCCTCAATGAAACGAATGAATTTGAATACAGAATGAACTTATCCGGCTATCACTGCAACCGCTGACCGTGTTGCAAGTCAATCACGCTATTCTGGAATGCCATGTCAACTAAAGAAGTTCTCGCCATAAAGGTTTGTTGGTGGACAGGTCGTAACAGTTATATCGCCATTGACTCGTGTTTGACACGCAAGTCGCATGGTTTCTTCATTTCCGATGTAGGCCATAGAAACACCCATGCGTGCTTTTTCGAGGAGTCCTCTTGGGCTTGTATTCTCCATTCCTTTGGTGACGAGCACCCGACAGCTTCCACAAGAGCCCATACCGTGGCAATTGAGGACTTTGTGAACCCCAGGGTACAGTGAGACTCCCGCAGCGAGTGCCTCTTTGCGAAGGTTGGCACCTTCAGGAACTTGAATTTCTTTTTTCTCTGTAGCAAAGGTAATTGTTGGCATAGGATTCTCTCGATAGGAAGGCCTTTGTTTCCCGATACTGTAGTCATCTGAGCCGTTTGCTTCCAGCGCGGCCAAACTAATCCCGGAGGAATGGGTGAATGGCCGAATTATCACGATATCAGCGTCAAGTCGTCAAAAACTATTATGAGAACCTCGATACAGCACTTGTGCAGCGACTTGGCGAGCAGGTTACAGACCTTTATCTTGCTGAGGGTAAAAAACGAACAAAACTCTGGGCATCTATTGAAAAATCCCTTGAGAAACTTGAGGTTCCCAAATCAAGAATTGATCGAGTTGTTGCCTCTGATGATGCGCAGCAACTAGCGACACTCCTGCAAGAATTATGGGGTTGAATCCTCAAAATTGGGCTGGTCGTTGAGCAGGAGATAATTCAGGAAAAGGAATCGATTTTTTCTATTCGATTTGATTTCGGTTACAAATGGCATAGCGATTCCTTACGCCTTTCTTAATAGATGGTGCTCCCATGAAACAGGTTGTTGTCATTGTGAAGCCATTTCTGGCAGAGCGTGTTCTTGAAACTGTAGCCGAACTGGAAGTAGATGCTCTCGCTGTGCATGAGGTGAAAGGGTACGGGCGTCAGAAAAGTTATCTCGACGCGACGACTGAACAGGATCGATCACTCGCCTTTCTTCCAAAGGTTGAGATTCAGTGCTGGGTCGAAGACTCTCAGATTGACCACTTCGTTGATAAGGTGAGTCAGGTTGCACGAACAGGAAGAATAGGTGACGGAAAACTATTTGTTATTCCTGTTTCTCGAATTAGTGAATGAAGATGCCTGTCGCATACCAGATGCTATTTTTGCCTCGTTGTATGTCATAGCCAAATGCGGAGTGCTCGGTTGAGACTGCCCGCCAATGACCCGGTGATTGCCGCCAGCAAGAAACACAGTCTATGCAGGAATCAAGTAAGTCTTGGTCCGGCCAGCTTTCCGCACAGACTTCAGTTGCTGGTCCACGATGTAGGCTAAGTCGTTGTGATCGCAGTCCCCATCCATGATGACCTTGTTTTTGCAGTTGTGCTTGATGAGCGGAATGTGCAGCCGCCGCTTCGCATAGCTCTTTGTCGCAACTTCCATCAGTACTTTTTGGAGCATCGGCATGTCGTCGCACTGCAAAAATCATCGATCGTTGTGTTAAAGAACCGGCGGGTAACCGTGCGAGCAAAGAAAGGTCGTGTTGGACAAATTGATAGTACTTTCCATCCCGTCTTGGTAAGACTGAAACTACGTGCCCTTTCATTGGTTTGTGAGCATAATCAATAACAAATATACCGGACCCTCCGCGAATTTCTTCCAGAGGAGTTGACGGAATCAGCAGGTTTGAACATTCATCGAAATCAAGTTGACAAAATACCCATGGAGTCCCCGACTCTGTAAAAAGTTTTCTGACGGAGGGCTTCTGGAGTTGTTGAGTCACTTCATCGTCACCAGCAGTTGTATTCTCAGCACGAATTGATATCAAAAGCATCGCCGATTTCTTTGCAGCAATTCGTGTGGCATCTTTGTAGTTTGATGAATCAATGATCTTCTGACACCGCGAGGAATAAGACGGGTTGTTTTGATTTTTATCTGCAAAACACGTCCCGTTTGCCACGCATGCAAGAAATGTCATGGCGGTGAGGAGCGTAAGAGAACGAATGTGTCTTGGCATGGTGCGTTGTGGTCGATAGGTGAAAAAGTCATGTAGATGAATAAAATTTACGTCTCTGCCCGAGATATTATTGAATATCTCTGCTGAGAATCCGGCAACAGCTGCACCCTTAAAATCAGGAAAACGGCGTGAAACTCACCGATTTTGACCTTACGAGGAAGAATTGAGGCTCAGAGCCGCGGATTGATTAATCGAGGCTGCTGTGGAGTTACAGCCACTAAAATCGTTAGACTTCGCGTAATCGTTTCTGTTTCCGCACCTTTGCAGTCAGGTCAATGTAATGCTCCGTCACGTTGCCGTACTTTTTGTTGTCCTTTTTTCCTGTGTCAGCATTCTTGGAATCTGCAACGGAGCAGATATTGCTGACTTTCGTAAACAACCACTTGGCGAAGTACCTCCATTTCAAAAGCCGGATGAAGATGCTCTTGTCGAAGCATCCGCTCATCTTCGTAAGGCACTTAAACCATTAGATGAACTGTTATCTGAAAGCGAAAGTGGTGTTGATTGGCGGGCCTATCTTGATTGGTCATCGCTTGAGGCCCAAGCAGCCGCAGGACAAAACCTTGACGTGAGCGTTTTGCTTAAGCTTTATCGCCGATTCAATGCGAATGAAAATGGGCTGGAGATGTATCAATTTGTCACAGTGCGTCGAGCACTTGCTGCGGCCATTGAAGTCACTGTAGCCGCGACCAATGATCAAGCTACTGAGACGTACACAAAAAGAATTCAAAAACTTGGCGACTTGGTCAGAAAAGCAGCAAAGGACAAAACGCCGAAGTCCCTTGACGGCGTCGGCCCTCTCCTGGCTCGGTTAGTAGAGTCTCGTCAGGCGTCTGGTCTTGTCACTAGGATACGGAGTGCCGTTGACCGTCCGAATCTTTATATGAGTGTGAATGAAAGTCTTCTGTCATCAGCTGTCAATCGTGTCGTGGATCGGACGTCTCCTGTAAATGAAGTCGTGCTTGGAACACCAGTTCGTGGAAGCGGTCATACAAGTGGAACGGTACTCCTTGATTTCCTTCCCTCTTCCCAGCGAGCGGTGACACAGTTGTCATTTCAGGCGACGAATCTAGCAAATACCCGGAGTACAAAGGGACCGGTTACGGTCTGCACTGAAGGAGTGACTGAATTATCGGCCCAGAAGCGGATATATATCGACGATGAGCGTGTGTGGGCCGATCCAACTGTTGCATCTGCTTCGACAAAAACACGCATGACTGGAATCGGTATCAAAAGCCGATTCGGAAAGAATTTTATTCGTCGTGTTGCGTCAAAGAAGGTGTCTCAGATGAAGCCAAAAATTGAAGCAATCAGTGAAAGGCGTGCTCAGGAAAGGGTCCGTCGGGAATTTGAGGCTGAGACGGCGGAGGCAATCGGTCAGGCATCACAAGATTATGAGCATAAGTTCCGTCGGCCGTTAAAAGCTCGTGGGTGGTATCCGGAATTACTTCGGATGAGCACGACAAATGAAAAACTCACTGTTGTTGGTCGAAAAGCACTTCGTGATCAAATTGCAGCATTCACGGATCCTCCAAAAGTAGATGACGATGCAATTCTTTCAGTTCGCGTGCACGAGACACTCGTTAATAATGCGAGTGAGATTACCCTTGCAGGCCGAACAATTACTCAAGAATTCGTCGAAGAGCAATTAAAAGAGCGGGATGGTGAATTGCCGGAATCATTGACGAGTGATCCTGATCAGCCGCCGTGGTCCATCACGTTTGCAAAAAAAAGGCCTGTGGAAATTAATTCAAACGACGGTAGTTTCAGGCTTACAATTCGTGGCAGTCGGTATACGTCAGGTGATCGATCATTTCCTGCAATGGATATCTGGGTTGCATATAAAATTGACGCGGCAGCTGACAAAATCCGCCTTGTTCGAGATGGTGATGTCCAGATTTATCCTCCGGGATTTGTTCCGGGTGGTGATAAAAAGCTGAGCGTTTCTGAGACCTCACTACGCAGAATTCTTCAAAAACGTTTCGGGAAAGTTTTCAAAGAGGTTGTTGATATTGAGTCGCTTGAACTCCCTGATCAACTTGCGTCTGCCGGCCCATTACCAATGGAACAACTCGAAGCCCGTAAAGATGG
>Ga0315322_10001331_pt1 | contig 19082 bp, 15 predicted proteins | sample M110021515metaG_FD_203461 | JGI IMG/M metagenome (GOLD analysis project Ga0315322, IMG submission 203461) | Ammonia-oxidizing marine archaeal communities from Monterey Bay, California, United States - M1 100m 21515 | ecosystem: Environmental > Aquatic > Marine > Intertidal zone | place: USA...
AGCATTTTTCTTTCCCAAACTCATCTAATTATTAAATGGCTACTAAAATAGGTATAAATGGTTTCGGTCGCATTGGTCGGCTTGTTTTTCGCGCTCTAGTCGACCAAGGTCTCCTAGGAAATGAGTTCGAGGTTGTTGCCATAAACGACCTCGTCCCTTCCGACAACCTTGCCTATTTACTCAAGTACGACTCTACCCAAGGGCGCTTCAACGGCACTGTGGAAGCACCGACCAGCGACTCCCTTTTGGTTAATGGGCAAAGCATTAAATGCCTAGCTGTACGCGAAGGTCCATCTGCACTGCCATGGGGCGAAATGGGCGTCGACGTCGTAATTGAGTCAACCGGACTATTCGTCGAGAAAAGTAAAGCGGAAGGCCACATTGAGGCAGGGGCCAAAAAAGTTATTATCTCCGCTCCCGCCAAGGGAGATGTTCGCACTGTTGTTCTTGGAGTTAACGATGGTGATTTAACTGAAGATGACCATGTCGTCTCAAACGCCTCCTGCACCACCAACTGCCTTGCCCCAATAGTTAAGGTTGTTCTCGAAAACTTTGGAATAGTCGAAGGGCTGATGACCACGGTCCATAGTTATACCGCTACTCAGAAACCCGTTGACGGCCCATCGGTCAAAGACTGGAAGGGCGGTAGAGGAGCAGCGATCAATATCATACCATCAACAACCGGAGCAGCCAAAGCCGTGGGTCTTGTTCTGCCTGCAGTGCAGGGAAAGCTTAGCGGAATGGCTTTTCGGGTGCCTACTCCAACCGTTTCCGCGGTTGACTTGACTGTTAAAACGGAAAAACCAACAACATACGAAGAGATTTGCTCCAAGATGAAGGAAGCCTCGGAGGGCTCGCTAAAAGGTATCTTGGAGTACACCGCGGATGAAGTCGTCTCTGCCGACTTTATCCACTGCCCCGCTTCCTCAATTTTCGACGCTGGTTCCGGCATGGGACTCAACGATACATTTTTTAAGCTTGTTTCTTGGTATGACAATGAGTGGGGTTACAGCAACCGATGCGTTGATCTCCTCAAGCAGGTTTCGGCCTTTGTCTGATTAAATCCGATAATTTCAGAAAAGGCGCGGCAATCCATTAGGTGTCGCGCCTTTTCACATTTATAATTATTACGAAAGATTGTATGCAGAAGGTAATGACAATCGATGATGTAGATTGGACAGGAAAGAAAGTTTTTGTCCGAGTGGATTTCAATGTGCCTCTCGACGGCACCTGTAACGTTACTGACGACACTCGCATCACTGCCGCCTTGCCAACCATCCGCAAACTCTCCGACGAGGGCGCCAGAGTAATCCTCGCGAGTCATCTTGGACGACCGCAAGGCCAACCCAATCCAGAGTTGAGCCTTTCCCCGGTAGCTCCAATTCTTGCCGGAAAACTTGGAATGCCCGTTATGTTTTTGGATGATTGTATAGGGCCCACTATCGAGCAGGCGGTAAGAGGCATGCAAAATGGTCAGATTGCTCTTTTGGAAAATCTACGTTTTCATCCAGGGGAAACGGAAAACGAACCCGAGTTCGCCAGGCAACTTTCCCAATTAGCGGACTCCTACGTCAACGATGCCTTTGGCACTGCTCACAGGGCTCACGCCTCGACTTGCGGAGTGCCAGGGTTGCTCCCGATCAAGGTATCCGGCTATCTCATCGAAAAGGAGTTGGAGTTTCTTGGAGAAAAGACCGCCCAACCCAACCGACCTTTTGTCGTTATTCTAGGAGGAGCCAAGGTTAGCGACAAGATTAGTGTCATAGGCACTTTACTTGAAAAGGCCGATGTATTGATAATCGGTGGAGCGATGGCATACACTTTTGCTCTGGCGAAAGGAAAAACCGTTGGTGACAGCTTAAGTGAGCCCGACAAGGTAGAGGTAGCTAAGTCCGCATTAGAGAAAGCGGCAGCCAAAGGGGTTAAGTTTCTTCTTCCAATTGACACTTTAATTACCGACTCGCTCGACTTCAAAGCAAAGGCGCTCGGCGAAACTCAAGTCGTCGAAGGTGATATTCCAGACGGTTGGGAAGGAGTGGACATAGGTCCACTTACGACTAAGCAGTACGAAGATGAAGTCTCTCGCGCGGGCACCGTTTTGTGGAATGGCCCCATGGGAGTATTCGAGATTGAAGATTCTTCCCGTGGCACTTTCGCCGTAGCCAAGGCGGTTGCCGAAAGTGATGCTATTTCAATTATTGGCGGCGGCGATTCAGTAACCGCCATAAAAAAGAGCGGTTACGCCAATCAAGTCACATTCATGAGCACTGGCGGTGGAGCCTCACTCGAATTCCTTGAAGGCCGTGACCTCCCCGGGGTTTTGGCACTAGATCTGAATTGAATCAATGCCATTGAGGAACTTCCAAATATTATAAATAAAATGTCTAGAAAGTATCTTATCGCAGGAAACTGGAAAATGAACAAGACTGCCTCTGAGTCAGTCGCACTCGTTCAACAAGTACATGCCGGCGTGGGATCGCAAAGCACTGTGCAAGTCGCGGTTTGTCCACCCTTTACGTCAATGGGGACAGTCTCTGAAGAACTCGAGGGATCTCAGATTGCTCTCGGTGCTCAGAACATGCATCAAGAATCATCTGGTGCATACACGGGAGAAGTGTCCGCAGAAATGCTAAGAGACCTCTATGTAACCTATGTTATTTTAGGTCATAGCGAACGTCGTCAATATTTCGGTGAATCAAGCAAGTCTGTAAATAAGAAGATCTTGTCGACTGTTGCGGGAAACTTAAAGCCGATCTATTGCATTGGTGAGACACTTGACCAGCGAGAAAGAAACGAAACATTAGAAGTTGTCCAAACTCAAATTCGAGAAGGCCTTCAAGATTTCCCTGATTCGCAAGTGGAAAATCTAGTAATTGCCTACGAGCCGGTTTGGGCGATAGGCACAGGTAAGACAGCCACTGACGAAATGGCTCAAGAGGTTCATTCTTTTATCCGCAAAACCCTTGCTGAGATTTTTGGCGAAAACGCAGCCGAAACTATACGCATTCTTTACGGCGGTTCCATGAACGCTCAAAACGCTTCTGGATTGCTATCTCAAGATGATGTCGATGGCGGTTTGATCGGGGGAGCTTCGCTTACACCCAAGCCCTTTTGCGAAATCGTACAAGCCGCCTTAGCCCTGGAGGGATAGGTGCGTTATCTTTCGTTGAGGTACTTACCAACTCCCTAGCTAGTAGTTTCCACTATCTCGGAATATGCTTTATTGCCTCAACACAAGTACGATAAAGCCACAGTCCTTGATCGATAAGATCACCCTCGCGGGCGAAGCTGGTTACGACGGAATAGAACTCTGGCTGAACGATGTATTTGAGCATGTAGCGAGGGGAGGAGAAGTTTCCGACATCGAGAGTTCACTTTCCGACCAAGGGCTAATAGTTCCTTCAGTAATTGCAATGCGTCAATGGGGAGACTTCCATGGTTGGGAGCATCAGTTGGTCTTGGACGAAGCAAGACGCCGGTTTGCTCTTGGCGCTAGGCTGGGCGCTCCCTTTATTGTTGCAACTCCTCCAATGGAGTCGACTGAAACTGAGCATCTCCCTGAAAGATATCGCGAATTACTTGAAATTGGTCGAGAGGAAGGCATTAGACCTACGTTTGAGTACATTAGTTTCTTCAAGTCCGTACACTCTCTCAGCAAAGCATGGGATGTGGTGCAGCAAGCGGACGACAGAGATGCAACACTTATCCTCGATGCCTTTCACAATTGGAACAGTGAGTCCACCCTCGACGAATTAAAAGTAATTCCTGTAGACCGGATCAGTCATTACCACCTTGATGACGCTCACCCGGGAAAACCACCGAAATCTCAAACTGATCCTGATAGGGTAATGATTGGAGAAGGACAAATCGACCTTGCGACCGAAGTTGCCGCACTTCGTGAAATGGGATACGATCACACGGTTAGCCTTGAACTCTTCAATGCCGAACTCTGGTCGGCAGATCCTCTTTCGGTAATAAAGGTCGGGCTGGAGCGCATGAAAGCCCTCTTCGAAGGCTGACTGCTCTTTAAGCCGGATTAGCTGGCAGGATCGAGTAATTTTGCAGCTAAGCCAAAGCGAAGGTTCCTTAAGGAGTGGTGGATTTCGGAGGCTTTTGAATGCTCAAGGAGGGTTAGCATTATCCTGAGGGCAGTGGGCATAATGTCAGCTCGAGCGGTGGACAGTGGAGGGAATCGCACAACACGTTCGTCAATGGTCAAGGAGAAGGATTTTGATAAAAAGCTCGATATTTCAGAAGATGCGAGCACTGAGCATTCATCAAATAATATATTTTTAGCTTTGGCGAAAACAGCTCGAACTGCAGCAAAAGCCCCTCCGGTCGCAACCATGAAAAATGGAGAAGCAGGAAAAGGGAAAGCACATGCGGAAAGTTTTTGTCGCACATGAGCGGAAATCGCATCTAGATCCGATTCGGCATAAGGCGCGCTAGAATTGCGAACGAATCGCTTCGACATAAGAACTGCCCCGAGAGGCAAGCTTAGTGTGGTTCGGACAGTTCGGTTCTCGACAAGAATGAGCTCTAAGCTCCCCCCTCCGAGATCAGCGATTAGGTAGTTCGACTCATCGGGTAATAAAGCATCCGCGCCCACTCCACATGCAATGCCTAGGGCTTCTTCGTCACCTGAAATAATATCCACTTCGTACCCGGTGTCTTCGCGGACTCTTTCTGCAAAAAGCTTACCATTGACGGACTCGCGTATGAGACCTGTCGCCACTATGCGAAAGTCGACAGGCTCGTGAGGCAATGATTCACTTATGAGCCTGCTTACTGCTTTTACTCCCGCATTCATACCGTGCTCAGTCAAGCGAACTTCGTCGGATGAAGTCTCACAAGAAATACGCGTGTCATCACTTCTTTCGTGAAGAACTTTTAAATCTCCTAGAGAAGACAAACCGGCAACGAGTAATTTTATTGTATTGCTCCCTATGTCTATTACACCAACTGGCCTTCCAGTGTTAACTGAACTGCCTCGCGTCATCCTGTCGCAGGAAAGACCGTTGCCGCCTTCGCCGGTTGAGCTATATGGCATAACCCTCAGGACCGACGACCAAGACGAATTCACCTTTGCCGCTTCTCTCGGCAAAAGAAGTCTTCAGGTCGGAGATTTTTCCGACATGAAAAGTTTCATGAATTTTAGTGATCTCTCGAGCAATGCAAAGGTTTCGATCCGGTCCCAAAGCATATTCAATATCAGTTAAGGCTTTTGCCACTCGATACTTGGATTCGTAAACGATTAGAGAACCTGAAAAATCTTTCCATTCCTTAAAGATCTTACGCCGACCAGCACTTTTGCTAGGAAGAAAACCAAGGTAGATAAACTTGTCCGTAGGCAAACCTGATACTGCAAGCGCAGTTATCGCCGCATTCGGACCAGGTACTGGAACAATGGTCAATTTACGGCGTCGGCACTCCCTAACCAAACGAAAGCCAGGATCTGAAATTGCGGGAAACCCAGCGTCCGAAACTAGGCCAATTCGCTCACCATGTTCAATCCGATCCGCCAGCTCGGGAGCTTTCCTTCGTTCATTCTCCTCCCTGTAGGAAGTGGTCGGAACCTTAACCCCAAGATGACTGAGTAGCTTCGCAGTAACCCGTGTGTCCTCGCAGGCAATCAAATTACATTCAGCCAGAGTCTCTTTGGCTCGAAGCGAAATATCACCGAGATTGCCGATGGGAGTGGCTACCAAAAAAAGCGAGCCATTGCCCATAGTCTCTTACCCGGGATTCACAAGGGAATTTAGCAATTGTTCGCTCAGCGACGAAATCCGCCCTTGTCGAATCCACCGGGAAGGCTGTACTCCCAATTTGCCGGGCGACCTTGAGGCATTCGAGAGTCATCGGGAGTAGCAGTAAAGCAACCAGTAGATGTAAGAATCATAACTGACAGAAATAATAAAACCGATATTTTTTTACTCATTGCCTAGAAGTTACCTGCGAGAAAAGTTTATAAAGTTTTGTCGGTCTGTGGAACTACTTGTATCACATCGCCGGGACGGAGACGCGATGGGTTTCCAAACCTTGGAAGTATATACGCTAGTGAATAATCCTTACCGGCATTTTGAATCTTAATTCGAGCCATGGCTTGTTGGTCCTTGTAGATAGTCCAGATAGCTCCTCTGGCAAGACCTTTATCAGAACCGACGGGAAGGATTAGCATTCCCGCCCCCCTATCGATGCGAGCTATACTAGTTGCAAGGCCGTACTTACTAACTTCCTCGAGGGTCGTTACCGTACCGGTAGGACCAGGGGGAGGAGGGGGAGAGTCGAGATCTTCACCTATTCTGGCAAAGACATTATCGGTTTTGTTTGCATCACCGGCTACGTTTGCACCAGTTTGTTGCTTCATCATGTAGTCGATCCCTGTCTGATAACCGCGTTTTTCGGCAAGCTGTATTTCACGGGTGAGTTCATTCAATTTGGCACCATGCTGAGCCTTCAGTTCATCAATCTGGGCAAGTCTTTGCTGATCTAATTCCTGCTTTTCCTTTTCCAACTGAGCGGTCAAATTCTTCAAGCCATTCACTTCAGTCTCAAAGGCCTCCTTTTCCTGCTGGCGCTCTTCCTTCTCGTTGGCGAGATCGGCTTGTGAGCTTTGAAATTTAAGTTCGAAATCTCTCGAGGAAGCTTCCCACTTTTCCTTCAACTCCTTCATGGCGGCATATTCTCGCTGAGATTCACGAAGTGCTTTATCGCGTTCTACGGTCATTAGACGTGAGCTGTACAGTTCGGAAAGGGTATCTTTTCTGGCTTTGTAAAACTTCCCCAGTAAGGTCCTAAGCCTGTTGTGATGGGAGACGCCGGGAATGGAGTTCCCTTTCTCATCCGTTTCATTCTCTTTGTACAAATCGATATCGGCGAAATTATTCTTGAGTGTGCCGATGAGCTCAGGCTTTGGGTCGACGATGTCCCAAAACGGGGGACGATTGTCTATCTCATCATTCCAAAAAACGGTCCCTTGCCCAAACTCTCTGGTCAGAAGGCTGACCCATTCGGTGTATTTCACATCTTCCCATTTCTTCTTCCCTGAATTCCAGGCTGGCAATTTGATGCCCCCGTTGGCATCTTTAAATACGGCATCCTCGGCAGCCTTCAATTCATTGACTGCAATCTCCAAGGGATTGTTCTCATTGTCGGTAACTGGTTCGTTTGCATCGAACACATCCAACAACGCCTCTTTCTTGGCTTTAACGTTTTTCCACTGGATTTCCTTGCTAGACTGCAAGACCCCGTAACCATTCTCAACTTGTTCCTCCAAGAAAGCTTCGTCTTGAGCTATGTAGCGTTCGTGCTCGAGCCATAAAAAAACGGCGAGCCCCACGAGACCAAATAAACTAAAGAGACGTAATACAACTGCGAAAGCATTCATAGGCAATTAGGCTTGTTGTGGGGAACTTTGAGTTCCAACGGGGCTAATTGCAAACTCATTCTATTTCTAAAATAATAGGTTGGCTCCAAAATGTTACATTTGACCATTGCACCTAGGTATTTCGCCTGCAGCCCTCTCAAATCCTAAGGATAGATGCGAGTTTGATAAATTTGGGCTCGATTATGACCGTTGGTAGATAAAATTTCTATTTCGATTGCCTTGGTATCCACAGTGTCGAACTCGTGAGAACGAAACCCAAGAACATTATTCTCGACCTTGAGAAGTTCTCGCCAGTGACCTCTTTCGTTTGACGTGTAGATACGGTAAGAACGAGGGATGGTAGGCATAGTGGTTTGAGGTAAACTCAATGGATGGGCAGGGAATGCATATTCTAGGCAAGCATCGAAAACGAGATCGATTCTGGAAATTGCTTGTGGGCTTTTCCAGTGTAGCTCCAGAAACTCAGGGTACTTGAAGTCGGTCGGTTCCGAAATCCAGACATGTGGTGTTTTTGCCGGCCTGGAGTGCCCATCACCAACGCTTCCAGCGGCATAAACCGGCTGGCGAGGAGAGAGGCGAAAGCAATAACCCGAACCAGGTCCCGGCAGTGCCGGAAGAACCGGACAGTACCTTGAATAAGGATTCTTCAAGGAGAGTTTGCCAGCCTTGACGGGAGAATGCCTGAGGACTCCAACCGGCGCGTTTCTCTCGACAAATGGAATGACGTTTAAGTTTCCCTCAATTTCGAGAAAATGCCAGCCTGGTGTTTTGATTTTGGATTGCAGTGGGAACTCAACCCAACGACCGGAGCTTTTTGACAAATCCACTGATGCAGTATCCAGGCAATCACCGGGAATGGTTGAGCCGTTGCTCGCTCCCCCCAGCAAGCGAACCTTGAGCTGGCAATCCTCTCGAACCTCAAGGTAGAGGGAAATCCCCTCGATCGAGCCAGAAGCGACAGGGAATTGTAGCAGTCTATTATCCGAAGAAGCGGTAGCAGGAAGATCGGGGTGTACCAAAGAACAACAGCGAAGAGTAGTGGAGGCCGTGATTTCTGCAACTCTGGCAAGATCGTCAGTGTCCTCCACGGGTTCCGGCCCGCATGAGTGATTCAGTCGCGACAAATCCCGCCTTATGCCTTCCACGTAGTTTGGCTTGGCCAAGGTCCTTGGCTGACGGCGGTCCAGAGCGGATCTGGCGGCTACTAAACCAACCGCCTCACCCAGTTGAGCTGAAGAAGGAGGGTGGCGCAGGCATGCCGAGACACGGTGCGTTACGGATGCGTGCTCGCCTGCGACCATCAGATTACGAACCTTTTTGGAATAAAGGCAAGAAAGAGGTATCCCATATTGCCCCGGCAGGGCTATTCGGCCAAAAGGGGATGACAGCAACCCCGCGGGAGAATCAAGAGGCGCACGAACCATGGCAACGTGATCCGCCCTTGGGCGCCTAAGCTCCAGATCATCCGGGGTCAGGGATTCATCACCTTTTATCCTGAAGCCATCGGAACGAACAACACCCGATGAATACCATGATAACATGAGTTTTTCCGCAAGATGAACGAATGGTGAACGATTCTTGATGTAATCCCAAGCGGCATAAGCAATTTCGGAAGCCTCGGGAGGAGAAGTTCCTGGGCATCTTGCTGCCCACTCCGCAAGATGTAATCCTTGCGGGGCAAGAAGGAAAGACTCGGAGAATGGTAATCGAGCAGCCGGTTCATTGTTCTCCCATCGCAACCTAGCCCAAGAAGGTGCGACAAAAGGGATAGGCTTTTCTGCAGATCGTATTTCCATTGTAATGGCAAAACGACTTTCGGGCGCCATTGCCCCAGAACCAAACAAAGGGGACAACTTCGTATATTCCTCGCACTCCGCACTGAATTCTCCCGGAGCACCCGCAAGTACCGCGAGCGAGCCATTGCCCGTGCAGTCGATAAAAACCGGCGCCATGAAACGTCGACGAGAACGACCTGTGACATTTATCCCGACAACGGAAAGAATTTTATTTTCCCTCTCGTTCAACTCAGCTTTGATTACAGGGAGATCATTGAAGTAAAGTAATCGCTCTTGCCCACGAACTAATCCGTTCAATACTCGATCCCGACCTTCGTATGTACCTTCGAGGTTAGAGAACAAATCCATGAGTAAAATTTCATCCAGCAAGCCCGTTTCTCGAAAATAGGCGAAATTGGGAACGGAACCATCCTCCAAGGGGAAACGGACTTCCCGACCGATCCGACCACCAAGATTCGAGCGAGCCTCGACAAGCGAGACGAGGGCACCTGCTCTAGCAGCAGTAATGGCTGCGCAAATCCCGGCTAGACCTGCACCCACGACAACGACGTCGCATCTTTGAGAATGATATTTCATCTTTTACAGGATTAAACCAAAGGGCAAGTGAGATATGCCTTTGAGCTAATGGAGAAAAGGTAACTTAAACTCAGCCCAGTCAATTTAATTATTAACCAAATAATTGTGATTACACTAAGGCTTAACCAACTAATTACCTCATCATCATTGCCTCGGAGTGATTAATCTTAAATTATAGCGACAATTAAGCTTGATTTATAGTTTGACCGAAAGGGAAATGATATTGTAAGAAATGAAAGCGTTGCCTATAAGATAGGTTTTAGTTGTCCAATATTTCTGCCTGTTGACTTGTCCTTTTCCTACCGAACGTTTAGATGATCCTGCCAAAACGCTGCAATGCTTCATCCGATGCTTTCTCATCGTTTGCTTGCTCTGCCGAACACAAAAGACAAGTTTCGTCTCGTTCCTAGCAGGTAATTCCCTGCGAATGGAACTAAACATTTTCTTTCGCGCTGGCTTTGCGGATTAAGCAATGTTCCGAATTCAAAGTTTCGATTAACTGAAGCGACATGAGCAACATCTTTCCTCGCTGGACTAATTCGTTACCCGCCAAGGCCATTATTGCTCTGGGTCTAATCGGAGCCGGTGTTTCTGCCGGCATTAATTACTACGCCACCCCAAAATACACTCGAGTTGGCTATCAACCCACCCAACCGGTATCCTACGATCATAGTTTTCATGTTGGTGAACTCGGACTCGATTGTAGATATTGCCACCATGGAGTCGACAAGTCTGCTCATGCCGGCGTGCCCGCTGCCAACATTTGCATGAGTTGCCACAAAACCATCAAGGCGAACTCTCCTGCCTTGAGCCCGATAAGAAAAAGTTACTACGGAGAGGACAAAAACAAGGATGGAATCTTAAGTAAAGGTGAAGATTCCAACAACGACGGCATTCTCACCCAAGGGCCTCCTGTTCCTTGGACTCGCATACACAAAGTTCCAGACTATGCCTATTTCAATCACGCCATTCATGTAAATCGTGGAGTGAGTTGTGTTTCTTGCCATGGGAGGATCGACCAGATGAAAGAAGTTTCCCATGCCAAGCACTTGAGCATGGCATTTTGCCTCGATTGCCATCGAAACCCTGAGGACTCTCTGCGCCCACTCGATAAAGTCACCGACCTTTCTTGGTTGCCCTCACTTACTGACAGTGAAGACCCTGCTGCCGTTCAAGCGCATGCGGGTTTGGACCTCAAGGAGAAGTGGGGAATACACCCCCCCGTCAGTTGCACCGGATGCCATCGATGAGTATGAACACTTCAAACGGAAATGGAGCTTCAGGCTCTCGCTATTGGAAAAGCTTGGACGATCTTGCTGAAACTCCGGCTTTCCGTTCTTGGGTTGAACGAGAATTCCCTGAAGGAGCTTCCTTGATTGATGGTGTCCAACGACGCAACTTCATGAAAGTAATGGCAGCTTCTTTCGGACTAGCCGGTTTCGGAATGTCAGGTTGTCGACGCCCGGAGCAGGCAATTATGCCATACGGCAAATCTCCCGAGGAAGTCATACCTGGAATACCTAATTACTATTCCACTTCGTTGCCCTCTTCTTTTGGTCATGTCCCCCTGATTGTCGAGAGTCACCAATCTAGACCCACTAAGGTGGAAGGGAATCCTAGCTATTCCCATTCGGGTGGAGGCACAGACGTTCATTCGCAAGCTAGCGTGTTAAGTCTATATGATCCCGACCGTGCTCAAGGTGCTTATGCATCATCTACTTCGGGTGCCGTTGGTGAAAAAGTCGTTACTTGGGAAAAGACCACAAAAAGTGATGCCGAAAAGATCCTCGAAAGTCTTCTCTCTCCCGACAGATTATCCAAAGGCAAGGTAGCAGTTCTTGCGGAATCATCCAGTTCGCCTTCTCGAGAAAAGCTCGCCGCGAAGTTACGCAGCAAGGGTATTATCTGGTCTGAGTACGATCCCATCGATGCTTCTACTGGCTCAAAAGCCTTGGGTAAAGCATTGTCTACGAACCCCTTGCGTCCCTTGCCTAGATTGAAAAAGGCTAAGCGCATACTCTCCCTTGATTGCGACTTTTTAGGAATTCGCGAGCCAGACCACCTTCGGCTCACCCGTGAATTCACAAAAGGTCGAAAGGTATTGAGTGCCGCTGACACCAAGAAAATGAATCGTCTCTACTCCGTGGAGTCCGACCTCACGCTCACTGGTGCCGCCGCCGACCATAGACTGCGTCTTTCCTCTTCTCAGATGGTTGCATTTGCCAGTGCGATCGCTGCCGAAGTTCTCTCGCTTACGAATAAATCATCAGGATCAGATATCAAGGTATTGAAGGGGCGAGCGACCAAGGCGGGGTTTGACTTATCGTGGTGCAAGGAAACTGCTATTGATTTAGTCGCCCACAAAGGCGAATCCCTTGTGATAGCAGGCAATCACTTGCCCGATGAAGCACATGTACTTACGTATGTCATTAATCAAGCACTGGGCGCTAACGGAAAAACCGTTAATTACGTAGAGCTTCCTACCGACGACTCTTCAAATATATCTGATTTAGTAAAAACCATCGAAGCCGAAGAGGTCGGCACTTTAATATTCTTAGGCGGCAACCCTGTTTACACGAGTCAGTGGTCTTGGTCGTCCTTGGTCAAAAAGGTTGATCTTACCATCAGGTTTGGTTCGTCAATTGACGAAACTTCCGAACTCTCCAATTTTCACATAGGCGCATCCAACTATTTAGAAAGCTGGGGCGATGGCACGACTTGGGATCTTTCCGCGCATTTGCCGGTGCAACCATTAATCGAGCCGCTTTTTGAAACCTATTCTGAACTTGATTTCCTTTCTATTTTACTAGGCGAAAAAACTTCATCCCATTCATTGGTTCAAGAAACCTTCAAGGAATTATCCGATGGAAGTTCTTTTGATGACTTTCTTCGTATTGGACTACTTCCCCGCGAAATATCATTTGTCTCGCCCGTCTACGAAATATCTAAACTTCCCGAGTTTAAGTCCAACTTGCCCGCTTCACCCACGCCTGAGTCGCTCGAAGTTCTTTTAGTTCCCGACTATCATTCATGGGACGGTCGTTACGCAAACAATGGCTGGATGCTTGAGTGCCCCGACCCGATATCCAAACTAACTTGGGACAACGCTATCCTAGTCAGTCCCGTTCTAGCAGGGGAATTAGAGCAGAAGCACAAAGATCTTAATCTACTCCCCAAGCCTACAATGTTGAACAAAAATGGCGAGGTAGCCCCTGATACCGCCATTTTTGCTTTAGGCAAGCAGGACGCCCCCGTGGTTAAACTTTCCTTGGCAAATGGTTCTTCAATTGAAGGACCTCTTCATGTACAACCGGGACTGGCCGACTACACCTTAATCGCTACTTTAGGGATGGGCCGAAAGACCGTCGGAAGAGTAGGGGACAGCACTGGTTACGATGGTTACCCTCTTCTCGGATCGGACTCTTCACGCATAGCTTCAGGAGTGAAGCTTTCCACTACGAAAAACAGGCAAATCCTTGCAAACGTTCAGGAGCACTGGTCGATGGAAGGTCGCGCGATCGTACGAGAAGCAAATGCCGAAGAGTACGCGGACAAAGAAGGCTTTGCCTCTGAAATGGGCGCCGAGTCACACTCACCCCTAGTGTATGGGAGAGAAGACAAGGAGTCTCTCGCTCACAAGTCTCGCACCACCCCGCGCGGTCATTCCACGTACGAACACCCGGATCATACTTACGAAAAATCCGACGAATTCGGTCTTCACCAGTGGGGTATGTCCATAGACTTGAATCTTTGCACAGGTTGCAATGCGTGCGTCGTTGCCTGTCAAAGCGAAAACAACATACCCGTAGTAGGAAAGGATCAAGTACTTCGCGGTCGTGAAATGCACTGGATTCGCCTAGATCGATACTTTAGTTCCACGGAACGTGAAGGAGCCGAGATCCCTTCCGACGTGCAAGTCAACTTCCAAGGCGTTGCATGCATGCACTGTGAAACCGCTCCTTGCGAGCAAGTATGTCCCGTCAATGCAACGGTTCACGATGAAGAGGGGCTCAATGCGATGGCCTATAATCGTTGTGTTGGCACTCGCTATTGCGCTAACAACTGTCCGTACAAGGTGCGCCGTTTTAATTTCTTTGACTGGAACAAAAGAAATACGGACGAACTTTACCTCGGACCTCTTGGTGATGAGAACCCTAAGTTGCCGAACCTCTCTAAAAACCCCGACGTATCCGTCAGGATGAGAGGGGTCATGGAAAAATGTACTTATTGCGTGCAACGAATTCAAGAAGCCAAGATTAGTACTAAAATCAAAGCTCAACGAAGTGAGAAATTTGCAACCGGCAAAAATGGCGCTGATTTGGAAGTCGCCGAAAAAACCAAGGTTCCTGACGGTACAATCAAGACTGCCTGTCAACAAGTTTGCCCAGCGGACGCCATAGAGTTCGGAGACATTTCAGACCCCGAGAGCGAAGTGTCGAAGCTGAAGAGCAATCCGCGCGACTATTCGGTTCTCGGATATCTTGATACGCGCCCTCGAACCACTTTCATGGCTCGCATCCGAAACCCAAATCCTCAAATGCCGGATTGGACCGACAAGCCATATTCCTCTCGTGAATACCACGATCGCGCCCATCCTTCCCATGATGATCATGGTCACGAAGAGCATGGCGAACATTCATCCGACGCGAACGGGAGTTCACCGCATTGATGAGTGATTCAAGCACAGAGACGGCGACTCCATCGCCCGAGATTCTAAAAAAGATCAATCCGGCTAAATTAGATGAAATGCCCCTTGTCCTCAACAAGCGCAGTCTTCATTGGATCACGGACAAGATTTGCGGAATCGTCGAGTCCAAGACGCCTTCTTGGTGGTGGTGGTGCTTTATCTTCGCGCTATCCATTGCCAGTTTCACCGGCATGGGCTTGCTGGTTCTGGTTTCTTCCGGTGTCGGAGAATGGGGGAACAACAATCCCGTAAACTGGGGTTGGGCTATCGTAAACTTTGTTTTTTGGATCGGAATTGGTCACGCAGGAACCCTGATATCTGCCATTCTCTGCCTCCTGAAGCAAAAATGGCGAACTTCCATTAATCGTGGTTCTGAAGCCATGACTGTTTTTGCCGTTATGTGCGCCGGTATTTTTCCACTCTTTCACGTTGGTCGAGTTTGGTTGGCATGGTGGTTGTTTCCGATACCTAACTCGAACAACATCTGGCCTCAGTTTAAGAGTCCTCTGGAATGGGACGTTTTCGCTGTGTCCACATACTTTACAGTATCCATTCTTTTTTGGTACATGGGAATGATACCTGATCTTTCAGTCTTGAGAGATCGCGCCACCAAAGTTTGGCGAAAGTATTTTTACGGTTTTCTCTCCATGGGTTGGAACAATTCAAATACTCACTGGCGAAATTTCGAAATGGCATACCTCCTGTTGGCGGGTCTCTCGACTCCTCTCGTGCTTTCAGTGCACACCATCGTTTCTTTTGATTTCGCCATAGCCAACTTACCAGGTTGGCACACCACGATCTTCCCTCCTTATTTTGTCGCAGGAGCTATTTTTTCGGGATTCGGGATGGTCTTGACACTACTACTTCCAGTTCGCGCCGTCTTTGGTCTTCACGACCTCATTAATCAAAAGCACATAGACAACATGTGCAAGATTACCTTGGCAACGGGAAGCTTGGTCGGATACGCCTATTCCATGGAGTTCTTCATAGCTTGGTATGGTGCTAATTCCTATGAAGGATTTGCTTTCATCAATCGAGCTTTCGGTAATTACTGGTGGGCTTATTGGATAATGATTTCTTGTAATGTAATTTGCCCGCAATTATTTTGGTTCAAAGCGATACGAGAGAACACCCCTCTCGTTTGGATCATTTCCATATTTGTGAACGTTGGTATGTGGTTCGAACGATTCGTCATAGCCAATACAACCTTGTCACGAGACTTCCTTCCCTCCAGTTGGGGATATTATTCCCCGACCGTCGTAGATATATTTACCTTCTTCGGCACTTTTGGATTTTTCTCCGTTCTTTTTCTACTTTTCCTGCGCTTTCTTCCCCTGATGCCTTTGGCAGAAGTTAAGTCGGTGACTCCCATGGCAGATCCACACGCCGGAAAGCATTGAGTTCCATCACAGGTTGATCCAATAATGGCAAACAAAGGCATAAAGTACGGACTTACCGCGGTTTTTAATTCGGCGAGCGAAATCTATTCCGCTGCCGCAAAGGTACGGGATGCCGGTTATACCACTTGGGAATGCTACACACCCATTCCTGTGCACGGACTAGATGCTCAAATGTACGGATTAGACGACAAGGGTTTTCCCGTGCGCTCAAAAGTTCCGCGCTTTACTCTAGTGGGCGGCATTACTGGTTTTTTCACCGGGATGCTCATCGTCTGGTATATGAATTCATACGATTATCCATTGATCATTGGTGGTAAGCCTTTCTTTAGTCCGATCTTCCCTTTTCCTGTTTTTTACGAACTTACCATTTTGTTTGCCGCTTTCGGGACTCTTTTCGGTATGTTTTTTCTTAACCGACTGCCAAGGCATAATCATCCTGTGTTCGAGCATCCGAAGTTCGGTCGTACCGGAGATGACAAGTTCATGATTGTCGTCGAGGTGGAAGATCCAAAATTCGATGATGACGAAACTGCTGATTTCCTGAAAAAGATTGGCGGCAAGTCCGTCAGTCTAATACGCGAACCGGAGGAGTTTTGATATGAGATACTTCCTTTGGGTTTACGTTTTGGTAATTATCACTGTAGTCTCTATCCTCGGTTTCCGCGGAGACAAATCCAAGAACCCTCCTCTGGAGGTTTTTCCGGACATGGATCGGCAACTGAAGTTTTTGGAACAATCCGAGAACAATCTTTTTCCGGATCGCCGTTCCGATCGACTTCCGCCCGTTGGTTCCGTGGTTCGTGGGAACGCACTTGACCTTGGAAATGTATTTTCTTCCGATGTCGACATTGGATCTGATGTTCTGCGAACTGGTAAAAATCCCGATGGGAACTTCAGCACGCGAATCCCTGCAGAGGTGAAAATCGACATGGCGCTAATGAGGCAAGGTCGAGAAGCTTACGACATTCATTGCAGCAACTGCCATGGAAAATACGGGAACGGACGAGGAGTTACCGCTCAATGGGCCAAGCAATCCGGATTAAACCCTAAAAACCTTTCCGATCCCAGTGTAAAATCCACCTACTTGGAAGCATTGCAACCATGGAGCGATGGTCAAATTTACAATGCCATCACAAATGGCTCTTCATCTCAAATCATGCTAGGACTCGCCGATAAGCTAAATCCCAAGGAGCGTTGGGCAATCGTTCTATATGTCAGAGCATTGCAGTCCTATGTTGGAAGTGCGCGTAAACCGAAGGTAGTCGAATGAGTGCAGACGAAGTAACTGAAGCGCTTGGGGGCAAGACGGACTTATCCACAAAATGCCTAGCCGCTGCCGCGTTTGGTCTCGGAGGCGGATTGATCGGCCTTTTCACGGGACTCGCAAATGGTGACAAGAATCCATTTCTCGGGTGGTTGTGGGGAATGTCATTTTGGCTTAGCATTGCAATCGGCATGCTCATGCTTGTCATGCTTTTTCGTGTTTTCAATTCCCAATGGACTCCGGTCGTCAGACGTCAATTAGAGCATTGCCTTGCTGCATTTCCTTGGTTGGGAGCATGCTTTCTTCCTCTTCTTCTGGTTGTGTGGTTTGGTGGGGATCAAGCCGGTGTCTTGTGGAACTGGGTTAATCCGGCATCAGATGTACCCGTGGCCGGTGAGGTTCACAAGGTCGGTCACGATATTTTACTCCAGAAGAAAAGTGGCTATTTGAACGTGTTCTTCTTTAGTGTTCGTATCATTGGTTATTTCGCCGTATTCTGTTCTTTGTCTTATTGGATGCGTAAAGTATCTTTCACCCAAGATCGTGACGGTGACTTGAAATGGACAAGATTCGGTCACAACATTTCTGCTGCAGGTTTAGCCGCTGGCGCTCTAGCCCTTACTTTTGGAGCCTTCGATTGGTTCATGAGCCTTGAATACCATTGGTTTTCGACTATGTTTGGCGTCTGGTTTTTCGCCGCATCGATTCGTGCAGGTTTGGCGGTAGCCATAATCTTGTGCTTCGTTTTGGCCACTCGCACGGAACTGAAAGGTTTTTATAATTTCAAGGCACACCAATATGACCTTTCCTGCCTCTCTCTCGCATTCACCGTCTTTTGGGCTTACATTAGTTTTTCTCAGTATTTTCTAATATACAACGCCAACATTCCAGAAGAAACCTTTTGGTACGTCATTCGAGAAATCAATCCCAATACCGGTGAGCGAACTGGTTGGTTCTGGGTGTCAATGGGCTTAGTTTTTGGTCACTTCCTCATTCCTTTTATTGCATTGCTTTGGTATCGGAACAAGGTCGTGCCTCACAAGACGCTAAAGATCGTCGCCTGGATACTTTGCTTCCATTTGCTGGATCTTTATTGGAACATCATTCCTGGCCGCATCCCTAATCCTGAGTCACCTGTTGGGTATGACATACGTTTCGTTCTAGGTCCTCAGCTTTTATGGGGTCTTTTGACATTGATCGGCGTAGGGGGGCTATGCATTTGGGCAGTTCTCAAAAGCTATCGCGAATCTGATGCTGAAATAATTCCAGTGAGAGATCCACGCATAAAGGCCTCGATCAACTACCATGAGTAATTCGACACTCCAGCGCGCCGATGGTTGCAGCGTCTTCTTCACGCTGATCGTAGCGACCGTTCTCGTATTTTCTTTCTTTATCTTACGCCAGTGCCTACCCACCGAGGAACTATCTCCCGTCGACAATCAAGTTATCAACGAAAGGTTAAAGAAGGTAGCTATCCATCGATCTGAAGAAGGTAATTTCACTAAATTGGTAGACGACGCTCATGCCGAAATGAATTCAAGTTTGAAAAGCGTGATGCGAGACATCGTAAGCGAATACTCCTCCGAAAGTTTATCCGACTCAGATAAGACCGATGCAAACGGAACGGAAGGAGCTGAATAATGAGCGATTCTGACGAAAGATTAATCGATAAGTCCGCCCGATTAGTCGTATCCTTCTTTCTTGCTTCCGCAGGACTATGGCTCTTAGTTGCAGCTGCCTTAGCCTATGTCGTTGCAGCGAAGTCCACCAACCCGACTTTCTTGGGTTCTTGCGAATTTCTAACTTATGGAAAGGTAAAGGCAGCCCAAACCAACGCATTCGTCTATGGTTGGGCATCCAATGCCGTTTTTGCTGTAAGCCTTTGGTTACTTGCCCGGTTAGGACAAGCTGAAGTCCGTGGCCGATTCTACCTGCTTGTCGCGGGTGCGGTGTGGAACATCGCTATAACCTT
>Ga0315322_10001332_pt1 | contig 19074 bp, 12 predicted proteins | sample M110021515metaG_FD_203461 | JGI IMG/M metagenome (GOLD analysis project Ga0315322, IMG submission 203461) | Ammonia-oxidizing marine archaeal communities from Monterey Bay, California, United States - M1 100m 21515 | ecosystem: Environmental > Aquatic > Marine > Intertidal zone | place: USA...
CATCTTTCCACGTCTCTCCATTGTCATCCGAAAAAACGGTTCCTTCCTCGAAGGTCGAAACCCAGATACGATCCGTGTGAACCGGATCGTAAGTCATCGCCGTCACATTCTTAGACGGGAGACCTGCACTCCGATCTTTCCAGGTTTTGCCCCGATCATCCGACATCCAAACGCCCGCAACCCAACCGCCAGCAGCCATTTTCGAAGCCGTCTTTGGATTCAACGCAACTGCATAGACATTAGTTCCCTCCAGCTCACTTGAAGCGGATTCCCAGGTTTTGCCATCGTTCTTCGAAAGAAAAACGCCTTCCCCCTCGGTCCCGGCAATCCACAAATCTAAATCGGCTCCACTCCGAGCCATCCTCAAGATGTTCGATTTTGGCGAATTCCGAACAGCGGTCCAGGACTCCGCCCGATTGCGACTCTCGTAAACTCCGTCATCAGTGCCAAGTAGCACGCGTTTGGAATTACGCTCGTCGACGATAACACAGCGACAATACTGTTCAGCCAACCCTTTGTTGGCAGCCTGCCAGCTCTCACCGCCGTCGCGACTGAGACTGACGCCCCAAACCGAAGCAGCGTAAATGTTGTCACCATTTCTCGGATCAATAGAGATTTTCGTAAAATCGCTTTCCCGCCAACCAGTGACCATTCGCCAAGAAGCGCCATTGTCCAGAGAACGCACGATTCCGTTGCCGCAAGCGATAAAGATCTTCGAAGGATCCGATGGGTCCGACGCCACGCTATTCATCGCTTGAATAACCGGCCCAATCCGGTCCCACGCTCCGTCACCAGGTCCTTGCAGAAAAATACCGGAATCCGTCGGCAAGGAACTCGCCTGCTGCGCTTTGGTCATTGCAAAAGCGGTAAACAGCTTCGACTTAATAGCCGAGTCCGCCGCGACTGAAGCGCTCGCTACCGCGAGAAAAGAAATGAGAGTGAATATCGTTCGTTTCATCATTCTGACAATACAGAGGTTTCAACACGGTTATTCTTGAAATCCAAGAAGTACCGTTCTTGTCCGTGGATCATTTCGAGCGTCTGACTCTCGCGCTCGGCTTGAGCAAAGGGACCATCGAAGAGTTTCCACTCCGCGTAATCGACGAGCTTTCCGTCAATCGTTGGCGTTTCTCCATAACGGGCGGTCAGTTCGACTCCATCCAAGTTGGTGTATCGAACGCTAGGAGTAGGCTCCAAATCGAATTCGACCGACAACGCTCGTATCGCATCTTGGAAATCCGCATAGGTCTCGTATTCGCTAACTGGAGCGATCTGCACGATGTAACCGTTTTTCAATGACGTACTAACGAAACACTCGCTACCTTCCGACAACTCCGCAAACCCCGTACTAAACCAAGCCCCTGCCCCGCCTTTCAATAAACCCGTCCAATCCACCGGTTTCCAATCGCCCGCAGCAAAGGGTCGATAAGCTATGTAAACCGGACCGCCCTGCCCGAATATCCAACCGGAATCATCCTCGACTCGGCGATTAACGTCGCGGCTAAACAGTGTATTGATTAAAGGAAACCGAGTACCCTCCGGGATATCGTAAAGCGCAACCAAAGTCGATTCATGCTGAAATACCTGTTCGTAAAGCGAACCGCCTTCCAGTTTATCCTCGGAATCGTAATCCACTTTGGATCGAGCAATGAGATCCGTAACCGTATCCCAATCAGACGGAAAGTACATTGTACCTTCGATAGGCGAAGAAAATGGCTGGATTCCAAACATCGTATTCGATTTGCCTTTCGCATTTTCCTCGCGCCATACCAGACTCCAAGTCTGCTGCTGAATCGGCTGAAGTAAGCCTCCTTGAGAGGAACCTAAAATGTAGTCCGGGTGAACATAACTGTATTTGTAAACTGGGATCGTGCTTTTTCCGTCGATTTCATACGCTTCTGAACTAGCGTGACGAAAGCGCCAGCGAGTTCTTTTCAATTCGCGATGGACATAGGCCTTGTCACGATCGGTAGCGATGCGAAAGAGAATCGGCGGCGGGGTGTATCCACTCAGTGCAATCATTATGTTTCCGCCATTCGACAGGTATTCTCCCTGATTGAATAAAAGCCATCCATGAGCAGCCCCTGCAGTCAAAGATGGCTGTAAAAGATGGCGCGGATAAACCCGACTATGGGCTCCGCCATAGAGGCCATTCAAATTCTCGACTGCGTAATCGAGCAGGATATAATCCATCATCATATTACCCTTCTGGCGCAACTCGGAATCCTGAGCCCAACCGACCAGCAAGGCCATCGGCCGCGTGTATTCCTCGATGTAGTTGGGAGAGTCATACTCGCCCTGACCATAGGAGGTCGTGATCCGCATCCAATCCAAAATATACTCCTTGGCATCCGCCATGATTTCGACAGAAGTCTTGCCATTGTACCAGGCCTCCGCTCCAGCATCGGGAAACATTTCCGCCGCCAGATACAAGCTCACGTAATACATTATCCAGTGATTCTCCGTGTCGCCGCGATAGGGGAAATACGTCCGCCACAATTCGCGAATGAATGCCCAATCTTCGTCATTCAATACGCCGCGACCATTTTCCATCAACAAAACCATCGGGTGCATCCAGAACATCGCTCCCGATGGCGGATCATTCGAAAGACGCAAGCGCTGCCTTGCCCAATCCAAGTTGGCACCGCGTCGCAAATTCGCCGCGATCGTGAAACTGCTGCCGCGCGAAAGATCATTCGGATCGGTAGCAGCCACCGTCTGGTCGATCACATAGTCGCAGCGTTCGCGATACTGACGAATAAGGTCGGCGTCGCTCAGCTCAACCTCGGGCGGTTGTTGAGCAAAAGCGACAACGGTTAGCAAAACGGAACACAAAACTCCCGCAAAGGAGCGTCCCTTAAAAACATTCGATTCGAAGAACATGAGGTAAGCGGAGTGAAACGGAAAAACTTTCAAAAATCAATAGAGGTCTCAAGCGCGGGAACGACCCTCTTTTTAGTGTAAGGTAAAACGGAAGGACGAATGAGGCGCCTAAGCCTCCAAAAGATTGTTGAACAAACCAATAATCAACCAATTTCAAGATAGGGCTGGCGCTCGCCCCACGTCGCGTAGCTAGAGTAATTGACCACTCATAGCGGCACAGTGCAAGCACCGGCCCTACGACTACTAACTCTATCAATCAGGACCCCTAAGGCGTAAAACACACCTTGATCGCCTTTTGCTCTCGCAACAACGCAACCCCTTCCGCATAACGATCAAGCGGTAGCGTTTTCGTTATCAAAGGGGCCAACTTCAATGTTCCAGCTGATATGTGAGCAAGCGCCGTTTCCGCCGCCGTCTTATTATGCGCTCCATAACCTATCAAATGCAGACCGCGACACCAGTGCATAAAACCGAAATTCACCTCGTCGCGCAGAACCCCGAACAAGGCGACCACTTCCGCCGTTCGATGCATCAAATATTCGATCGACACTTTCAACCCCGTACAATCAATCGCCAAGTCAACCGCTTCCGGACTGAATCGATTGTGTGGAAACGCTTCTTCATCGGTCGGATCCAACACACGATCCGCTCCGAGCTCCGTCGCCAACTCCCGTCGCGACTCCACAGGATCGAACGCGATCACCTCCGATGCTCCGTAAGCCTTAGCCAATTGAATCGCAACCAATCCTGCAGGTCCCAACCCGCTAACCGCGAATCGTTTTCCCTCGATCGACTTCACATTCGCAATTTGATCGAAAGACACCTGAACGCACATCGCCAATTCCAGCGATGCCACTTCCTCAGGAGCAAACGACACGGGTATCGCCAATAGATTCCCTTCATCAGCCACCACATACTCAGCGTAGCAACCCTGAGTAACGCCAGCCTGGTCTTGCCAAAGCACAACTTTCGACCCAACCGCGAACTGCTCGACTCCAGGCCCCAGAGCGACTACCTCGCCCATCGCTTCGTGACCAGGCTGGCCCGGCATATACGGATATTCGACCGTCCCTCCAGGGACCATCGAAACACCGTCATTGATATGCAAATCCCAGTGCGGACACGTAGCCACCCCATGGATTTTCATCAAAACCTGTCCTTTGCCAGGAACCGGCATTGGCAAATCGACAACCTCAGGTCTCCCTTTTTCCAAATACTGTATCGCTTTCATAATTACACCCAATCCAAAACAACTCCCAAAACCGGTTCCTTTTTCGACTCGACCAAATCCCAAGCTTCCGCCGCTTGCTCCACGGGAAATCGATGAGTAATCAAAGACATCGTATCCAAAACTCCCTGCGCGACCAGTTCCATTGTTTTCTCCAATCGATCCGGAGTCGCTCCTGACACTAGGTCAATACAAAGTTCCTTATATCGCGGAGGCTGCAAAGCCATGCAATCATCCGTACCGTAGAAACCCGCCGACACCAAATGCCCGAACCGCTTCATCGAACTCTCCAATTGTCCCATCACACCCAACGAGCCGACCGTGTCGACGCCCACTTGCAAACCATCAGGGAAACGCTCCTTCACAGCCTCAACCCAGTTGCCACCATCCTCGAGCATCGTCTCGCCAATCGAGAAATGACTTAGTCGGTCTTTATGCCTACCGACTAAAACGACCTCCGCGCCACGCGACGCCAACATCTGACCAGCCCACTGACCCACCAGTCCATCTCCAACGACAACCGCAGCATCGCCCGACTCGAAACGCGGACGATCTCCGCAATTGAAGCCGACCTGCGTCAATACGAGTCCCGAATACGCCACAGGATCGAGCTCCGGCGGCAACTTAATCACGGCGCCACATCCCGATACCGAAGGTGAAATGTGACCACCACGCGGCTCGAACATCCCATTGATATTACTTACCGAAACGAAAACCGCATCGCCCTTTTTCAGACCCGTCACACCAGATCCCAACCAATCGACGATCCCGACTTTTTGGTAACCAGCGACAATTGGAAATGGATGCGGATCCCCTGGTCTCCAAGGCGTATCTCCATCGATGCGCTCCCCACGAAGGTAGGAGCCCTCGGTTCCATTGCTAATCCACGAATGAGTGACATTTACAACAACCTGCCCTTCGTCCGGATCCGGACAATCGACAACCTCGAAAGAGACCTCGTTGGGACTTCTGAATACAACTGCTTTTGCTTTCATATAAAACTCAAAAAAAATTCCACGCCGCATCCGCGACGTAGCTACGCGAGGGATTCACGTAGAAAAAATCAACCACTAAAAAAATACCTCCGGGATTCGATCGCTCGTATCCAGTAAACCCTTAACATCATCCGCTCGAAACGTCCAACCGGATTCGATCTCCTCTATTTCAATAACTGGTTTCTCTGTGTTTCCTTTGGGACGTGCGACCATGACCGTTATCAACGAATGATCCTTCGCCTCATTCGCCTGTACTCCAACAAACGGGAAGCGGCCGAAATTTCCCGTCCCCGGATCCTTACTTGAATCGACGACCCCAGGTTTCAGTTCCAACTCCGCCTCTTTCACTACCGCCGAGGAACTCGACCCGATAGCTCCGTACAGCAACGCATCTGGTCGCTCGATACGGAACTCATCGCCGTCTGTCTCGATCCTCGCCATCTCATCCCGATTGTCCGGAAAGAAACGTGCCTCGACGGTTCGCGAGGCTTTTTCGAGGATTACCCGATCCAAAACCGCAACGACATTCGGTTTTGCAAACACGATTGTACGAGTCACGCTGGATACATTCCCATCAACCAATTTATAAGCCTGAGTCGCATCGCTACACCACGTCACCGTATCGCCGCGATCGCTCCAACGAACCAACTTCGCACTCGCCTGGCTCTCATTAACGCCTTCTTCGCCATTGTGATATTGATGGCCTTTTCCGCCTATCAATACTGCATTGTGAGCCAGCGTTAGCCTCAGCGTCCATCCAACGCTGGTAGCATCATAGGACGCTCCAAACGGATCGTTCAACAATCGCTCCCCGTAAATTTTATAGAAAAAGCTATTGCGATCCGCGTGCTCGTGATTGGCCGGGCGACCGCTACGAAACGCCAGTACCGCATCCTCCGCTCGCCACCCGCTGCGACAAATTATCCAGTCCTGCTCATTACGGTAATTCTTCAATTCTCGCGATGGCGAACGGCTCGGGCGGTTGGGACGATACCATAAATAGTCCAAAAAGTAGCCCGGTTCCGCGAAATGATTAGTAGCATACTGGGCAACCGGATTCCCCGTGCGCTTTTCGATCCACGATGAAACGCAGGGATAAATACTCTTGGAAGCATCGCTAAAATTAACGATATCCGGCATCCCGTCAGCTTTCTTTCCCGCCTGCATCGCCGCGATATAATCGACGTGAGCCGTAAAATCCAGTTCCTGTGCCCAATCGATCGTTCCCTTGATTCGATAGTGCGCCTCGCAAAACGCCAAAACCGTTCGGAGCAAATACTCCGAATAACTCAAACCTTCGAAATAGCTGCCATCTGCGAAAAACAGATCGAACGAAGTCTTCGCGCTTTCCTCCGCCGCAGCGACCCACTTTTCCGCGCGATCGTCCATGCCCAACAAAGCCAAGCCTCCAATCCCCAAAGCCATCGTCGGAGCGCCCCGCAGATTAATACTTCCTAAAATAAACGGCCACCGAGCCATATCGATATCCTGGACGAACGGATGGTCCGGATCCATGCGCCAACCTTCGACCTCATCCGGATTCTCCATCCCATTGATAGTCCGATAACACGGCGCGACGCCCTTGTCGGCAATCGCCGCCATTAGGCGTCTATCGAAATCCGGATCTATCGTGTCGCCCAAAACCTCCCTGGCGAACAGCATTCGAGACGTCGCCATCGACGAACGCATCAGCCCAAGCACACGATCGCCATCGAGCATGTAATCCCATTTCGGCAAGGCCATGACCTCTTCCATAGAATCGATCAAAACCTTGCGCCTAGCTTCAGTTGGCTCGACCAAATGCACAACCGAAGTTTCCTCAAACGCGATCCACACCTTACGCAAATCGTAAGTGATGTTTCCCGATTCGCGAAAGCGCTTCCACGCTGGTTCGAATGAAGCCGGCGACCGCGAAGCCCACTCGCGAAATTTCGATCCTAAAAGAACGCTACGCGCATTCGCTCGAATCTGCGGGATGTCCGCATCCTCGAAAAAGATCCGCTTACCTCGGGCCGGCGGCAGCGCAATTCGCCCCGCATAAGAAGCGGATAAACCGCCGCCCAACAAAGTCGCTCCACCTAAACGCGCAAATTCTCTTCGATTCATCATAGACAAGAGGCCAACCCAAACATTCGATTAGAAACCAACCTTTGGATCGACGACAGTTCGACCCCTCTAGCTTTTTATCCTCCCCCACTCCCACGGAAACGCTTTTATCCGCTATATCGTAAACTAAAGGACCAAAGGACCAATCCCACCCCAAACGCTGTATCTTCGCTCCACACATTCAAGTAGCTACGCTGGCGACTCGCGTGGTCATAAAGACTGCAAAACCGAATCTGAAGGCTTCGCTCACCTACTCAAAAGCAACCGAGCCATCCCGACTCTCATCCTCCCCATCTCTTCGCCCTTCGCCCTTCGCCCTTATTTTACCGTACCCCCCAATTAGACCAATCAACACTTTACCCCATCTCGGTAAACAACACACTCGATCCTGTTATTAATCCTATGTGCCTCTCAAAGACTATTCCGAGCCTCGTCGCTTTGGCGACGTTCTCCATCACCTGCCTATCGCAGACATCGAAACACGATTTCTACGTTTGCGCAGCGGTTAACAAAAACTACGTCATTGGATCGAAGATCGTGACCACAAGTGGTCTCCACCGCAACGATGAATCCGGCAAATGGGAGCATATCGGAATCAACGACCCGAGTATCTTCGCCGTATCCTTCGACCCCCGCAACCGCAAAGTCTTCTACACTGCCACTCTAAACGGTGCCCTCAGGACTCTCGACGGCGGCAAGAGCTGGCGTATCATGACCAGTTGGGACATCACCGAACCCAAAGACATCTGCGTCGATCCGCACGCTCCGGATACAGTCTACCTCGCCCACCCTGGCGGTATCGCCGTTTCCAAAGACCAAGGCATGACCTGGCTTCGGCTAGAAAAAGGCCTCCCGAATCGTGGCAAATACACTCAGACCATCGAAGCTGATCGCGCCCGCAAAGGCCGCATTCTCGCCGGATGCGAGACGGGCATCTACTTGACCCAAAACGGGGCTCGCTCATGGCGACGCGTCCTCGCAACCAACGAAACCGTGAACGACATCCAACAGTCCCCGCACAATCCCCAGACCTGGGTCGCCGTCACTCAAAGTTCCGGAGCGTGGGCCTCCAGAGATAACGGCCAATCCTGGATACCATTCCCCGACGTTCCTTCCGGAGCCGCTCTCTACAACATAACCTTCGACCCAACCAATCCGAAACGCCTCGCTATCGGCAGCTACACCTACGGCGTCCTTACCTCCGAAGACAAAGGCGAGACCTGGACCACGTGCAACGAAGGATTACCCACTCCTCACCGCGTCTGGCGCATAGGAGTCCACCCCGACACCGGACGCCTCTTGGCCAGCGTTTACCAAAACGCCCTTTTCGCCTCGGACAACTTCGGGCGAACCTGGTCGCAAGCAGGCCTCGAAGGTTCCGCCATCAACAGTTTCGTATTCCTCCCCAAAGAGCGGAAGTAAATCGCAGCCCTATTAATTTTCCTAACATGAAATCGACTTTCATAACATCCCTCCTCGCTCTTTTACTCTGCGCCCAAATCGCGAACGCTCAACCTTCGTACGAAGCAGCCCACCCGAGCCTAGAAGTCATTGACGACCCGATCCAACGACGCGCTCAATATATGGAGCGCGTCAACGAAGTCATCGAATGGCGAGCCGATATCGTAAAAAACGGCCTGACTGAAAAAATGGATCTAGCATCCGTATCCGCTAATTTGCGACTTGGACGGAATATCGACGAATGCTCCGCCCGCGTTATCGAAATAATGCAAACGCCCGGCTCGGGACCCTTCTGGATGCTTCCTTCCGTTTGCGCCGCCTTTTCGGGCAAAGAGCTTCTCTCCCAAGAAGCTCGTAACGCCATCCGAGAAACCTGGAGAACAGCCTACCAACTACGCGGCGATACGGAAAACCATTTCGCAATGTACTACACGATGCTTTACCTCATGTCAGAGATGTATCCGAATGAACTTGGCGACACTTGGTACACAGGTAAAAGCTCCGATGAAAACCTAGCCGAATCACGCGACTACCTCATCGATTGGATGGATCTCACAACGACCATCGGACAAGGAGAATTCAACCCGACGCACTACCTTGGCGAATACGCGATCCCAATGCTATACCTGGTTTCCTGGGCAGAAGATCCCGAAATGAAGATGCGCGGAAAGATGACCCTCGACTGGCTTTTCGCCGGACTCGCAGCCAATACTATAAACGGCGTTCTCCGCGGACCCAATTCCCGAACCGACGACAGCTCGGTAACTGAACGCTGGAATAGTCTAACCTCTTTTTTCTCATGGATAAACTTCGGAAACTGTCCCCCGACCAAAGGATTTAGTTGGGGTAATTATTATGGCATTGTCGCTGAAAATTACGAAGTGCCCGAAGTCATCTATCGAATCGCAACTGACCGCGACGACAGCTTCGAACAACGCGATCTCAAACGTTCTCGCCATCAGTGGCGCTACAGCGACTTCGGCAAGGCCCCCATCTACAAAACCACGTACATCGCAGACGACTACGGAGTAGGCTCCTACCAAGGCGGCATGGCCGACCCGATACAGACTCACGTCTGGGATGTCACCTGGAAGACCCCCGACCCGCGCGGCCTCCACCCGACCATGTTTTCAATCCACCCCTACTCCGCCTCAAAAGGCATGCAGGCATATTTCAACGTGCGCCCCGACACCATGGTCACAGCCGTTGCTGCCGAAGGAAAGCCCTCTTACGACGTAGCCGACAAACTCGTTGGCTGCTCTCCCTACGAACAAGTGTTCCAAGATCTCGATACAATCGTCGCCCTTTACGACATCCCCAAAGGAACGCGTTTCGAACAAGTCAATGGATTCTTCTCAAAGGACCTCGAAAACCTAAGCGAAGACCAGTCAGGCTGGATATTCGCCCAAGGCGGCGATACCTACCTCGCCTACTATCCTCTCGCCCCCTATCGCTGGGAAGCGCACATGAAGTACAGCCGTCTCCCCTCCACTGGAAACGGATATCGCTACGAGCGCGTAGATTCTGGCAGCCAAGTCCTCATCAGCCCGCACGTCAAAAACGGAACGATCCTCCAAGCCGCTTCCGCCTCTGAATTCGCGAATTTCGAAGCCTTCAAAAACGCCATCCGCGACCTTCCTCTAGAATTCACTCTAGAGCCGACCCCACGCGTTAGAATGCGCAGTCTACGCGGCAAAGACATTTCCTTCGAATATGGCTCCGCACCCAAAGTAGACGGCAAAGCCACGGACTACTCGAAATGGAAGCTCTTCGAAGGCCCCCACCTCAACGCAGAAAAAGGATCCCGAAAACTAGAGATCACCCACGGCCGCCTCAGCCGTACCCTCGATTTTAATACACTATCGATCACCGACAGCATAAACCCCTAGAAACATCCACGCGAGTCCCACACGTAGCTACGAAATTCCAAAGCTTCCCAGTAGCTACTCGAGGGACTCGAGTGGATCCCTCAATCTCCCAATCTTTCCTCATCTCTCCATCCCCAATTACTATAAACCTACGAACCCGTTGCTGACTTTCCACCCCCACCCATCACCAAACCATGCCTTTCCTTCCCCACCCCAGTTGCCGATTAATAGGGTTTGCGCTCCTAGCCGTACTGCTTTCTCCGCTCATAAACGCCGCCGACAAGTCCAACTCCCAGATCCTTCGCCATTTTAGCATATACGAGAAGCGCGACGCCTATTGTGCCTGGCCCGCAATCGCTCGCACGAAATCCGGCGACCTCGTTGTTCTATTCACCCGCACCGAAGAGCACATGGCCCCCAACGGAGAGATTCTCCTATCCCGCTCGACCGACAACGGCGAAACCTGGATGCCCCCAGCTGTCGTCTACGATACCATTCTCGATGACCGCGAAAGCGGAGTGACCACACTGAGCGACGGCAGTCTACTCGCCCATTTCCGATCCGTTCGATTCACACGCGCCACCTACGAATCGATGCCAACAGGTTCTTACGAACAAAGCTTTATCGATCGCTGGATCGGATACGTCGAGAAACCGGAATATGCCAATGCCACCGCCCTCAACCGCGCCTGGCATGCGATTTCCGATGACAATGGTTTCACCTGGTCGCAAACCACTCCCGGACACGACAGTATCCACGGAGGCGTCCACCTGCAAAACGGGTCCTTTCTGGTAGCCTCCTATCGCGATGACGCAGGAAACATTGGCCTGTACGCAAGCGATGAAGCATTAGGCGAATGGAACCCTATCGCCACCGTTGTCTGCCCGCGCCCCGACACCATTCGCTTTGGCGAACCGCACATCATACAACTCGATTCTGGGCGTGTCATCATGATGATCCGGGCAACCGCGATCCCCTACGACGACCAAAGCCCCGACTGTCAAATGTGGGGCACGTATTCAGATGACAATGGCACGACTTGGGCCAAGCCCTACCAGACACCACTCTGGGGATTTCCTCCTCACTTGCTCCAGCTATCCGACGGACGAGTCCTTTGCAGCTACGGATACCGCCGACAACCATTCGGCGAACGCGTTTGCATCAGCCAAAACGGCATCGATTGGAATCTCGAAAACGAAATCATTCTACGAGACGATGCCGCCAACGGCGACCTAGGATACCCCGTTTCAATCGAGCTCGAAACCGGAAAGATTCTAACCGTCTACTATCAACCCAACATCCCGAAAGGCTCCACCCCATCGACGCATCCCCCGCTCCCAAACCGCAAGAAACCCGGTATCATGGGAACTATTTGGAAGATCGATAAATAGAGAGAGTCCACTCGAGTCCCTCGAGTAGCTACTTTCAAAACTCAGACCGAGACTACAGAAAAACGCGTGCCTGCACGTCCCGCGCCACCTAGACCAACTCCAACAGTGTCATCAGCGGTTAACACCTAACAACCCACTTCTCTCCTTCCCTGCAAAGCTCAGTACCCCTTAAAATGCACTGGATCGTCCGCTTGACGAAAACGCGTCTTATACGTTTTCTTACTCGCGGCTAACTTGAGAAATTCATCGATCGCGACAACTTCAACCGGTCCTTCCAAGTTCTCTACCACGGTCACCAAACTATTCACGTCGTTCGACTCGCGCACATGAACCAATAGAAAATAAGGAAGCTTGCTATTAAGTGCTATGAGCTCGTTTAAATCCGCGGTCACTTCTTCGCGAGGACGCTTCGGATCTATATAGTAATCGTACGAAATCATAGGCCGCGAGTCTCGAAGATCACGCGTCCGTGCCGGGCCGTATCCATTTAAAAACCCCAACACGTCCGGGAAGGCCTCGTAATAGGCATCAACTGTTTCCTTGAAGAGCTCGGCATTGCCTACGTTTCCGTCGGCTGCAGAATTGTCCATAATCTCCATCACATGCTCGTCAAGCACCCCCATTAGCTTCTTAGCCTCGTCCATCAATATCGGAAAGCGATCTTTTGGAATATTATTTGGATACATATATCCGGGACCCGAGAGACCGCCGATGAAATAATCGTTCGGCGTAGCGGACTCGTGAAAATACTCCAATGCAGCCGGCGAAAAATCCGTCCAGTTCATTGTTACCTGCCACGCGAAAGGCAATTTCCCGCGTCCTGGTTTTGTCCATACGCCAATGCCAATACTATCCGATTGCACGAAAGACATGTAGACTTTCTTTTCCGCTACGAGCCTCTCGTCCAGATCGACATGATGATTGTTGGTGAACTTAAAACCTTCCGTAAACTCGAATTGGCAATTGTAACTCAAGTTCGGCAAGTTATGCAGCCCTTCCATTTTCAGCCCGTAAGTCGACAAAAGCATCGTCGACTGCTCCTCGGTATCCTTGCCGTACGGATGCCAGCCGAAAACGATTGAACCTGGATTCAAATCGCCGATAAGGCGACGGTTCAGGACGAGCTCGTCCGCCTCTTCCGGATCGGCCGACAAATCATGAAAGAACATTCGCTCGCGTATGCCCCAGTCTGCCATTGCCGGCATCATGACGCGCCCGCGATGCCCTCCCATGAGCATTATCTTGTCACGATTGCAACGATCCCAATAGCGGTCGATCGCATTCCCGTAAATCTGCGCATCCGTCTGTCCCGTATAGCGCCCGCGCAGATCATCGATTTGCTTTAGTCCCTGTTTCCTGACTAGCGGGATAAGCGCCTCGCTCACCACGATCGCATCTTCGAGACCGGCTATCGTGAATGCGACATTTAGAGAAGCCCCGATCGCAGTGTCCCAGACCACGTAACCCTTGGCTGCCGATTTGAAACGCGACAAAGCCGCCTTCGCCGTCTCGATCTCCCTAAAAGCGATCCCATGCTTGCGCTTGTAGAAATCGTAGAGCGGTTCTGTGATCTCCCACTGAAAATCAGCCGGATGAATAATGTAAAGCTGCGCCTCGTCCCGATTCGCCAAGCCCTGAAGGCTGATAAGCATCGCTTTTTCAGGCAATGCGCTGGCGACTTCCCAATCGCCGTCGAAGCGCATGACCCAGGCATTCTTAGCAGGAGCAGCGTTGGAAGCTGTGATTAGACAACCGGCTGCGATTAAACAAATGATAGAATTTCGTAACGCTCGAATCATGATAACTAAGGACGAGAAGTATCGTCGGAAGACAGTTTACGGAAGCGATAAACAAGCGGGTTGTTACGCGTGGAATGCAGCTCTAAAAGCGTGAGCATTTCGCCCCCCACACCTAAACGATACTCGCAATAAATTCGGATTTTAGCATTTCCCTGCGACACCTCAACTGGAACCGTCGTCTCGACCTTCAAGGTCTTACCTTTATCCAACCACCGAGCTCGAACGGGAGACACGCTCTTCTTCGGAGCATATACCGCCATGTGCCTTTGATCGATCCGAAAGAAATTCGAGATTTCAACCCGCTCCTTCGTATCGACCACGTTGGTTTCAACCACTCTGGACGTACGCCAGCGCATGTCGTGCTCGATCGAGACCTTCGACCCATCGACCGTCAAAACGAGGTCCATGGCAGTCCAGCCATCTAACGCTGAACTGCGCTCGACATCCAGACGCCACCGTCCGTTGAAATCAGGATTTGCCACAGCTGCGGTCACAGGAACCAAGAGACCGAGCATCAGAAATTTGAAAAGGAACGCTTTCATAGGATAACAAGCTACAATCCTTACCCCATCCCATCCCAAAATCTATTTAAATAACGCTTTACCATAAAAACCCCCACATACAGTCGCCCCGCTGAGGCGAAGGCCCATCAACAGCAAAGCATACCGCCCTACTTAGACCCCATAGGCCGTTACCCTAAAATCACCCTCCAAGCTCAATTCCCCAGCTTCGGACAAACGCTCTCAAGGTTACGCCAATCCTACACCTAACGACGTCCCCCTCCCACTTCGAGAAAGGTCGGCGCAAGGTCCATCAGATTGACGAAATCCGTAACGACACGTCCCGGATTACCTTTGCCTGGCCAGCGGATGGCTAGGGTTACATGCGTTCCGAAATCGTAAAGGTTCGTCTTCGCGTGCGTAAAACCGGGAATGCCATGATCGCCACTCACTACTACGATCGTATTTTCTAATTCGCCCAGAACCGCGAGCCGGTCCAACAAAATTCCTAACGCCGTATCGAAGGCCATCACTTCGCCAAGGTAGTCAACCATGTCTTCGCGAACGGCGTGCACGTCTGGGAGAAAATCTGGCAGCTTCCCCTTCAGGTCGTCGGGATCTAGTCCCCAGAGCGTTTTGCCCGAACCGCGTGTCCACTTTCTGTGTACATTGGTCGGCCCAAACCAATAGCAGAACGGCGTATCCCTTGGCTGGGCTTCGATAAAGCTATCGAAGTTCTGCGTCACTTCATCGTAGAGAGCGCGTTTCACATCCATCAAAGAACTGCCTAAATCTATCAACTTGGTAGCGTTCTGCGAAAACTGATTAAATCGACTCCCGGCCGATTCGTATTCATATTTTCGAGCGACGCAAGGGGTGTCCCTAACCGACCCAGGCGACCACACTTTGTAAGTTTGGCCAATATGATAACCCGCATCCCGCAGCATCAATGGGAACGACGGAATCGAATCGTCCCAAACCGCTCCTTGCAAGATCGCTCCCAAACCCGTTCGAAAGAAGTACTAACCGGAAAGCAATGCACGGCTTGCATGAAGGCGAATTGACGAATGCATTGGTAAAGAAAACCCCTTCTTCGGCGATGCGATCAAAGTTACGCGTCTTCACCACGGAATTCGGACTAGGTTGTTTATCCAGCACCTCGTAAGCACTGGCGTACCGTCCCCAATCACCAGCGAAAGCAAACAGATTTTGGGTCGCTTATCCGCAAAAAGAAAAGACGCAAGAACCCGCGATATGGTGAAGACTAGAGGGGTTTTCATGATTAGATTTCTTTACGAGGGGATGGGTTCATTTAAAATCGCGCTGCACCACGCCGAATTCTCGGCGTAGCGCCCCCCAAAAAACGTTATTGATTATCAGATTAGGACACGCCTAACGCAATCGTCTTCGCTCTTCGAATTACGGAAATTGAGAACTCCGAGTTACTCAAAAGGTATGAAGCCCTCAGACAGGCGCAGAATCTACGACAAACCTCGAGGGATTTACTCAGGAGAAATAATCTGGCCTTTTTAATATCGAAAATCACTTCGGAGCCAAACGGTTGTACTGGCCTTCGTTCAACCACGCCAGATCGTCCCAATAGCCCGTATCATTTAGTTGCGGCACTCCATCCGTCGTGCGACCGCGACAAACAATCTCGGAAATTCTCTGTTCAAGACGAGTGGCAAGTTTCACGTTCTTTCCGTAGGCGTTGGTTTCCTCGCCAGGATCTTTTTCCAAGTTGTAGAGTTCGTGCTTAAGATTCTTATGCGGCATTATGAGCTTCCACTTTCCTTCGGTGATCGAGAAACGGCCAGATATCCCATGATTGATCAGGGGCAGACGCTTAGCATCCGATTTCGGATCGATCAAAACGGAATAGAAGCTCTGACTATCCTCAGCTCCATCATCAGGAACCTCAGCTCCAATCATCTCCGCAACCGTCGACAAGACGTCGATCTGGCCAACGAGCTTATCCCAAGAGCGTCCTGGCGACTGAATCCCAGCTGGCCAACGAACGAAAAACGGCACGCGATGCCCTCCTTCGTAGATCGATCGTTTTCCGTCTCTGTATATGCCGCTACTGTCGTGATCGAATTCCTCAATACGTTCCGCCCAAGTTCGCTCCGGACCATTATCGCTACTGTAAACAATCATTGTATTTTCGTCTAAACCCGATTCTTCGAGAAACGCGATCACCTGACCGACATGATAATCGGTCTCGATCATGAATTCGCCATATCCGCCCGCTGCGCCCTGCCCCCAAAACTCCGGCCTAGGAGCCACTGGATAGTGCGGCGAGGTGAACGGTAAATAGAGAAAGAAAGGCTTTCCTGCCTTGGACGCCTCAACCTGTCCGCTCAACCACTCGATCGATCTTTCAACAAAACGTTGCAGACATTCCGTATCTACAAAATCGGGAGCCACTTCGATGACCGCTGCGCCATGAAGCTCTTTGGCTTCTTTTGCCGTTTTAAAATAGGGCGGCATAATGCGGTAATCCGAATGTCGATCATTCGGCTTCTTAGCTGTGTAAAGCGACGGCGGAACTTTCGTGTAACGTCCTTCAATCCAGGCGAGGTAACCATAATTCAGCGACGCCGGAATCCCGTAAAAATAGTCGAAGCCTTTATCCAGAGGCATATCCATAATCGGCTTGCTGAAATCTCGATCGCCAAGCGTGCCTGGAATATCCATTCCCAGATGCCACTTGCCCACCATAGCCGTATTGTACCCGTTTTCCTTGAGCAACGATGCAAGTGTCAATCTCCCCTGAGCTATTAGAGCAGGCGTATCCGCGCCTTGGACACCCGTTTTCTTTGTTGTCCGCCAACTGTAACGCCCAGTCAAAAGTCCATACCGCGATGGCGTGCATACCGAATCGGAGCTATGGCCGTTCGTAAAGCTGACGCCCTCCTTCGCTAACCGATCCAGATTCGGCGTCTCGAATTTCGCCTCTGGGTTTAACGCGCTCGAATCACCAAAACCTTGGTCGTCCGAGTAAATGACAATAATATTGGGTCGCTTGGTTTCCGCGGACGAAGCCAACAAGGGAAATATAACGAAAAATAAAATACAGAATACAGAGGTTAGATTTTTCATAAAAGTGGTTCGAAATAATTAACGAACGAATATATTCCCGATTTTCAGCACGCAACTCGACAAAAAACGAAAGGTTATTCATCAAGTCGGTGAATAAGCGCAAACCGTTGCGTTTCGCGCCACCCTTCCCTAATTACATCGGGTGGACAGGGGCATCCCGACGCGATTTGAGCACCAAGAATCAATCGTTCGGATCGACTAGATTCCGCCAATCCGGATAGATTGGCCGGTGCTCAGTGGTGCTATCCCCTTTTTCAGTTGGAGCTGGCGGGGTCTCGTCCAAGAACGCCTGAAGCCGTTCGCGAACGAGCTCTCCACGTTCTCCAGCCGAGCCTTCCACCAAATCACTGGCCTCCTTGAGGTCCTTCGGAACTTCGAAAAAGCGGCCATCGCGATATAACTTAAACCGTTCCGTCCGAGCAAACTGTACGGGGACCTTATTCCAATACGGCTGATAGTGAGTAAACACCCAGTCCCGCGGATTGCCTGCCTCGCCTCTCAAACGCGGCAAAAAGCTGCGGCCATCAATCGGATCAGTTGAATCCATTGCGACTCCCGCCGCATCCGCAAGCGTCGCGTAGAAATCGGTAAAATCGATCAAGTCATCTAAAGCTGCTCCATTTGGCGTCTGCCCTTTCCAATAAGCCACGAAAGGAACGTGATTCCCCATATCAGTTGGACCGCCCTTCCCGCCTTTGATATCCTGCCCCTGCCAACGCGAAGTGATCCCAACGCCCGTACCATTGTCTGCAGTGAAAAGTATAATCGTGTTCTCAGCCAAGCCGAGGGATTCCACTTTGTCTGCAATCTTGCCGACAATCTTGTCCATGTAATTCACCATCGAAACGAAGTGCTCTTTGTTTCGCGTCTTATCCCATTCGTTCGCTGTCGCCTTAGAAGCGTTCCCTATCGAATCAGGCGTGGGCACGAACGGATCGTGAACGAGCACCATCGGATAGTAGAGAAAGAACGGATCCTCCGCATTGCGCTCCATAAAATCACAAAGAAAGTCGCTCATTTGGTCAGGACCATAGGCGCCCGCGTTTTCCTGCTTCGTTATGAATTTCCCATTGGTCTCGATAGGCGGATTCCAGAATCGCTCGCCGCCAATATCACCCGATTTGCCGGTCGTTACTTGCCAAAGAAAATACTCGTCGAAGCCAGCTTTAGCTGGACGCGTTCCATCATCGTGCCCGGGCAATTCATTATAAAGTCCGTTAAGCTGCCACTTTCCCGCGATCGCAGTCTTATACCCGGCTTCCTGCATCAGATGTCCGAACGTTTTTTCATTCGGATTCAAATAACCAAAATGAGTGTAATTCCGAAAGTTATACTTTCCGGTCATAATCTTCACCCGCGACGGCGTACAAATCGGAGTCGAAAAACAATTTTTGAAACGGATTCCCTTCGAAGCGAGTTCATCGATTCGCGGGGTCAGGTAATCCTCGCCGCCGTAACAGCCAAAAGCTTCCCAGCTCACGTCATCCGCCATTATCACAATAACGTTCGGCTTATTTCCGACTGAGCGGTCCGCTCCAGACAGCACGGTCATACCAAATATGAACAAAAACAAGGGTAGCATGGCAAGTCTCATGAAAAACGGCTACCTAAAAGCACCCACAAGGTCAGCTCTTTTTTTGCTAAGTCTGTCGATGCGCATCAACTTGCCCGAAATTCGTCACAAACCCACGTGCGTCCCTCACGTGGGTTCTGCAATTCTTCCAGACTTACGCAGACTCCA